>JAEEGK010000472.1_pt1 | contig 101487 bp, 78 predicted proteins | sample 8958771 | NCBI WGS metagenome assembly JAEEGK01 (sample SAMN16246547, study PRJNA631951) | gut metagenome | biome: gut microbiome; feature: rumen; material: SC-attached | host: Bos | place: Iran: Karaj | collected 2018-10 | reverse complement strand
CTTACATCTTCCATCTTCCATCTTTTGCCCTTACCATACAAACGACGCCGATGATGATGAACGGGATGGAGAGTATCTGTCCCATATCGATAGGCAGCGAGGCCTCGAAGGCTTCCTGTATCTCCTTGGTATATTCTATGAAGAAACGGAACGTGAAGATATACGTCAGGCAGAAACCGAAGTACCAGCCCGTGCCAATCTTCTCCTGCCATTTCTTGTGCAATGCCCACATGATGGCAAACAGGATGCCGTAGGCGATGGCTTCGTAGAGCTGACCGGGATGACGGGGCATCATGTCAACACGCTCGAAAATGAATGCCCAGGGCACGTCGGTGGGCTTGCCGATAATCTCGCTATTCATCAGGTTGCCAAGGCGGATGAAGCATGCCGTGGTGCCCGTGGCGATGGCGATGTTGTCGAGAACGGTCCAGATGCTCAGCTTCGACCACTTCACATAAAGTATCAGGGCGATGATGAGGCCAAGCGTTCCGCCGTGGCTCGCCAGGCCCTCGTAGCCCGTGAAGTGCCAGCTTCCGTCGGCCATGAAATGGATGGGGAGCAGCATTTCAACAATATGCTTTCCCGACGAAAGAAAATAATCGGGCTGGTAGAACAGGCAATGGCCCAGGCGCGCTCCTATCAGGATGCCGAGGAAACAATAGAAGAACAGGGGGTCGAAAAGGCTTTCCACTTCTTTTTTCCCGTTCTTCATCACCACGCGTTGGTCAATCTTCTGTTGCTTAAACAGATAGCGCACAATGAGATAGGCCAGGGCAAGGCCGATGAGCCAGCACAGCGAGTACCAGCGGATGGGGCCCAGCGTGAGGCTGGGGTGCCAGTGGATGAATAGTAAAAGGTTCATTTTTTCTTTATCTTTTTTCTAGGTCTTCCTAGGATTTCCTAGGCTTTCCTAGGCTTTCCTAGCCCCTCTTAGCCGTTATTTCAGGTGGCGCTTAATCCACTCCATCTGCCCGTGGTTGGTGGCCTCAGAGGTCCAATGCTCGTTGATGGGCGTGAGCAGGGCCTCTTTCTCGGCGCTGATCAGGTTGTAGACAATATAGCTGGTGGTTGGCGGGCAGGTGTTGTCGTTGAATCCCCAGGTGATGTAGGTCGGGACCTTGATGCGGCGGGCGAAGTTCACCACATCGTAGTATTCCAGCGTCTTCACCTTCTCCGGCGTGAGCATGCCGTCCAGCCTGTTCAGGTGGGGGTAGCCGCCGGCGCGGTTGGCCAGATAGCCTGCCATATCGCTCAGGGCAGGATGGTTGGCCACACAGAGCGTCACGCGCGGGTCCAGCCCTGCCGTGATGAGGGCGAGGGCACCCCCCTGACTGCCGCCCTGCACCGCCACATTCTTGCCGTCCCACTCGGGCAGGGAGGTCAGGAAGTCGATGGCGCGCACACAGGCCGCGTAGACGTGCCTCATATAGTAGCTGTCGCGCTGGTCCAGTCCGTTCTGCAGATAGCCGTTCTCGCGGTAGTTGAAGGCGTTGCTGATGTCCTTGAACGTGTCCTCGCTCAGCTCCGGGTGCAGGCCGTGAATCTCTATCTCCAGGCGGATGAAGCCGTTGCGGGCATAATAGGTGTTGCGCATGGGCTCCTTGATGGTCTTGATGCCGGCTCCCGGCGGGCACATTACCACGGGGTGTTTGCCCGTGTCGTTGGGCTTCGTCAGATAGCCGTAGACGCTATGCGAGCGGTCCACCTGCAGCTTCACCAGATAGCAGCTGAACTCCTTGGTGCTGTATTTCTCCACCTTCTCGCACGTGTAGCTCAGCGGCAGCCTGCGCATCTCGTCGAGCGTCTGCTTCCAGAACGCGTCGAAGTCTTGAGGATCCTTCGTGTAGGGCACCAGCTTCTCGGGCGAGAACCCCACCTTCACGTGGTGCTCCGTGGCCTTTCCGTCCACCGTAGCCTTCAGTCGGCAGTCCAGGAACCCCGGGCTCTTCATCGTGCCCATGCTGATGGTGGCGCGGCCGTTCTTCAGCCTCACGGTCCCCTTCGAGGTCGCGGCCATCATGTCGGGCCCTATCTCGTAGCCCACCTCCACGTCCTGTGGCACCCCGTAGCGGTAGAGCTGAATCTCCACCTTGGCCTGCTCGCCTGTCTTGTAGAGCCAGTCGGCATGGTTCGGTACGGTCACCCACAGGTAGTCGCTGCGGTAGGGGTAGTTCTCGGCGGCCAGATGCAAGGCCGACAGCAGAGCGCATAATGTCAGTACAAATTGTTTCATAGATTTGTCGATGTAGTTGTTTCGAATACAAATATACACATTTTTTTTGAATCTCCCGCCAATCCTTCCTTTTTTCTTGGTTCAAGGCGCAGCAGAGCCGCTGGCTCAAAGTTCAAGGTTCAAGGCGCAGCAGAGCTGCTGGCTCAATAGTCGGTTTAACATATTTAGTAGTTAGTAGTAGTGTCCTTCGTCTCTCGGGAGTGCATTCTGAGGGCCCTTCAGCTCACATCTCTCATACTACAAAGGTACAAAAAATTCTTCAAACCACCAAATTTCGGCCTCTGTACGGTATGAAAAAGTGTTAATTTTAGAGTAATTTCATGTTAACATATGTAAACACGCACTCTGTCGGCGTGGAGGGAAACTCCAGACACTCAGAGAGTTACCCTGCATTCTCTCATCATCATTCCGCACACCATGAATGCTGGTTTTTGAATTTTGTCACATTGTCACATTGTTGCATCCGCGCGTAATATTGTGTCCGCCCGTGCGGAAGAACGGACAGGGGTATTACCAAAATAGAAATTAACATATATTAATATAATATATAATAATTATTAATCATTATTAATACTATTATTATTATCCTTCTTATCATCATGATATTAATGCATAATTTATAATGCATAATGCATAATATTAATGCATATTTTATAATGCATAATGCATAATAAAGTGGGTCTCAAGCAGCTCTGAACTCCCCTCCTTCGAAGGAGGGGGCTCCTATTCGGGGGAGCCGGAGGGGGCTCTTTTGACAATCACGAAAAGGCGCTGGCAGCTCTCCAGGGGAATGTTCCACAGCTTGTCGAAGGTGGGGATGTCCACCACCCTGTTGTAGTCTTTGTTGCCGGGAGCATTCCGGTAATCCTCGACCGAATCCTGGATGTAGAAATGCGTCTCGTCGTAGCCGACTACCGGCACATAATGCAGGCCGCGGGGACTGAAGAGCAGCACGATGGCGGGAATGCCCTGACTGACGGCATCTTTCAGGTCGTCGGTCGTTCCGGTGAAATAGTCGGTGGTGTAGCCCGCGTATTGCTCCTCGAAAAGAGCCTTGAAGCAGCGGGGATAGGCGCCCTCGTCGTGCTTACAGGGGAAGGTGGGCTGATGGAACAGCTTCACGCCGTCGGCATCGGCTCCGTAGAAGCGGAGCAGATAGGCGCTGGAGCAGCCCGCGCACTCGAAGGTCTGCTGGGTGTCGGGGGCAGGGTTTGGCGAAATCATGAAGGCGGAGGGATGGCTGTTCGTGCTCTTGTATTCGGTTGGAGCCACCAGCCAGTTGGCCCGCGCAAAGGCCTTCTGCTCGTCGGTCATCTGACTGAGCATGGCGTTCAGCTTACTGATGAAACTGCCCTGACTGGCGGGCTTCACGTCCTGCGACTGGGCGGAGGCAGCCGTACCCCATGAGAGCATCGACAGGAGCAGAAGGGACGTAAAAACTGTTTTCGCTTTCATATTCATCTTACTTTTCCATGTGTTTGCAACTACCAATAAAGAAAGGGAACTCCGGACGGACGCTATTTCCGCTTGTCGGCCAGATACATTCCAACGAGGATGAGGACGGTGCCCACGAGGAACCAGACGGTGATCTGCTCGCTGAGAATCCACCAGGCGAAGAGAATCGTTACGAGCGGATTCAGATAGACATAGTTCGTGGCCACGATGGCGCCGAGCTTGTGCATCACCCACGTCCAAGCCAGGAAGCAGGCCATCGAGGCGATGCTGCCGAGGAAGAACAGGTTGAGCAGGATGTCGCCGCGACGGAGCACGCTGAGCGCCGGTGTCTCGGGGAAGAGCACGAAATAGGGAATCATGAACAGCAGGCCGTAGAAGAACACCTTACGGGTGATGAACACCGCATCGTAGCGCTTGTTGGCGGGAATCATCAGCAACGAATAGACTGCCCAGCACAGGTTGGCGCCCAACGCCAGCGCGTCGCCAAGGGGCGACAGATGGAGCACGAAACGGCCGTTGAGCACGACCGCCGCCACACCGAGCACGGCCATCAGGGTTCCCGCCACCTGGACCGGCCTCAGGCGCAACGAGCGATAGAACAGGCCTATGAGCAGCGAGGCGAACACGGGACAGCAGCACACGATGAGCGAGGTGTTCGTGGTCGTGGTGTAGTTCATCGCCGAGTTCTCGGTCAGGAAGTACAGGGTGCCGCCCGTCAGTCCCAGCGCGGCCAGCAGCAGCTCGTCCTGCCACGTGTCTGCCCAGCAGCGGAACGGCCTGCGCACGAGCGAGAATGCCAGCAGCAGCACGTAGGCGATGATGAAGCGCAGCGTGAAGATCTGAGCCGCCGTAAGCCCGCTGACCAGCAGAATCTTGGTGCACACGAACGTGCTTCCCCAGATGGCTACCACCAGGAACGCCGTGAGATGATATACGAACGTGTTTTGCCTCATGATTCTGTTTACTTGATAGTGTTATTCTTCTTCAGGAAGTGGTTGTGCCTCAGCATCATTACTTTCTATAGGTTTGAGATAGTCGGAGGCACGTTCGGATGATATTACAGTTCGACCAAGTTGACGCTCGAGATCATCTCGGGTATTCTTCGCAATCTGGCCTCCAGCTTGTGCGGCCTGCCGACTCTCCCTCATACCTTGCGTTTGGCGCTGACGGGCTATTTCTGTTGTTGCAACTTCTGCAAGAGTATTAAGTGCCAGTTCGACATTCGTCATGTTGTCGCGCAGATTCTCTTTCGTCAGTCCCTTGTGTCGTTTGTACTCGCCCGTAGTCATACCACTCCAAGCCTTGGTTAGAACATTGGTGAGGATGGCAAAGTCCTTCGGCTCATGAACACCAGAGCGGTGCCACTCGTCTGTCAACTCCTTACGCATCTCAATGGAACGCATGCGCTCGTTTATCCAACGGTCGCTGTAACCCTGACGGCGATAGTCCTCGACGGCCATCTGGAAGGTCAACTCAGGGTCTATCATCTGGTCAATACGCTGAGCACCGACTTCTGCCAACCACTTTTTTACGGGTTCTGCTTTTTTTGATGGAATTGACTGAATAATACGAAAAATGCCTTCAAGGTCAGCAGCTTGGGTTTTGCGCCTTTTGCCGTCAGGAGCCAGCATTACAACAGGGGGACAAATTGTCCCCCACTTGGATTTCAGTTCTGGGTCACGTCTAAGCATCTTCTTTATGTAATCACGTGGATTCACAGAATCTGTCAAGACCTGCACTATATCCGTTACAGAGAAATAGTACTTCTCCTGTTCTGCATCCCATACGATGCGGACTTTTTTACCCTCAAAGAGTTGTATGACGAAATTATCGTTCATTATGCAATATCAGATGAATTTATTGTTGCAAAGTTACTGATTTTTCCGCAAAGTATTGCAAGAATGTCAGACATTAACATGATGTTATGCCCATATTACTCTCATATGAGCAAATAATGACATGTCTGTGTTGACATTGAACAAAAGAAAAAGTTTTCTTTTTTTGCCGAGGTGCATCTTATCTTATAATGAGGCTGACCGGCGGTTGGGGAAAGACAAAAGAAAAGCGGGGCAACCCGTGCCCCGCCTGTGTAAATTCTGACAATCAATGGACTTCACTTGCGCGAAGGTATATAATCGGAATTACGGAACTACCAGCCTGTGTAGACGCCCGGACGGTGAGCGTGAGCCTTATGGCCGTGCTTGGGCTTTGCCACCGGATGGTGCTTCACCGGCACGGGATGGTACACAGCCACTGGAGCGTGGTGCATCCTCATATATCTTTCGAACTGACGCGGGGTGAGCACGCGGCTCAGGGCGCGGTCTTTTCTTACAGGGTTGTTGACATAGAGGTAGTTGATGTCGTATACCTCGCGATACTGACGGTTGGTAAGCCTGAGCTCAACAGCCATTCTGTCGGTCATTACACGAGCATAATTGCGAGCCTCACGGTATGTCATTGCGGTGGCGGAGATGGCTATCGTCATCAGCATTGCCATTGTTAACATTAACTTTTTCATAATCTTCGGTTTTTATATTGTTAAACTTCTTGTTTTCATTGGCAAAATTAATGTCATTTGCCATCATAAGCAAGGGATTATGCCTAAAACGAGGGGGGATTTTCCCTAAACGTTTAGGGAAAATCCCCCCTCGGTGGCTTTCTGCCCCACTCTACTTCAGCATGGAGTCGTCGCCGGTGTATAGCTGGTAGTACTTGCCTTTCTGCGCGAGCAGCTGCTCGTGGCTGCCCTGCTCGATGATGCGGCCGTGGTCCATCACATTGATGATGTCGGAGTTGCGCACGGTGGAGAGCCGGTGGGCAATGACAAAGGTGGTACGGCCTTTCATGAGCGAGTCCATACCGCGTTGCACCAGGGTCTCCGTACGGGTGTCGATGCTCGAGGTGGCCTCGTCGAGAATGAGCACAGGCGGGTTGGCAATGGCGGCCCTGGCGATGGCCAGCAGCTGGCGCTCGCCCTGGCTCAGGTTGCCTCCGTCGCCGTTGAGCATGGTCGCGTAGCCATTGGCCAGACGGCGGATAAAGTCGTCGGCGCCTACCAGCCGCGCAGCCTCGATGCATTCCTCGTCGGTAGCGTCGAGCCGGCCGTAGCGGATATTGTCGAGCACCGTTCCGGTGAACAGATGGGTCTCCTGAAGCACCATTCCCAGACACTTGCGCAGGCTCGACTTGTTGATGTCGTCGACAGGAATACCGTCGAACAGGATGCGGCCTTTCTGCACATCGTAGAAACGGTTGATGAGGTTGATGACCGTGGTCTTGCCGGCTCCCGTGCCGCCCACGAAGGCTATCTTCTGACCCGGGTTGGTGTTGATGTCGATATCGAACAAAACCTGTTTCTCAGGCACGTAGCTGAAGTCGACGTCCTTGAAGTCTACGTCGCCCTGAATGGGTGTTGACTGGATGGCGGCAGATGCCGAACGCTTGCCGCCCTTGGCAGCCGGCTCGTCGGAGCCCTTCACCCAGCAGCCATTCTCCATCACCCACGTGCCCTCGTCGACCTCAGGCTCCGCGTCCATCAGGTTGAACACGCGCTCGGCACCCACAGAGGCGTTCAGCACGCTGTTGATCTGCTGGCTGAGGTGCGAGATGGGCTGGGTGAAACTCTTGTTGAGCGTCAGGAAGGCTACGATGGTACCCAGCGAGAGGTGCGAGGTGAGCAAGGAAGGACTCGCATTCAAGGCCACGGTGGCTCCGACAACCGCTATGAGCACATAGCCCAGATTGCCCAGGTTGCCGTTCACAGGCATCACGATGTTGGCAATCTTGTTGGCGTTGTAGTTGCTGCTCCGCAAGTCCTCGTTGATTTTCTCAAACCGCTCGATGGCTTTCGCCTCGTGGCAGAACACCTTCACCACCTTCTGACCGGTCATCATCTCCTCGATGAAGCCGTTCACCTCGGCCAGCTTCAGCTGCTGTGTCTTGAAGAACGCCCGCGAGCGCTTGCCCAGTTTCGTCGTGGTGAACATCATCACAACGGCCATGATGATGCTGACCAGCGTCAGCGGAATGCTCAGCACCACCATCGAGGCGAAGGTAACCACCAGCGAGATGATGCTGTTGAACACCTGGGGCAGACTTGAGCCGATCATCTGGCGAAGCGTGTCGACATCGTTGGTATAGGTAGACATCACGTCGCCGTGGGTGCGCGAGTCGAAATAGCTGATGGGCAGCTTCTCCATATGCTCGAACAAGCTCTTGCGCAGGCGGAGAAGCGTTCCCTGGCTGACGTTAATCATCAGACGGTTGTAGGTGAACGAGCAGACGACGCCGAAGAAAAGCACGAGGCCCAGCTTGAACAACGCCTGCGCCAGCGACGCATACTCGGGATTGTCGACCTGAGTGAGCGGCACGATATAATCGTCGATTAAGGTACGCGTGAAGAGCGTCGAGACGAGCGTGGTCACACTCGAGATCGCAATACAAGCCATCACCGCCAGGCACGAGAACTTATAGTTCTGCAGCACGTACTTGGTGAGCCGCCACAGTATCTGGCGCTTCTGCTTGTCTACTTTCTGGAAACCCGCCTGAACATGTCCGCGTGGTCCACGATTGAAATTAGGCTGTCTCATGCTGCACCTCCTTTCTCGCCGGGCTTGTCGAAGTCGCCGCCGGCCTCCGTCTGAATCTTGTAGATCTCCTGATACAGCTCGTTGGTCTTCAGCAGGTTCTCATGCGTGTCGTAGCCCGTCATTCGTCCGTTGTCGAGCACCAGAATGCGGTCGCAGTCCTTCACGCTCGAGATGCGTTGGGCAATAATGATCTTCGTCATATCGGGCAGCTCTTCGCGGAAAGCTCTCCGGATCTTCGCGTCAGTAGCCGTATCGCAGGCACTCGTAGAATCGTCGAGCACCAGTATCTGGGGCCGCTTCAGCAAGGCACGGGCTATGCACAAGCGCTGTTTCTGTCCGCCCGAGACATTCGTTCCGCCCTGCTCTATCCACGTGTCGTAGCCATCGGGCATCTGGTCGATAAACTCGTCGGCCTGGGCCCAGTGGCAGGCAACACGGCACTCGTCGAGCGTTGCGTCTTCTTTTCCCCAGCGCAGGTTGTCGAGGATGGTGCCGCTGAAGAGCACATTCTTCTGCAACACCACCGAGACGGCATTGCGCAAGGTGGACAGACTGTACTCGCGCACGTCGTGTCCGCCAACCATCACCGAGCCTTTCGACACATCGTACAGACGGCTGATGAGGTTGACTAACGATGACTTTCCGCTACCCGTACCACCAATCACGCCAATGGTCTCGCCTGAGCGCACATCGAACGAGATATCGAAGAGCGCGGAACGGCGGTGTTTCCTGACAGGCTCCGGCTGTTGGGCATCTGAAGAGCTCTCACCACCGTTGATTCTGCTCCCGATACAATCCTGGTAGTCGAAACGCACATGATTGAAACTGATGCTGCCGTCGGCTACCGTAGTCAGGGCATTTGCGGGGTCTTGGATATCGGGTTCCTCGTCGATAATCTCAACAACACGCTTGCCGCTGGCAGCACTCTGTGTGAGCATCACAAATATCATGCTGAGCATCATCAGCGACATCAGAATCGACATCACATAAGTGAACAAAGACGTCAGCTCGCCCGTTGTCAGGGTTCCGCCAACGATGAAATGGGCTCCGAACCACGACAAGGCTATGATGCAGCCGTACATCACCATATTCATAATAGGATGGTTCCAGGCCATCAAAGTCTCCGCACGGACAAACAATTTGTAAAGTCCGTCGGCAGCACGCGCAAACTTCTCGTTCTCATAATCCTCGCGCACAAAAGCCTTCACGACGCGGATGGCCGACACATTCTCCTGAACACTCTGGTTCAGCTGGTCGTACTGCTCATACACCTTCGTGAAGAGTCGTGACACATTCGAGATGATGTAACTGATGGAGCACGTAAGAATCACCATCGCCACAATGAAGATAATGCTCAGCCGCGAGTCGATGACCAGACACATGACGATGGAAAGGACGAGCCGGAACGGAGCGCGTACCGTTACTCGCAAGATCTGCTGGAATGCATTCTGCAGGTTGCTCACGTCGGTCGTCATGCGCGTGACCAGACCGGCAGCTGAGAACTTGTCAATATCCGAGAACGAGAAACGCTGGATGTTACGGTACATCGCCTTTCGCAGATTACTCGCAAAACCGCTCGACGCATACGATGCGAAACGGCCGGCAAGAATGCCAAAAGCAAGGCTGAGAAAGGCCATACCGAGCATGATGGCCCCGTAGAGATACACATTCTGAATATTGCCTGCCGACAAGCCCTTGTCTATCAGCGAGGCCGTGACATAAGGGATGAGCACGTCCATCACAACCTCGCAGGCTGTAAACACGGGCGTGAGCAGAGAGGCCGTCTTGTATTTTCCGACTTGATTGTAGAGTGTTCTTATCATTTTCATTTCGCAAATGTAGCATTTTTATGCTATACCGCCAAAATAATCCCTCATTTTTTCATTCTGTTTAACGTGTATCTGCCTATCAAAAAGAAGCATAGCAGCCGCTATTGTCCTTACAAAAAAAGACGGAGCCAGCTGCTATGCCGTTCTTACGATAATTATCTGACTAAATGATGATTATCTGACTAAATGAAAATTTCCTGTTTGTATTCCTTTATCTTCTTAGAATCTTTTTCCCATCTTGAATGCGTATGCCGCGCCAATTGTCGTCAACCTGCTGGCCTGAGAGATTATAGATATGCCGGCTTCCAGGGGATTTGACGGTAAGTGTTGCGACAGCCGTACTCCCACCCTGAACATACTCCACCTCATTTGCCAGATCTTTTGCTTTGACTGCCAATTGAACATTTCCATTTACTTGTTCCAGAATCTGAGCAGCCTTGCGTAACGACGAGACAGCAAAGAAGTTCGAAGGAACGAGGAACTGAAACACTGTTGCATCGTCTGATGGACGAAAGGAAGATGCAATCAGCCCAACGGGTTTTACGGGATTACCATAACCATTGTGACTGAGGGTATCGTACTGTCGTGGTGTAGATCGCTCAAAATGGTAAGTCCCACGGCCTTCCTTACGTTGCTGCTCCAGAAATGTTTGAAGTATCTTATCCATAGCACGCTGCCACAACTCGCCAAAAATACTTGTGTCGCCTGTTACCTGCCAATAATAGTAAGCGAGGCGGATGGGATAGCACAACGAATCTATCTCGTACTTTCGCTCATGCAGTTCAGGTTTCATATCAGTATAGTCGCTAGCCCACTCTCCTCCTGTAGCCTCAATATTAAACGCGTTGGCATAAGGATCGATACATATGCACTTTAGCTGACGCAAAATTGTTCCACGTACCATTTTCCTAATCTTTTCATCTGTATTTGAAAAACGTACATATGGCCAAACCTGCGCAGCAGAGTCACGCAGCCACATGGCATGGATATCACCCGTGTAAACAAACGTGTCATCGTCACCTTCAACGACACTATAGTGTACCGTCGTATCCAACGTGTTCGGGAAACAGTTTTCAAACATCCATGCCAAATAAGGAGTGTTACGAAGGAGTTTCTTTACTTCCTCAATTTTTCTCTCTACAGCATCCGAATGAAACAAACGTTGCTCTGGCGATGGTCGCCGTGTCATTCTAGTATTATCAGAAGGGGCAGCAATTGTCTCAGCATACGATTTTGATGGCAAGGCTTGTCCTGCAGCAGTAAGCGTACTTTCGCATAAAACAAAAATCAAAACAGTTGTTTTCAGGTTCATTGTGTTGAAATACTTTTAATAATACAGCGCAAAGTTACGCAAAATCCTTTTAAGGTGAAGAGAAAACATGAAATGTATAAATTATTATCTCCAACCACAATAATAAGCAATTGATTTACAATATATTACGATTATACAATCTTTACATTTGTATAAAGGAAATATTCTGTAAAAAACTGTTTTTTTATATGATAAAAAATGCAATTTCAGAAAAGTAGTTTTACACTCTCATAACTATTTATAAATAATTTTATTATTCAGAAAAAAACATGTAACTTTGCGGCAAACTCATGAATTATAGAATGATAAAACTAACAAATTTTTTGTCCCACCTCATTTGTCTGGTGATGCTATTTTGGTTTGCCAGTCAAATATGTGCCCAAGAGAGCGATAATTACCGCAGTCTACTTCGCGACAAGAATGTGAAAGTGGAATCGACAAACCTGCCCATTATCTTCATCGAAGCTGGCGGGAGAATGATCCTTCGTGATAGCTATGTGCTAGCCAAAATGAAAATCATCCACAACGGTGAGGGGCAAACAAACCACGCCGACACGATTTCATGGCCTGGCCAACACGTTGACTATGAGGGTTGGATAGCGCTTAAATATCGTGGCAACAGTTCATTCACAGAATCAGACAAGAAACCGTATGCTTTCCGTACGCTGGAGAGCAACGATTTGGACGGTAAGAAAAAGAAAGTGTCCATATTGGGTATGCCCAAGGACAACAAGTGGGGATTCATAGCTCCATGGAGCGACGAGACGATGTTTCGCGACATCTTGTCGTTCGAACTGGGACGTCCTTGGTTCGAATGGGTACCAAAGGCACACTTATGCGAAGTCATATTAGACGGTACTTATTATGGCGTATTTGCTATCTGCGAACGGGTTTCGAAAGGAAAGAGCCGTCTCGACTTGAATGATCCAGGTGAGACAGACGGAGATCTTACAGGCGACTACCATGTGAGTGTTGACCACGGCTACGATCCTCATTTTATCTCTAGCTACCATCCCTGGCAGTCGTTAGACGGCAGAAAAGTTGCATGGGATTACAATATTAAATACGAATATGGTGACCCAGAGGATGACGAGTTTGCAGAATTGCCCACAGGAACACGTGAAGCATTACATCAGGAAGTAAACAAGATGGAATCCTCATTCTTGACTGACGATTGGAATGACATTGAGGCTGGTTACCGAAAAAAAATTGACGTACAGTCGTTTATTGACTATATGTTAGCCACGGAACTGTCGATGAACATCGACGGATACCGTCTGAGCACACACCTGTACAAGCATGGGGAAAAACGCAGTGAGGCTGAGGGGAAAGATCCAAGATGGAAAACCACCTTATGGGACTATAACATTGCATGGGGCAATGCAAACTATTTTGATGGTGACAAAACGGATTGTTGGCAATATGAGTTAAACATTAAGTATATATGGGATGACTGTCCCGTGCCATTCTACTGGTATCGCATGCTACAAGACGAGAATTATGTTAGTGCACTGAAGGAGCGCTGGCAACAATACAGAAATAGCAACCATAGCACACAACGTCTTATGCATACAATAGACTCCCTGGCTACACTCATAAAGAGTGGTGGTGCTGCCGAGCGTAACGAGAGGGCATGGGGGATATATACACGATCCTATATTTGGCCTATACCCTATTATGCAAAGAGCTACGACGATGCTGTAAATTACTTAAAAACATGGGTAGGAAAACGGTTGCAATATCTTGACGCCCATTTGCTGCCACCACGAGTAGTAGATACAGATCCTATTAGTGTAGCCTCAGGGTGGAATGCCGATATCGTAGCAGAATCACTTCCTGCAAATAACTATACTACGGCAACCATCGATGGGGTGGACCGTGCACTCTATGCAGAGACGTTGCGAGGAAATGGTGGACTGCCACGTAACCGGACGATTACATCAGCACACGAACAAGCCACATTCCAATTAGCCCCATATGACGAGCTAAACACCTTATCTTTACGTGACAATGGGCAGCAAGGCACCCTTGAGTTCGAGTTCCCAATAGTAACAAGTGAACTGTTTGTGCTTGCGACTAGTGGGAATGGTGATTCTCAGGTGCGTGTCAGGCTGAACTATTCTGATGGAACAACTAGCGATGCTGGTGTCTTCACCATTCGCGACTGGTCCGTAAGAAAAGAATCGTTGAAAGGCGACGAGGCTGTAACATCATTGGGCAATATCCAGCGTGCCAACAATTCATATAGCAGTGATAACCATTACTGTCTGTTTGATTTCTCCATCCCATTGGAGACAAAGCCCCTGAAATCGGTGACCTTCACGAGTACCAACTATGCATACGCCTCCATCATGGCTTTGTCAGCACTAAAAGCTTCAACAACAGACGTTATCGCTATAACAGGAAGGAACGCTTCAAGACAGCAGCCAGCCATTTACAATTTGCGGGGAATGCGCCTTGAGCACCCGCAGCAGGGCATCAATATCATCCGGACATCTGACGGGAAAATAAAAAAAGTAATCAAAAAATAACCGATTGACATGAAGCGAATACTATCTGTCTATGCTTGCGTCATCATGAGCACAACCTTGTGGGCGCAAGTGCCTGAATTTTACAAGCCCTATCAGTCTACCCAGCTACGGGTACCTTCCGTGCCTTTAGTTGTTAGCGACCCTTACTTCAGCATATGGTCACCATTCGACAAACTCACCGATGGTATCACCCGCCATTGGACCGATGACGAGAAGCCGCTAGAGGGTTTGCTCAGAGTGGACGGAAAAACTTACCGTTGGATGGGAACTGACCGTTGCATATTGGAGTCTCTCATTCCCATGGCCGATGAGAAAGCCTGGGAGGCTGATTACACCAGAGAAAAGCAGTCAGGTACAGAATGGACGCTTCCCAGCTACAATCCTAGCGGATGGCAACGCGGTAGGGCAGCCTGGGGTAGCAACGGACTAAATTATGTGCACACCCAATGGAGTGAAGAGCACAGCGACCTGTATGTACGCCGCAACTTTGAACTAGAGGCTACCGACCTGAAAGAAGACTTATATCTCGTCTATTCACACGACGATGTGTTTGAAATTTACATTAATGGACAGAAAGTTGCCGACACGGGTGAGTCTTGGCGCGAGGGTGTAAAGCTACACCTTGACTCTTCAATGAAGCATCTGTTGCACGAAGGACAGAACGTTATAGCCGCACATTGTCACAACACGACGGGCGGAGCTTACACCGACTTTGGCCTCTTCAAAGACATCAACCTGAATACTGTCAAGCCGGAAACTGCCCGCCAGCTATCGGTAAGCGTGCTAGCCACCAATACCTATTACACTTTTGCTTGTGGACCTGTGGAGCTCGATGTTGTATTCACCGCACCTATGCTCATCAACGACTACGACCTGCTCTCGTCTCCCATCAACTATATTTCTTTTCAGATACGTTCGACTGACAAACAGTCGCACGACTGCCAACTCATGATCAGCACCACTCCCGAACTTGCTGTCAACAAGGCAACACAGCCTACCCGTAGCACCATCGTCGAGCAACAGGGCATGAAATATGCCATGACGGGCACCATCGACCAGCCCATCCTTGCCAAGAAAGGCGACGGTATTTGTATCGACTGGGGCTATCTTTACATTCCTGCTATCAATGGGGAAGTCACCATTAGTGATGCAAAACTAGCACGCGCAAAGTTTATGGAAACGGGACAGGCACCAGATTCTTCAAACAAGGTAGACTGTCACAAAGCCTCACAGATGCCGCTTTTAAGTTTTGTTCATCAGTTTGGGAGGGTCCAACAGGCAGCCAGTTTCATGATGATAGGCTATGATGAGGTGCAAGACATTGAATATATGTACAAGCGATATAAAGCCTACTGGGCACATGGCGGTACGGTTAGCATCTTCCAGATGTTCAACCGCCTGCAGACTCAATATGCGTCCATCATGCAACGTTGCCGTGACTTCGACAAACTCATCTACGACGACGGCCTACAAGCTGGCAACACACATTATGCCGAGATACTGTCGGCAACCTATCGCCATGTCATTGCTGCGCACAAGCTTTTCCAAGATGAAGACGGCAACCTCTTGTTCTTCTCGAAAGAGAACAATTCAAACGGATGTGTCAACACAGTCGACCTCACCTACCCCGAAGCACCGCTGTTCCTCGCTTACAATCCCGAACTGCAGAAGGCCATGATGACCTCCATCTTCGACTATTCGCTGTCGGGCCGATGGACAAAGCCATTCGCTGCCCACGATCTTGGCACATACCCTATTGCAAATGGTCAGGTTTATGGCGGTGACATGCCTCTTGAGGAGGCGGGCAACATGCTCACTTTGGCAGCTCAGTTGTGCAGACAAGACGGAAATACGGCCTACGTGGACAAATACTACGAACTACTGCACACCTGGGCCGACTATCTTGCGCAGAACGGTCAGGACCCTGCTAACCAGCTCTGCACCGACGATTTTGCCGGCCACTGGGCCCATAATGCCAACTTAGCCGTGAAGGCCATCATGGGCGTGACTGCCTTTGCCGAGATTGCACGCATGAAGGGTGACCAAAATGTGGCAAAAAGCTACATGACCTGCGCACAGAAGATGGCTGAACAATGGGAGAAAGACGCCCGCGAGGACGACCATTACCGGTTGGCCTTCGACCGACAAGGCACATGGAGCCAAAAATACAATATGGTGTGGGACAAGCTCTGGCAGACACAAGTGTTTCCGGCATCGACCATGGAGCGCGAGATACAATACTATCTGAAACAACAAAACCGTTACGGACTTCCGCTTGACATTCGTAAAGATTACACAAAGAATGACTGGATTATGTGGACGGCTGCTATGGCTAGGGACAAGAAAACATTCCTACGATTCATGGAACCCGTCTATGCCTATATGAACGAGACCGAAAGCCGTGTACCCACCAGCGACTGGTACGACACTAAGACTGGGCGAATGGTAGGTTTCAAGGCCCGTTCTGTGATTGGAGGATTCTGGATGAAAGTGCTCATGGACAAGACCCTCAACACCCATTGACAAGTCCCCAACACCTAACATTCAACACCCATTACCCAAAAACGCATCACCCATGAAACGAATCATTACAACCCTGGCTTTGGCTATACTCTTCATCAACGCATATGCTACTGAGCCTGTCGATTATATAAGCACACTAGTTGGAACGCTGTCGAAATATTCACTTTCCACAGGCAACACGTACCCTGCTGTGGCAATGCCTTGGGGCATGAATTTTTGGACGCCACAGACTGGAAAGATGGGCGACGGATGGCAGTATGTTTATACCGAGGACAAATTACGCGGCATCAAGCAAACCCACCAGCCATCACCTTGGATCAATGACTACGGTCAGTTTTCCATCATGGCCACAACAGGCACGCCTCGTTTTGGTGAAGACGAGCGTGCCTCATGGTTCTCGCATAAGGCTGAGACGGCAACCCCATATTATTATCAAGTCTATCTGGCCGACTGGGATGTCAACGCAGAGGTAACGCCAACCTCACGGGCAGCCATGATGCGTTTTACCTTTCCTGAGACACAACAGGCCAACATCATTGTCGACGCATTTGACGGCAATGCCCACGTCGAAGCCGATGCCGCCCAACGCCGCATCACGGGCTACACAGTAAAAAACAGCGGTGGCGTACCGCAAAACTTCCGCAACTATTTCATCATTGAACTTGACCATGATTTCACTGTCAGCCAACAGGTTACTGACGGACGACACGGTATCGTCGTCACCCTAAGTACCCACCGGAGCGAGAAAGTTAGCATACGTGTGGCATCGTCGTTCATCAGCAGCGAGCAAGCTAGGCACAACCTGAACGAGCTGGGTGAGGGTTTCGACTTTAACCGGGTATGCCAGCAGGCCCGCAAGTACTGGAACGATATTCTGGGGCGCATTGAAATAGATGATGAAAATACCGACCACCTGCGCACTTTCTACAGTTGCCTCTACCGTTCGGTGCTCTTCCCACGCGCTTTCTACGAAATGGATGCTAAAGGCAAGCCCGTCCACTACAGTCCACATACAGGGCAGGTATGTCCTGGCTACTATTTTACCGACACTGGTTTTTGGGATACTTTCCGTTGTCTGTTCCCATTGTTGAACCTGCTCTATCCCGAGATGAATGAGAAAATGCAGGAAGGACTTGTGAACTGTTATCGGGAAAGCGGATTTCTGCCTGAATGGGCCAGTCCTGGCCATCGTGGCTGTATGGTTGGCAACAATTCCGCCTCGGTGGTGGCAGATGCCTATCTTAAAAACCACGCTATCGGGCTTACTAACTACGACATAGAGGCGCTATGGCAGGCTGTTGTCCACGGTGCCAACGCCGTGCACCCTCAAGTATCCTCAACAGGAAGGCTGGGATATGAATATTACAACCGACTTGGGTATGTTCCCTATAATGTCGGCATAAATGAGAATGTCGCCCGTACGCTGGAATATGCCTACGACGACTGGTGCATCTTGCAGCTCGGGAAAAAACTCGGCAAAAACAGCCGTGAGCTGAAACCCTTCCGCGAGCGGGCGATGAATTATCAAAACGTCTTTGACCGTGAGACTCTCCTTATGCGGGGAAGAAACGAAGATGGCACTTTCCAGACTCCTTTCAGTCCTCTTAAATGGGGCGATGCCTTCACCGAAGGCAATGCGTGGCACTACACATGGTCTGTGTTCCACGACCCAGAAGGGCTCATTAGCCTCATGGGAGGGCCCGACAAGTTCGTACAGATGCTTGATTCTGTATTCAATGTACCTCCTTTATTCGATGAGAGTTATTATGGGGGCATCATCCACGAGATTCGTGAGATGCAGATTATGAACATGGGCAACTACGCACATGGCAACCAGCCTATTCAGCACATGATATATCTATACGATTGGGCAGGTCAGCCTTGGAAGACTCAGCAGCATATCCGTGAGGTGATGAATCGTTTCTACACCTCTGCACCCGACGGATATTGTGGTGATGAGGACAACGGTCAAACGTCAGCATGGTATGTATTCTCCGCGATGGGTTTCTATCCCGTCTGCCCTGGTTCCGGACAGTATGCCATCGGAACGCCCTATTTCGAGAATATGACACTCCATCTTCCTCTAGGAAAGAAACTTGTTGTCAAGGCAAAAAACGTGAAGGAACCATACATCGGAAGAATGTATTATAACGGTACCGTATACAACCACAACTACCTTAACCACGACGAGTTGCTAAAAGGCGGGACTATTATCTACGAGATGCAAGCTGCTCCAGAAAGACAGCGAGGCAGCAAATCTGTGGACGCACCCTACTCTTTCAGCAAAGAATAGGAATCTTGGGGATATCGTTAAAAAATAATAAACGATGCAACTATTTCCCGTTTTTTACGTCAAACGGATGAAAAGGCATTATTTGCAATCGTTATTATTCACTTAACAGAAGAAAGGAAATGAAGTATTACTACATTGAGAATGGCGCTCAGGTTGGCCCCTTCGAGGTCAGCGAGTTGTACAACAAGGGCATCCGTCCTGAGACATTAGTGTGGTGCGACACGATGGAAAACTGGACACCTGCTTGGCAGGTAGCTGAACTGAGATCCGTTATCGATAGCAGTATCGTCCGCCGTGAACCTCCTAAGTATAATCCCGATGGTGGTGCCGAGACACCTCTGACTGCTGATGAAATGAAGAAGAAAGCACGTGATGAGAAGAAAACAAAACGTAGCGGTTGCGGCCTCCGCAGCCTCATCAGTTTGCTTATTCTCGTCATTATTGCAGGCGTGATGATTTTCACCTGCCCCGACAAGCAGGCTCACCAAACTGCTATTAAGCAAGAGTTTAATGCTGCCATGAGTGAGAAGATGGGCCCCGGAAAGGGCATCATCGAGTCTGTCATCCAAATGGGTAGCAAATATGTTATGGGAATGGCTGCCGAAAGTGCGCTCAACGAGCTCCTCACCGTCGACAATTATTTTATCTGTTCTGTAGGACGCATGCAATACGAGGGACGCGAGCACGTCACCAGCATAGGCGTGTTCAATCATATCTTCACAGTTAACAAAGATGATATCATCCGTGCACTCGACCGGGCCGAACAGGCGGCACGTGACATCAAAAACGATGAAACTTCCGACGGAGATATTATAGGAACTGTGATTGACGCTCTCAGGCAACTTTTCTAAGCTTAGAATATTCGAACTGCGAGTTTGGAATTCCAAGTTTCATTTTTACTACTAAGAATGCGAAGAATACTTATCTGTTTGGCATGTCTATGCCTCTTAGCCTATATGCATGCCACAGCTCAGAATCTGCCGGACGACGGTCCTCTGACCGTTCGTCCGGCATTACAGCAACTAGGGCAACGACTATTAAAAGGGAAAACGGGAAGCATTGTGGCCATCAAACCCTCTACGGGAGAAATCATTTGCCTGGCAACGAATTCACCAACGGGTAGCAACGTTAACCTGGCTATTGCCACAGCCTACCCGCCAGGCTCTACTTTCAAGACTGCACAAGCCCTCACCCTATTGTCAGAGAGCATCATCACACCAGAGACCACCATCGACTGCAAGAACGGCTTTACCGACGGCAACATCCATGTTGGGTGCCACCAGCATGCCTCCCCATTATCGCTGGCCAACGCTCTGGCTTTCTCTTGCAACACGTGGTTTCTTTCGACATTCATGACCATGCTCAACGACGATTTTGTCTTCGAGACCAAGGAAGAGGCCATCGACACATGGGCAAGCTATATGCGAAGTATGGGATTGGGCGGACCACTCAATATCGACATCCCAGGCGAAAAGGGCGGTATCGTCGCCAACACCAACTACCTCAGCCGCCGTTATAAAGACGGATGGAATGCACGTACCATTATATGGGCAGGAATGGGACAAGGCGACATCACAGCCACCCCTATGCAGCTATGCAATCTGGCTGTCACCATTGCCAACCGCGGCTTCTTCTATACCCCGCACATTCATCAGGGAACTCCTGATCGCCCGTTGTCACAGAGGTTCCTACGTAAACGGAGCACTATGGTGTTTCCCGATGCCTACCCTCCCGTGATTGAAGGCATGCGACTAGCTGTGGAAAAGGGAACGTGCACGGACATCCGTACCACCTACCCCATCTGTGGGAAAACGGGTACTGCCGAGAACAGTGGCGCCGACCATTCTGCGTTCATTGGCTTTGCCCCACTTAACGACCCGCAGATAGCTATCTGTGTATACATCGAGCATGGAGGCTTTGGAGCCGACATGGCTGCCCCGATAGCCGCCCTTATCATTGAGTCGTATCTGAAAGGACACCTCTCGCCAGCCTCAGAGACCAAGGCCAAAAGAATTGCATCTAAAATAATTAACCCATAACAAATCATTCTACAACTAACTCTCTCATGTCTTGGAAAATAAAATATCGTTGCACACAATGCGGTTACGAGGCTTCCGACTATGAAGGACGCGGCCTATTTAGGCAGCAGATTGTCAGCGTGAGCTGTCCTGATTGCAAGAGCATCCAGAATCTTGTTGTAGGCGGAATCATTGGTGATGTAGCTCCATCTTTCAGTAGTGAGGTTGGAAGGCTTTGCCTGCAATGCGGCAGCGACAAAATCAAGATATGGGACAAGAAAACGTGTCCTCGTTGTTACGGCACGATGGAGAAGACTGGAGAGAAAGAGTTTTGGACATAGGCTGGGTTACGGCTATTATGGATATAGACAAGGGGGAAACAGAAGTTATCCCCCTTGTTTGCGTCATTACCAACACAAGACATAGAATATAATGCGCTCAACTGGCACGAAAAGACGGAGTGCTAGGATTTCGAAACTACAAAAAATGTGATTTCTGCTTTCATTTTTGTCATTTTGACATTTACCGCCTATAAAAGTGGCAAATAAATACTTGAAAAAAGAAACAAATTACTATATTTGCAACATGGTTGAAAAACAAGAAAACACATAAAACAAACCACTTATGAAAAAAACTATTCTAATCTTAACAGTCCTACTTGTGTCGTTCGTTTGTCACGGGCAACCCCGTTATGACATGAATAAAATAAAACGAGAGAATCTGAACCGGGGCGTGGTGGCCATCCGCGATGGAGAGCGGGTAATGGTAAGTTGGCGAACGCTGACATCCGACAAGACCGGCGAGCGTTTCGACATTTTCCGTAATGGGGTGAAACTCAACAAAAAGCCATTGGCGAAGAGTGGCACCTTCTTCATCGACGAGCAACCCCTGAATACGGACGCGACCTATGAGGTGCGTGGTGGCGGTAAGAACGGAAACTATACACTCAAGGCTAACGCTCCTGAGGGCTATCTGCCCATCCCCGTGAACAAGCCCGAAGGTGGAATCTCGCCCGACGGACAGCACTATACATATCATGCTAACGACGCAAGCATCGGCGATGTCGATGGTGACGGCCAGTACGAGATATTCCTGAAATGGGAGCCCTCAAACGCCAAAGACAATATGTTCGCCGGGTTTACGGGCAACGCCTACATCGACTGTTATAGGCTGGACGGTACACAGTTGTGGCGCATCGACCTGGGGCGTAACATAAGAACGGGAGCCCACTTCACACAGTTCATGGTGTACGACTTCGATGGGGACGGCCGCGCCGAGATGATGGTGAAGACGGCCGACGGCACCACGGACGGACAAGGCAAAGTAATTGGCGACAAGGATGCAGACTGGCGTTACGGCATTGCCGCCATTAATGCAGACCCTGAGGCTTACAAAAGAAAACTACAAGAAGAGCGCGAGGACGCCATGCGGAGACGTAGAGAGTGGCAGGAAAAAGAGAAGAATCTGCCTTCGACGATGACCAAGACAGAGATTCACAATGCCAGACGACGGTTCCTAAATACAGAAGTGCACGGTGACAACAAGACAGGCCGCATCATGGACGGACCGGAATATATCACAGTATTCAACGGTCTGACAGGTGCTGCTATGGCTACCGCCGAATACGTTCCTGAGCGGGGAAATGTGAGCGACTGGGGCGATGACCACGCCAACCGTTCTGAGCGCTATCTGGCTGGAGTAGCCTATCTGGACGGAATGCATGCAAGTGGTATCTTCTGCCGTGGATACTACACCCGCACCGTCATAGCAGCTTGGGACTGGGATGGACGGCAGTTGAAGAACCGCTGGATATTCGACAGCAACATTCCACAATGGGCCAGTTATGCCGGACAAGGCAACCATAACCTGCGCATCGCCGACGTGGACGGTGACGGCTGCGACGAGATTACTTACGGAGCTATGGCTGTCGACAACGACGGAACGGGACTCTACAACACAGGGTTTGGTCACGGTGACGCCATTCACCTGACAGTCTTTGACCCCACCAGCGACGCCCTGCAGGTATGGGACTGTCATGAGAATCGACGCGACGGAAGTGATTTCCGCGATGCTCGCACAGGCAAGGTAATCTTCCAAATCAAGAGCAATGAGGATGTAGGACGCTGTATGGCTGCCGACATCGACCCCACGAACCCAGGACTGGAGATGTGGAGCAGCGAGAGTGGCGGCATACGCAGCATCAAGGGTAGCATTGTGACGCCGAAAGACATTAGAGACAATAGTGAGGATGACGGCGACAACAATGCCCTGCGCATACGAGGTGCCCGCATACCGACCAACTTTGGCATCTGGTGGGACGGCGACCTGCTGCGCGAGATGCTCGACAACGGTGCCGTCAGCAAATACGACTGGAACACAGGACGTATGCAAATGGTACAGCGGTTCAGAGACGCCCAATTCAACAATGGCTCCAAGTCGAATCCCAACCTTTGTGCCGACATCATTGGCGACTGGCGCGAGGAAGTACTCACACGTAACCGTGAGAGTAGTGAGCTGCGCCTGTATGTTACTACCACACCCACCGAATACCGTATCAACTGTCTAGAAGAGGACATCCCATACCGCCTGAGCGTAGCCGCACAGAACACGGCATACAATCAGCCCACACAGACAGGATTCTATTTAGGTCCCGACAAGACTGTGAACCCTTTCCTGAAATAGCACGATAAGAATCATAACGACAAATAGCAATATGAAGCATCCCAGACTCTTTGGCACCATTGTCATGCTGATGGCATTTACGGCCGGCTTGCGTGCCCAGCACATCAACGATAGTAACACGCCACTCCATCTGATGAAACCAGACTACAAACTGGAGTATGGCGTTCCAACAGTCATGAACGTAGAACAGACCATAAAACGTGTGCTCAACTACATCACGGAGGAGACCCCAGCCGTGCTTATTGACAGCAAGACAGGACGTGAGGTAAGACAGAAAAAAGACATCAACGAAGACACGCAACTGAAACAAGGAGGGTTCAGGCTGACCAGCTACGAATGGGGCGTAACCTACTCCGGAGTTCTGGCCGCTTACGAGGCGACAGGCGACAAAAGTTACAAAGACTATGTCGACAGCCGTATGAGACTCCTAGCTGAAGCAGCTCCTGCATTCAAGGCCCTCTACCAGAAAGGAAAGAAGATTGACGGCAACATGCGCCGCGTGGTAGACCCTCATGCTCTCGATGATGCGGGTGCCGTCTGCGCATCCATGATCAAGGCGCGCGTCAGCGAGAACGCCCTCCCACTCGACGGAGTCATCGGCAATTATATCGACTACATCATGAACAAGGAATACCGGCTTGCTGATGGCACTTTTGCCCGTCTGCGCCCTCATAAGAACACGGTGTGGCTCGACGATATGTTCATGGGCATTCCGGCCATCGCCTATATGGGAAAATACACAGGTGAGCAACGCTATTTCGACGAGGCCGCAAAGCAAGTGTTACAATTTGCCGACCGCATGTTCGTGCCCGAGAAAAAACTGTTCCGTCACGGATGGGTGGAAGACATGAACCCGCATCCCGCTTTTCATTGGGGAAGAGCCAACGGATGGGCGATACTCACCATGTGTGAGGTGCTCGATGTCCTGCCCGCCGACCATCCCAGACGTACCGACATCATGAACCTGCTGAGGGCACATGTAAGCGGACTGGCGGCACTTCAGCATCACGACGGGTTCTGGCATCAGCTGCTGGACCGTCCCGAAACCTATCTGGAAACGTCTGCAACAGCCATCTATACCTACTGTTTCGCTCACGCCATCAACAAAGGATGGATAGACGCCAAAGCCTACGGTCCCGTCGTATTGCAAGGTTGGCATGCGATAGATTCTGCCGTCAACGAGCGCGGACAGGTGGAGAATGTATGTGTGGGGACAGGGATGGGCTTCGAGGCCGGATTCTATGCCTACCGACCAGTACACGTTATGGCGGCTCATGGTTACGGACCCGTCATATGGGCAGGTGCCGAGATGATTCACCTACTGAAACGTCAGCATCCCAAATTGAACGATAGCGCCGTGATGTTCTACGATGAGGAGGTTCCGACCGACAAGCCTATTTTCAATTACGACGGCAGCATCCGATTCTGAGTTAAAAAGGCAGCATCCGATTCTGAATAAGAAAATCATCCTATTCTGAGTCAAAAAGGCAACATTTGTTACTGAATTACGACGGAGGCATCCGATACTGTGTCAGTCGTAATACGCAATGGTCAGTTCGTCGCTCACCATCAGGTCGTCGTGGAAACGGTCATCATACTGATAGACCAGGCGCATACCCCTGTAAACAGAAGGAATCCTCAACTCCTCTATCAGATGCCATTTCGGACGGCCGAAATCATAGGAGGAGCGGTCGAGCAGAATACGGTTGGAGGTGTAGTCGAAATGATAGTAGCCCCCGCCGATACACTCTTCGCCAGGCTGTAACAGGTCCTTATGCTGGTTAACCATACCTAGACGCAAATAGCCTACATCAGGAAAGGGTTTGCCGTCACGTGGCTTTTCGATAGTGACAATAAACTTGGGCAGCGTCATTCTTCAAGTCTTTTCTTCATTTTCTCCCACGCGTGTGAGCCGAACAGGAAACAGTTTTTCATAGTTTGCGTCATCGGGACAAAACGACTGAATGGAATAGTAAAGCCCAGTTCGTTCTTTCCCACCCACGGTCGAACAGAAGGGTCGAACAGGCCCAGAAAGCAACGGTGTCCTTGTCGGGCATTCTCCACGACAGTCATCGACACAACCGTGCTGCAGCCGGAGCCAAACAGCGACACCACAGCATCGGGCTCGTTGCTGTCGTAAAAAGCCCATCCGCACAATCCTGACAACATGTCAGGAGTGGCATAGAACATGACGCCCTCTGTACCGTCGAAAGAGTCGGCCTTGTCTATTCTGACAAAATTCAGATACGGCTTCTCTGCCATCTCCATTCCCAGCGACTGAACATAGTCAGCCACCATCTCAGGCGTCTTCTTGTATTTCTCCTTCAACGACACGAAACCCGGAACCCGTTCGGGCATATCGGAAAAGCCTGTATACAATTTACCACCCCCGCATCCGATGGTCTCAGCACTCAAACTGACAGGCTCGCCCTCTCTGGCGTCCAGCAGCCTCTTGAAGAAACAGCCGCCAACCTTTTGCGGGTCGGCAACCGGCTCGTCGCTATAGCCAAACAACAAAGGCAACGGTGCCTTACCGCCAAATGCCTTTTGGTAATTCTGAATGAACTCTTGTATCTCCATATTCAAAACGACTCAATTCATAAAGTTTTGTAATATCATGTGCAAATATAGCGAATATCCAAAAATATTCTGTACTTTTGTCTGAGTTTTAAACGTTTTTTAGGTTATAACCGACCCTATGACACAGCACCTTACGAGCATCCGGCTCATCATCTTCGACTTCGACGGAACGCTTGGTGACACACAGCGCAATATCGTGGTGACCATGCAGAATGTGATGCGCGAGTTGCATCTGACGGTTCAAGACGAGAAAACCTGCGCATCCACCATCGGACTGCCTCTGCGAAACTGCTACAAGCAGATGTTTCCCCAGCTGACGAAAGAAGAGCTGGACGAATGTGCTGATACTCACCGGCGGTTGTTTGCCGGGAATTTGAATATGATTACTCCCCTGCCCTTTCCGCACGTCAGGGAAATGCTGACAAAGCTGAAAGAGAGCGGTAAGACTCTATCTATCGCCTCCTCGCGCACCAGCGAGTCGCTGAGCGACCTGCTCAACCGGATGGAGCTGAGCGGGCTGTTCTCACTGATCATCGGCGTACAGGAAGTGAAAGAAGCCAAGCCCCAGCCGGAGCCTGTGTTGAAAACTCTTACCACACTTGGTTTCCGCGCCGAGGAGACGCTTGTCGTTGGCGACATGAACGTCGACATCCTGATGGGCGTGAATGCCGGTGTGAGGACTTGCGGCGTGACGTGGGGCAACGGGACGAGAGAAGAGCTCGAGCGTGCCGGGGCGACCTTCATAGTAAGCCGGGCGGAGGAAATCCTGAAAGTAATAAACAGTTTAGAAAGAACAAACCATAACGTATAACCCACCAACAAAAAACATTATCATCATGAGTCAAGACAGTTTGCTGACCGACGGGCTTCGCGCCGGAGAGAACGTGAGGGAGATCTATCTCGCAGGAGGCTGCTTCTGGGGTACAGAGCATTACTTCAAGCAGATAGAGGGCGTCGTTGAGACGGAAGTAGGCTTTGCCAACGGACACACAGAGAACCCTACCTACAAGGAAGTATATACCGACGAGACAGGCTATGCCGAGACCGTGCTCGTAAGATACAAGCCCGACGTGGTAGGCCTTGAGTTCCTGCTCAGGATGTTTTTCAAGGCCATCGACCCCATCAGCCTGAACAAACAGGGACACGATGAGGGTACGCGCTACCGCACGGGCATCTACTATACCGATGTCTCTGACCTGCCCGTCATTGAGAAGGTATTTGCCGAGGAACAGGCGAAATACGAGGTTCCCCTGGCCGTGGAGAAGCAGCCTCTGCAAAACTTCTATCAAGCAGAGGAATACCATCAGGACTATCTCGACAAGAATCCGACAGGCTACTGCCATCTGCCTCTGTCGTTGTTCGAGTTTGCCAGAAAAGCCAAACCGACGAAAACAGAGTAGGCAACCCTACCCCGTCTTCGCCGGCCAGATAGGCGGCACAAAGATGCTTAATCGTCGTCCTTGAAGAAACTGCCTGTCGGCATAGCCGCTCCCACATTCACACATCTGTTGTATCTCACGCGCGCCTTTCGCTCGCGGCAGAACATCGCTTTCGTGTGCTCCTCGTCCTGACAGAACTCCATGTGCTCGTCGATACACATACCTTTGGCCATACCTTCCACATCGAGGTTGTCGGTGCCGATGAGTGTAAACGTCCAATGCTGCGTCTTCAGCTTCTCTATCAGGTTGCGCACCATCTTCTGCGTCCACTCGTTCGAGCAATTCTCCTCACCGTCGGTAATGATGGTCACCAGCACATTGTCGCCCTCCGCTACCTGCGCGTTGAGTTTCGAGACAGTCTTGCCGATGGCGTCGTACAACGGAGTGGCGGCACAGGGGTTGTAGGCCTTCCAGCTGAGGTCGTGCGTCGTCTTGGCAAGTGCGTCGTTATAGTGCCACTTCATATGCTCGCTGTCGAAGGTCACCAGGGTGACGTGTTGCTCTGTATCGGGAAACTTCTCTTGCATGGTTCTGACGGTGGAAAGTGTTTCGTTCATGCCTGCGAAGGCCTGCTTGCGGATGACAGACATTGATCCGCTCTCGTCGACGATAATCAAATTGAATACTCTTTTCATAATCATAATATTTTAAAGTTAGGAAATAATTGTTGATGAACTCCTTTTATTAGCTTTAAAGACGATAATGGAAAAAAATTAAGGCGCAAAGAGATTTTTTTCTTATTTTTGCAACAAAAACGTAAAAAACGATGCTCAGCGACCAGGAAATCATAGCGGGATTCAGAAGAGGAGACAGCCATATCATCCGTCAGTACTTCTATGAGTACTGTCACGCCGCCTATCATTTGTTCGACAAGAAATACGAGCTCAGCAAGAAAGAGAATCTCGACTTCATGTCGCTGGCCCACCAGTATGCCATCTACCTGATGGAGCACGACTGGAAACCGCTCGAGGACCGCTCGCCCGAGGTGTCGCTCCGCACGTGGATGATCAACGGCTTCCGGTTTGTTGTGCTCGACGCCTTGAAATGGTATAAGAGGGAATACGGCTCCCTGACCTTCGAGGAATACCTGAAGTCGTTCGATACCAGCAAGGACCTGAGGCTGAACTTCAACAAGCTGATTTTGGAAATCTGCGACAGTCTGAGCCTTGACAGAAAATCGAGAACGATACTCATTATGCTGCTTGTTAACGGATTCAAGACCAAGGAGATTGCCGCGCAGATGGGTATCACATCCGCAGCCGTATCGCAAAGATATAACACGCTGAAAGAGCATTATATCGTTCCTTACTTCAAGAAAAACTTCGACTTGGATTTCGATATGCCAGAGGTGATGGATGTGGAGCACGCCGTACTCGAGGAGGCCATGCCTATAGGAGTTCCCCCAATGCCTCGTTCTATGCCCGAGCCTTGTATTGTGCACATGGGACGTGGAACGACGGGCTCAGACTTTGTGGAAAAGAAAGAACAAAACGAAATGGATATGGAAAAGAAAAGAACGACGCCAGAGTTTATTCAAGAGCTGGCACCAGGAGAGATTTTCGTTTTTGGCAGCAACCTGCGCGGAATGCATGGTGGAGGCGCTGCCTATGTGGCGTACAGGAAGTTCGGCGCCGTTATGGGGCAAGGTGTCGGGCTGCAGGGTCAGAGCTATGCCATTCCCACGATGCAGGGCGGTGTAGAGACCATCAAGCCGTATGTGGAAGAGTTCATCGCCTTTGCCATACAGCACCCCGAACTGACGTTCCTCGTGACCAGAATCGGCTGTGGCATCGCCGGTTTCACGGACCAGCAGATAGCCCCGCTCTTCGAAGAGGCTCACTACGTCAAGAACATCATTCTTCCGGAAGGATGGTAAGAAGGGAAAGTTACTGAAAAAGGGTGTGGAGGGTGAATGCCCGAAGGATGGATGGGCCGTTGACGTCGCAATCCTCCCATCATTCCCATCAACTCCCATCCCCCCAAGCTACTCGCCGATAATGGTCACAACCAGTTTTCTGGCCCCCCCATACCTGCGGTACTCGCAGAGATAGATGCCCTGCCACGTGCCCATATTCAGGCGGCCGTCGGTAATAGGAATGGTGAGACTGACACCACTCAGCGTCGACTTGGCGTGAGCAGGCATGTCGTCGGAACCCTCGAGTGTATGCTCGTACTCAGGCAGGTTCTCGGGCACCAGCCGGTTGAAGATGGTCTCCATATCGGTACGCACATCCGGGTCACAGTTCTCGTTGATGCTCAGTCCGCAGCTGGTATGCTTCGTGAAGAGGTTCATGATCCCCGTTTTGGGCAACGGCGGCAGCTGGCTCAGTATCTGGCTGGTCACCAGATGGAAGCCTCGTGGCACGGGCTTCAAAGTAATCTCAATTTGCTTCACCATAGCTCACTCCTCCTTACGTTCCCGACAGTTCTCCTTCTTGCCCGAGTTTGTGGCGTAGGCAATCGCGCGGCGGATATTTCCACACAAAGTCACAATCTTATTATTTTGTATCATACGCTCATCAAAAAACACGTAATTTCGCCACAAATATACAGATAAAAAACGGATTCGGCGACTATCGGGCTCCGAAATGACGATTTTTTAGCAGAGAATAGAGAAAAGAAGTGGAAAAAAGCAAGCAACACACGCTTTGCCAGCTGTATTTTTTTGTATATTTGCCACATGAAAAGATTATACGCAGTTTTATTCCTGTGCCTCTGCCTATTCGGAACGACGGCAGCGACGGCACAAACAGCCTATCAGGTGCCTGTATCTGAGGAGCACGAGCAGATGCAGACAGGCAAGTATCAACCCACATGGCAGTCGCTCGAGACCCACCAGACGCCCGAGTGGTTCCGCAACGCGAAGTTCGGCATCTGGGCACATTGGGGACCCCAGTGTGTCGAGGGCAGCGGCGACTGGATGGCCCGCGAGATGTATATCGAGGGGAGCAGCAAGTACAAGTACCATCTCGAGCACTACGGCCACCCGTCGGAGGTGGGATTCAAAGATATCCTGCCACTCTTCAAAGCCGAGAAATGGGACCCTGAGAAACTTGTGGAGCGATACAATCGGTGTGGTGCACAATACTTCTTCGTCCTCGGCAACCACCACGACAACTTCGACCTATGGGACTCGAAATACCAGCCTTGGAACTCGGTAAACATCGGCCCGCGGAAAGACATTCTGGAGGGCTGGGCAAAGGCTGCAAAGAAATACGGTCTGCCGCTGGGCATCTCGTTTCATGCCGACCATGCCTGGACCTGGTACGAGCCTGCCCAACGCTACGACCAGCGCGGCCCGAAGGCGGGTGTCTACTACGACGGCAAGCTGACGAAGACCGACGGCAAAGGCAAATGGTGGGAAGGACTGGACCCGCAGATGCTCTACCAGCAGAACCACGAGATGAGTGACCGCTCGTGGAGCAACGAGCAACTGCATAGCCAATGGGACTGGACCCACGGCGCCAACCTGCCCTCGCAGGAGTTCGTCACCAATTTCTACGACCGCACCCTCGACGCTATTAACCGCTATCAGCCCGACCTGATCTACTTCGACGTGACTGTGCTGCCCTTCTACGACTTCAGCGACTGTGGCCTGCGAATCACCACCCACCTCTACAACAAGAACCCGAGGGCGGTCGTCTTCGGCAAGATTCTGAACGAGCATCAGCGCAAGGCGCTCACCTGGGACGTAGAGCGGGGCGCACCCAACGAGATCATTCCTGAGCCCTGGCAGACTTGCAACTGCATCGGCGGATGGCATTATAACACCTCCATCTACGAGCGCGACCGCTACAAATCGGCAGCCACCGTGGTGAAACAGCTGGTCGACATCGTGTCGAAAAACGGCAACCTGCTGCTCTCCATTCCCCTGCGGGCTGACGGCACCTACGACGAGAAAGAGGCGCGGATACTAGACGACCTGGAGGCTTGGATGACGGTCAACGGCGAGAGCATCTTCGGCACGCGCCCGTGGGTGAGATTCGGCGAGGGACCCGTGGCCGATAAGGACATCAAGCTCAGCGCCCAGGGATTCAACGACAGCCAGTACGGCAACATGGACGCCCGCGACATCAGGTTCAACCAGACCAAGAAGTATCTCTACGCCACCGCTATGGGATGGCCCGCAGACGGCAAGCTCGTCATCAAGTCGCTGGCCAAAGGCAACAAGCATTTCCGCAAATCCATCTCCTCTGTCCACCTGCTGGGCTACGGAAAGCTGAAAGCCAAGCAAACCGCTGAGGCGCTGACGGTCAGCCTGCCTGAGCCTTGCAACAAAATCGTACCCGTACTGAGAATCGCCAAATAGATTCACCCCTGCCGTATCTCTCTACTACCTTGCAAAGATTCTGAATTCATCAGAGAAAAGCAAAGGCCTTGTAGAAGAAGTGTGAGTGAGTAATCCTGGACAGAATGTTACAGTTACAGTTGTTACAGTTAAAAAATGAGGTATGTACCCTTTCTTTAAATCTATATAAATAATTGATATATAGATAGTTATATATAAATATAAGGAAACTGACACCTTCGAAAAAACAACTGTAACAACTGTAACTGTAACGCTCGGTCATTATTAATTCATCTAATAAGCTGATTATCAAGGAGATACTTCATTTTCAATCCTTCTATCCTTCAGATGCCAAACCTGCAAAAAGCACAAAATCCATCAAAAACCAGCTCTCTCTGACATCAAAAAACGTGCAAAAGCCCCTCGTTCCGATGGTTTTTCCTCTATTTGGCGCATTTTTGAGTTGCGCAAAATTTCACAATCCCAACCTCATTGGAAAGGAATCGAGCATGAAGATATACATTTGGTGGCAGAAAGTGAGAGTTTTTAAGGAGCAATTGTCCAATTTTGTAGAGGGAATTTGTCACAATATCGCCTGCGCAACGAGACAGAGCTGAAGAAACTTGTGCAACTATTCTTGCAAAGGCAAGAGGAAAGCCTTGGGATTTCATCACAATATCGTCTCCGGCGCAAGTTGGAAGCAACTCCACGACGCCCTCAGGCACAGCGGGAAACGCATAGTTTACGGTTAAGAATGTGCAGTTATCGGCTAAGAGTGGACAAACCAAGGAAATATTCGTGAGGAATGAGAATAATTTTCGTTAAAAATAAGAGAGAATGAAGGCATATCGGATTATTTGCCGTATCTTTGCATGTTGAATCATTTGGTATGATGAAAAGATGACAGAGAAAGCTACAAGAATAAATCCCTTTTTCGAAGAATATAAGACACCCCACGACACAGCGCCCTTCGACCGTATCAGCATGAGCGACTACGAGGAGGCATTCATGGAGGGCATACGCCGTGACAACGAGCAGATAGAGAAGACTATCAACAATCCCGACAAGCCGACCTTCGACAACACCATCATCAACAAGGACGAGGACCGCGAGGGATACTACGACCTGCTCGACCGTGTATCAACCGTATTCTTCAACCTGCTGAGTGCCGAGACGAACGACGAGATGGACGCCCTGGCGCAGAAGATGCAGCCGATACTCACCCAGCACGCCAACGACGTGAGGCTCAACAAACGCCTTTTCGAGCGCATCAAGGCCGTACACCTGCACCACCGCCGGCTCACTCCCGAGGAGAAAATGCTACTCGACAACTGCTACGACGGGTTCGTTCGGAGCGGAGCGTTGCTCGACGACACTGGTAAGGAACAGCTGCGCAAGCTTACCGAGGAGGCCTCGATGCTGTCGCTACAGTTCTCGCAGAACCTGCTGAAAGAGAACAAGGCGTTCACGCTTCACATTACCGACGAGGCCCAGCTCGACGGACTGCCCGAGACCGCCCGCGAGGCTGCCGCCCAGAACGCCAAGGAGCGCGACTTGCAGGGATGGGTGTTCACCCTCGACCAGCCCAGCTACGGTCCGTTCATGACCTACAGCACCCAGCGTGAGCTGCGCCGGCAGATGTATATGGCCAAGAACCAGGTGTGCATCCACGACAACGCGGAAAACAACCTCGAAATATGCAAGCGGCTCATCAACCTGCGCCGCGAGATTGCCCAGCTGCTGGGCTACAGAACCTATGCCGACTACGTGCTCAAGCATCGTATGGCCACCAACGTGCGCAACGTGTATCGCCTGCTCGACCAGCTGATCGACGCCTACAAGCCCACCGCTGAGAAAGAGGTGGAGGCGCTCGAGAGGATGTTTTTGAAGGCTGAGGGCGGAAAACGGGGCAGCTCTCGAGCCGAGACAGCCGGCAGCCGGCAAGTTATGGAGCCCTGGGACTTCGCGTTCTACTCGCACAAGCTGCAGCTGAGGAAATACAACATCGATGCCGAGATGCTGCGACCCTACTTCGAGCTGAGCCGCGTCATCGAGGGCGTCTTCGGACTCGCCAACCGCCTCTACGGCATCACCTTCAAGGAAAACAGCGACATCCCCGTCTACCACCCCGACGTGAAGGCCTACGAGGTGTTCGACCGCGACGGTTCCTACCTGGCCGTGTTCTACGCCGACTTCCATCCGCGCAAGGGCAAGCAGGGCGGCGCCTGGATGACCGAGTATCAAGGACAATACATCAGCCGCAAGGGCGAGAATGTGCGGCCGCATGTGAGCGTGGTGATGAACTTCACGAAGCCTACCGACGAGAAGCCGGCGCTGCTGACGCTCGGCGAGGTGGAGACCTTCCTCCACGAGTTCGGCCACTCGCTTCACGGCATGTTTGCCAACACACGCTTCGAGAGCCTCAGCGGCACCAACGTATGGTGGGACTTCGTCGAGCTGCCCTCACAGTTTATGGAGAACTATGCCATCGAGAAAGAGTTCCTGCGCACGTTTGCCTACCACTACCAGACAGGCGAGCCGCTGCCCGACGAGCTGATCGACCGCATCAGGAAGAGCCGCAATTTCATGGCAGCATACGGATGCCTGCGCCAGGTGAGCTTCGGACTGCTCGATATGGCATATTATACAAAGAAAGACGAGTTCAACGACGATATCATCCCGTTTGAGAAGCATGCTTGGAAACGGGCTATGGTGACCCGCCAGCTGCCCGATACTTGCATGACCGTACAATTCTCTCACATTATGGCAGGCGGCTATGCCGCAGGCTACTACAGCTACAAATGGGCAGAAGTGTTGGACGCCGACGCCTTCGCGGTGTTCCAGAAAGAGGGAATCTTCAACCCACAGACAGCCCAGCGCTTCCGCGACTGCATCCTGAGCAAGGGCGGCACCGAGCACCCTATGACGCTCTACAAGCGGTTCCGCGGCGGCGAGCCAACCATCGATGCATTACTGAAACGAAATGGAATCAAACGAAAAACAAAGAAAGCTTGACCAGCGCTACCTGCGTATGGCGCAGATTTGGGCCGAGAACAGCTATTGCCAGCGGCGGCAGGTGGGCGCCCTGGTGGTGAAAGATAAGATGATAATCAGCGATGGCTACAATGGTACGCCCAGCGGATTCGAGAACGTCTGCGAGGACGACAACAACGTGACCAAGCCTTACGTGCTGCATGCAGAGGCAAACGCCATCACCAAGCTCGCGCGCAGCTCGAACAACAGCGACGGCTCGACGCTCTATGTCACCGCCTCGCCTTGCATCGAGTGCGCCAAGCTTATCATCCAGGCAGGCATCAAACGGGTGGTCTACGGCGAGCAATACCGCCTGACCGACGGCATCGACCTGCTCCGCCGCGCCGGCATCGAGGTGGTGCTGATGGAAGTGGACAAGGATGATAAGGAGTAAAGCAAGAAGTGATAAAGTATCAAACATACAACGATCAGTTATAAAGAATAGATGGCACAAAATAAGACAAATCGCTACCTGCCCGTCATCATGGCGTTCTGCGTCGTGGTGGGTATTCTGATTGGAACATTCTATACCAATCATTTCTCAGGCAACCGCCTGAACATCATCAACAGCGGCAGCAACCGACTTAACAACATCCTGCATATTGTCGACGACCAGTATGTGGACACGGTCAACGTCGACTCGCTGGTCGAGAAGGCCATTCCGCTCATCCTGGCGGAGCTGGACCCCCACTCCGTCTACATTAATGCCAAGGACGTGCAGATAGCCACCGACGACCTGAAAGGCTCGTTCTCGGGCGTGGGCATCGAGTTCACCATCCGCGAGGACACCATCCACGTGCAGAACGTCATCAGCAATGGACCTGCCGAGCGTGCGGGCATCGTGGCGGGCGACAAGATCGTGAGCATCGACGACAAGCCCTTCGTGGGAAAGATTGTCACAAACGAGGAGGCCATGCACCGGCTGAAAGGACCGAAGGACACGAAGGTGAAGCTGGGCATCCTGCGCTACGGTTCGAAGAAGGAGCAGTTCTTTACCGTTACCCGCGGCGACATTCCTGTGAAGAGTATCAGCGCCACCTACATGCTCGACGAGACAACGGGCTACATCCGCATCAAGAGTTTCGGCGAGACCACCTATTCCGACCTGCTCATCTCGCTGGCCAAACTCTCGCAAGAGGGATTCGAGAATCTGATCATCGACTTGCGCGACAACACCGGAGGCTACCTCCAGTCGGCCGTGCAGATGGTGAACGAGTTCCTGCCGAAGGACCGCCTGATTGTCTACACCCAGGGCCGCAAGTCGCCGCGCCACGACTATCGTAGCGACGGGCGCGGAAGCTACCAGAAGATTCCGCTTGTGGTGCTCATCAACGAGGGCTCGGCCTCCGCATCCGAGATTTTCGCCGGAGCCATTCAGGACAACGCCCGTGGAACCATCATCGGACGCCGCTCGTTTGGTAAGGGTCTTGTTCAGCAGCAGCTGCCGTTTGCCGACGGCTCGCTCATCCGCCTAACCGTTGCCCGTTACTACACCCCGTCGGGCCGTTGCATCCAGAAACCCTATGCGGCTGGCGGCGACAAGAACTACGAGCAGGACCTCATCACGAGATACCAGCACGGTGAGTTCTTCAACCAGGACAGCATCAAGCATACGGGTCCAGCCTATAAGACAAGCATCGGCCGTACTGTCTACGGTGGCGGTGGCATCACGCCTGACATCTTTGTTCCGGAAGACACGCTCGGCATGACCTCCTACTACAAGCAGGCCAGCATGAGCGGGCTCATCCTGCAGTTCGCATTCACCTATACCGATGACAACCGTCTGAAACTGAACAACTTCAAGGAGATGATGGAACTTTCGGACTATCTGGTGAGACAGAACACGGTTGACAAGTTCGCCACCTATGCCGACCAGCACGGACTGAAACGCCGCAACCTGATGATCATGAAGTCGCACAAGTTGTTGGAGCGCTACATCAACAGCCGCATCATCTACAACATCTTGGACGAGAGCGCGTGGAACCGCTATCTGAACATCGACGACCCGGTCATCAAGGCCGCTACGCAGGTGTTCCAGAACAATGAGGCTTTCCCCAAGAAGCCCGAGCCCAAGCCTGAGGAGAACAAGAAGGTTGCAGTAGGAGGAAAAATGCCGTACGAGCATCTTCCCCTATCCTGCCCCAATCTGGTCGCCATCAGCTAAGAGCTCGTCCACACAAGCCAAGAAGAAATGGGCTCTCTACCCGAACGGAGGGGCTCTCTGCTCAAATAGAGGGGCCCTCGACTCGAATCGAGATGCTCCCTGCAAGAATAAAGAGGCTCTCTGCCCTCACCACCTTTCACCCAACTAAACCCGCAGCCTTTCGCCCATGAACAAGAAAGACCTCAGAAAATACATCCGCATGCAGAAGCAGCAATTTACCAACGAACAGTTGGAGGAGTTGTCGCTCCCGGTCATCAAGAAGCTGAAGGCCCACCCGCGCGTGAAGGCCGCCAAGACCATCCTGATGTATTACTCGCTGGCCGACGAGGTGAACACGCACAAGGTGATAGACGAGTTGCTGGCCGAGGGCAAGACCATTCTCCTGCCTGCCGTCATAAGCGACACAGAGATGGAAATACGCTATTACGAAGGACCGAAGGACCTGATGGGCGGCTTCTTCGACATCATGGAGCCCATCGGCAGAACGTTCACGGGATACGAGGCCATTGACGTAGCCGTCGTGCCGGGAATGAGTTTCGACCTGCAATGCAACCGGCTAGGGCGTGGAAAAGGCTACTACGACCGTTTCCTTCCAAAGATTCCACAAGCCTATAAGATTGGTGTCTGTTTCCCGTTCCAGAAGCTGCCCGGAATTCCGGCAGAGGAGAACGACATGAAGGTGGATGAGGTGATTTAGCTTTCAGCAGTTTTTTACGTCCGTAATTAATTTAGTCCTCAGAAGAATATTTACATCTGGAACTCATTTTCAGTTGTCAGAAAATTGTTACATCTGAATGAGTCCTGTTGTCAGAAAATTCTCACGTCGGTAATCAGCATACTCCCTACTTCAGCATTCAGCTTTCTCACCAGTTCCGACCGCATCATCGACAGGTCGGAGCGCAGGGCTGGATTGTTGATTTTCACGAACAATGTCTGGTTCTTGATAAACTTCTCACCCGTATATCTCTCTACCACTGCGCCGGTAACTGTCTCCCATGCGTCTATCAGGCGTTTCTGCAGCAACGGCGTCTCCAATCCCTCTTTACGGAGGAACTGATTAATCACGTTGTCGAGTGTCTGTACATTTCTTTTAAACATAAGAGAAAATACACTTAGAGATGAACAAAATGTAAACTGTATCAAGAGTTGTCCGTCGGATGCCGGACGACGGATATCTGTCCCTGTTCCACATGGAAGAGATGGTAGTCGAAGTCGCCATGCTGCAATATCTGGTCGAGGTGGGCGCGGTTGGTGTCGGTAATGAATATCTGGCCAAAGCCCTCACCCGCAACAAGCTTCACGATCTGCTCCACGCGCCGTGCGTCCAGCTTGTCGAAAATGTCATCGAGCAGCAGGAGCGGAGTTGTCTGGCTGTTCGTGCGTTTCAGGAAGTTAAATTGAGCCAGCTTTAGGGCCAAAACGAACGTTTTGTTCTGCCCCTGGCTACCCTCGCGCTTCATAGGATAGCCGCCCAAAAGCATCTCCAGGTCGTCTCGATGCACCCCATGCAGGGAGTAGCCTACGGCACGGTCTTTCAGGCGGTCGCGCTGGATAACCTCCAGCAACGGGCCCCGCTGGCAATGGGAGATATAATTGAGCGAGACCTTTTCCTTATCCTCTGAGATGCGCTGGTAAATGTCCTGAAAGACGGGAATCAGCTCCTCCACAAAAATCTTGCGCTTCTGGTAAATCAGCTCGCCCTCGGCAGCCATCTGCTCCTCCCAAATCTGCATCAAGGTGGGGTCGGGTTCCTCTTCCATTTTCAGCAGCGAGTTGCGTTGTTGAAGCGCTTTGTTGTAGCGGTTCAACGCCTCGATGTATGCGTGGTCGTATTGCGAGATGACCACGTCCATCAGCCGGCGCCGCTCCTCGCTCCCGCCCTCAATCATGATCGTATCGGAGGGAGAGACCAGAATCAGCGGAATCAGACCGATATGTTCCGACAGGCGCTTGTATTCTTTCTTGTTACGCTTGAAATGCTTTTTGGCGCCGCGCTTCATGCCGCAATAGACCAACTCGTCGTCGCCTGCCTCATTCTCATAGACGCCCTCGAGCATGAAGAATTCCTGCCCGTGGAGAATCACCTGCGAGTCGATGGGATTGCCGGCGCTGCGGCAGAACGAGAGATAATAGACAGCATCCAGAAAATTCGTCTTTCCCTCACCATTATGCCCTATGAAGCAATTCATCTTGGACGACAACTCCAGCGTTGCCGACTGAATATTCTTATAGTTGATGATGGAAATTTTCTTTAAAATCATGCCTGTCGTCAGTATATCTTTGCCGAATTTAGTGGCAAAGTTAGTGCAAAATAGGCAAAAAAAGAAAAAAGTCTGCAATAAATTTCAGTATGTGGGAGAATTTCTGTAATTTTGTGCCCCAAATGAAACATCAAAAACAACAAAAATAATGGCAAACAAAAATGTAAAGCAACAGGGTCAGCCTATTGAAGAGACCCTCAACAAACAGGAAGCCTTCTTTATGAAGTATCGGAAGGCTATCCTTATCGCAGTAGCCGCAATAGTGATTCTCTTTGCTGGCTTAACCCTCTATAAGAACTATGTGTCTGGTCCACGTGAGGCCAAGGCAAGCACCGTTCTGGCCAAGGGTCAGGAGTATTTCGACGCCGAGCAGTTTGACAAAGCGCTCAATGGCGACGGTGCCGGTTTCCCCGGTTTCGCGAAGGTAGCCAGCGATTATAGCAGCACCGACGCAGGCAATCTGGCAAACCTCTATGCCGGACTATGCTACGCCAATCTTGGCAAGTGGGCCGAGGCTGTGAAGAGTCTGGAGAGTTTCTCCGGTTCTAACGACCAGATGATCAGCCCCGCCGCACAGGGAGCCTTGGGCAACGCATACGCTCATACCAACCAGCTCGACAAAGCTGTCAGCGCCCTGAAGAAGGCTGCCGACATGGCCGACTCAAAGTCTTCCACAAAGGCTAACAACAGTCTCTCTCCCACCTTCCTCATCCAGGCTGCCGAGATTCTCGAGAGCCAGAACAAGAAGGCTGAGGCCCTGAAGATCTATCAGGACATCAAGAAGAAGTATGTGAACGCTGCTGTCAGCCAGGAGATTGACAAGTATATTGAGCGCGTTAGCGAGTAATTGTCAACCGGAACAACGATGGCAACAGCACTTCATAACCTTTCCGACTACGAGTTCGACAAGATTCCCGATGCCAGCAACATGTGCTTCGGCATTGTCGTAGCCGAGTGGAATCCCGAGATTACCGGAGCTTTGCTCAAGGGAGCCGTCAGCACTTTGGAGAAGCACGGAGCTCTGCCCGAGAACATCCACGTGAAGACCGTACCCGGCTCGTTCGAGCTCATCTACGGCGCCCATCAGATGACACTTAACGACGGCTACGACGCCATCATTATCCTGGGCAGCGTCATCCGCGGCGAGACACCCCATTTCGACTACATCTGTCAGGGCGTCACCCAGGGCATAGCCCATCTCAACGCCACCAGCGCCATTCCCGTCATCTACGGCCTGCTCACCACCGACAATCTCGAACAGGCCCAGGACCGTAGTGGAGGCCGGCTGGGCAACAAGGGCGACGAATGTGCCATCGACGCCATCAAAATGGCTAAGTTCTAACATTCAACAGACAATCCAACATCAGGCAGACTTTTCGCAGGTCTGCCTTTTTTCTTTTTTGTAGCGACAGTTTTTTGTGCCGGTTTGCGAAATATTTCTCCCGTTTTCTGTTAATTTGTTTTTTTTTGATTAACTTTGCAACGAAATGGCAACTATGAGAGAAGATATGCTACTATTACAACGACTGAATGCCGGCTCATACGACAGCTTCAAGCTATTGTATGACCAGTGGGTAGCACGTCTCTATCAGTTTGTCCTCAAGATTGTCAAGTCCGAATCTACGGCTCAGGATATTGTCCAAGACACTTTTGTCAAAGTTTGGGAAAACCACGAAACCATTAACCCTGAGCATTCCTTCAAGTCGTATCTGTTCACTATCGCCTACCACCGCATAGCCGATGAGTTCCGCAAACAGTTGCGCAATCCGCTAATGCCCGACTACATCACTTTTACATCCTCGATGGTCAGCTACAACGAGGCTGAACAGAATCTCAGCTTGGAAGAATTCATCAGGCAACTGGAAAAAGCCAAGACAAAGTTGTCGCCACGCCAGCGCCAAGTGTTCGAGATGAGTAAGGAGCAAAACCTTTCTCACTCTGAGATTGAAAAACTCATGGGCATCAGCAACCAGGCCGTCCGCAACCTCCTGACAGCCGCCATGAAAACCATCCGTCAGGAGCTCGAGCCTTTTGCTCCACTACTGATTCTCTACTGCCAATTATAGCAGTAACAGCTAAAATACAACTTTTTTATAAAAAAAACGAAAAAGCATGATTACAAATCAGGCTCAAATCAGTATTACTATAAAACAACCATCATTATGCACACATTTAAGACACTTCTGAAAAAGTATATGCAAGGCCGGCTGAGCAGCGAGGAACTGGACATCCTCCGCCAGCAGGCCGACATGTTGAACGACGCGGAACTGAACAACTACTTGAGCGAACTGTGGCAGGAAACCGACGAGAATGCCTCCATCGACGAGACGCTTAAGCGCCACATGCTGGAGACTATCTCACAGCGCACCCAGACGAGAATTCCAAAAGGCAATAAGCCGGTTGTTCATAAGTCAAGCGCCAGAGTTCACAATATCAAGCGTATGCTCCGCATCGCTGCCGTTTTCCTCTGCATTCTTGTCGGCACCGCCATGTGGTTCAACAGCCGCGTGGAGCAGCCCAAGCTCTCCGACGAGGTGATGGCAGCCATCCAGCGGGCAGAGCAATCGGGCAAGAACCAGGCCGTGGTGACCATCGACGGCCAGCCCGTCAGTGTGAGCAGCGAAGAGGCCATCGCTAAAGCGCAAGCCGTCAACACCCACCATTCAGCACCCGCCATTCAGGACCGTACCGTCACTACCCATCACGACTCGGAGTTCTGGATGACATTAGAAGATGGTACGCGCGTACATCTTAATTATGGCACCCAGCTCACCTACCCCATCCACTTCAGCGGCGATACACGCGAGGTGGAGCTGCAGGGCGAGGCCTATTTCTTCGTGGCTAAAGACAAGAGCCGCCCCTTCATCGTGCATACGCCCAACGGCGACGTGCGCCAGTATGGCACCGAGTTTAACATCAACACGCGCGACGAGATCGGGGCAACCCGCGTCGTGCTCGTCAACGGCAGCATCGGCATCACCCCGCGCGGCGGCGCCGAGAGTATGATGCGTCCCAACGACATGGCCATCCTTCAGCCCGGCGAGACAGAACCTGTCATCAGTCAGGTAGACATCATGCCCTACATCGCCTGGAACACTGGCACCTTCATGTTCGACGACTGCACGCTCGAGCAGCTGATGCGCGTGCTGGGCCACTGGTACAACAAGCGCGTAGAGTTTAACGACGACGCTATCCGCGAGATGCGCTTCACGGGCGAGATAGACAAATACGAGTCGATTCTCCCCACGATGAAGGCCATCCACAAGGTGACGGGCCTGCGCATCGAGGTACGCGGCAAGGACATCATCATCAGCGAGTAAACCCTTTGCTGGATTTCTATCCAGCCATAGAGATTATATGGATTTGTAATCCGTAAAAATAAATTACTTCCAAATAAAGTCATAGAATATGAAGATAACCATTATTAAATACACGACATTAGCCATCCTTCTACTCATGACTATGGGATTAGCGAGGTGTAGTGACAGGGAAGATAATATAGGAGGTACTTTTGACGTAACCCTTTATGGGAAGACTGTTCCTGTAGAATTGATACCTCTTGCAAAAATACCATTGTTCGTGTTTGAGAAGGTCGATGATTTTAGTATGGTACAGATTTTTCAAGGCGAGTGGAACAACAGTACGGTTTATATTACTTACCCCGTTCCACTATCCTCCATAAGCAGTGATCAACAATATGGGGTCATCCATGATATAAAAGGTAATATTATCAGTATTGAGCAGTTTGGTCAATTTGACAAATACCCACCTATCAATAACATTAAATGTATCTACATCAGAAACGGTAATTAATATATAATATGAGCATGAAAAGAATCAGAACAACTAGACGAATGGTCGTCCTTCTGCTCATGACGCTGTTGATGACTGCGGCAATGGTCGTCCAAGGGTGTAAAGAGGACGACAACCCGCCAATTGACGAGAGCATACATACCTATATACTTGGCGAGTGGGAGTTGACAACGGTTAGCAAGGGCTTCCATGGAAAAACGTTTGAGTCTGGCAAAGACACATATACATTCAGCAATACAGGAGTTGTTATTGTCAAAAGGAATAATAATGAAAAAAACTTGTACTTCCTTGATAATGGGAAATACAGATTTTTGTTAAATGAGGAGAAACAAGAGCTAACCATAGCCGACATCTCTATCGGATATTGGATGAACGGTAATGTCATGACTCTGGATGGTGGTTCTGACCACGATGGTCCAGTATATGTGCTAACAAAGAAACTGTAATCATATGAAAAGTGAAAAATCATTGAGTACATTTTTGATTTTTCTCCGTATAACTAGAAAAGTGACAACAAATACACCTTAATATTAACTAAAAAAAAGAGAGCATGAAAAAAATCAAAGCAACTAGACGAATGGTCGTCCTTCTGCTCATGACGCTGCTGACACTCTCGGTGTCTGCACAGTCGGTAAAGGACAAGACCGTGACGCTCGACATGACGCAAGTGACTGTGAAGCAATTCTTTGCAGAAGTGAAGAAACAAACAGGACTGAACTTCATCTACAGCGCCGAGCTGGCCAAGACCTTCCCTAAGGTGACGGTCAAGGCACAGAACAAACCCGTGCGCCAGGTGCTCAACGATGTGATGAACCGCATCAACTGCACCTACGACCTGGAGGGAAGCATCGTCACCGTGACACGCAAACTCTCGGGAGCACGTACCCGCACCGTGACGGGAGTGGTGAGAGACGATATGGGTGAGACGCTGCCCGGCGTGAGCATCTGCATCGACGACTCGAAGGTGTGCACCATCACCGACGGCAACGGCTTCTACACCCTGAAAGTGCCCGCCAATGCCTGCGACCTGAAGTTCACCTTCGTAGGTATGGAAAACGCCATCGTTCACCTGAAGGCAGGCAACGGCCACGTGACCGAGGACGTGACGATGACCAGCAGCGCCTCGCTCGACGAGGTTGTCGTGACGGGTTATCAGACCATCTCGAAGAAGAACATGACGGGTGCCACAGCCACCATCACAGCCGAGGCCCTGCAAGACCGTTATACCAGCAACATCGTCAGCAACCTGGAAGGCCGTATCGCCGGTCTGTCAACCTACGGCGGCGAGATCAAGATTCGTGGTACCAGCTCGCTCTATGCAGAGACAAGTCCGCTGCTCGTTGTCGACGGTCTGCCCATGGAAGGTAAGCTGACCGACCTGAACATCTACGACATCGAGACCGTGAACGTGCTGAAAGACGCTGCCGCCACGGCCATCTATGGTGCCCGCGCCGCCAATGGCGTAATTGTTGTGACTACCAAAAACGCCAAGAAAAAAGGTAAAGTAGAGATAGATTTCTCTGCAAACCTTTCTCTAACAGAGAATCGTAACCTCGACTACAACGACAATTTCTATATGAATGCAGCCCAACAAGTAAAAATAGAGTCGGATTTTTATGATTACTGGTATGGAGAAGCAGGTAATACGGCAGCCGACTACGAGCCAAAAATCACTCAAGGAACTGAACCCATCTCTGCACTGGCATACGCTTACTATCGCAGGGCTGCCGGTGAGATTTCCGATGCAGAGCTGCAGAGCATCAAAAGCCAGCTGAGCAAGAACAACTTCGCCAAGGAGTTCGGCGACGCAGTCTATCGCCAGCAGGTGATGCAAGAGTACAACCTCTCTCTGCGCAGCCGCGGCGAGAAGATGCAGAACAACCTGACGCTGAACTTCAAGCACGACAACGTGGGCATTCTCAACCACATGGACCGCCAGCTGAGCGTGAACTACAAAGGCAGCTTCGACCTGGCCAAGTGGCTCACCTTCAACGTCGGCATCAACGGCGTGTATGGCAAACAGAAATATCAGGGCAGCGACTATAACAGCTATGCTACCATAGGCGGCCGCTCCGGTGGCCAGAACATCTGGATTCACCCGGCCTACGAGCCTTTCTACAACGAAGACGGAACGGCCCGCCGGCTCTTTGGCTGGTACGACGGAAACTTCTACTATGACATGTTTACCAAAGAAGGGCTGGTTGATACGAGCTCCGACCCCGTAGAGGAACTCTATAATAATGTCACCACCTATGAGCGCCAGCACATGCGCTATCATGGCGAGTTGCTGTTCAAGATTATCGACGGACTGACAGCCAGAGGACTGTTCGTCTATGAGACCGACCACACCAGCACCGAATGGTATGCCAATCAGGAGAGCCATGCCGCACGCACACTGCGCAATGCGTTCACCGTGCTGCAAGACGGTGTCGTCACCCATCTCACACCCGAGACGGGCGGTATCAAGCGATTCACCAACACCGAGGGACGCTATTGGACAGCCCGCGGACAGCTCGACTATATCAAGACTTTCGGCAAGCATGCCATCAACGCCATTGCCGGTCTGGAGTTCCGCGAGACCAAGAGCTGGGGCAACAACTCCATTCTGCTGGGCTACGACGAGCAGCTGCAGACCAGCCTGACCGACAACATCAACTTCAACACCATCAAGGGAATGCGCAACAACAGCTATTTTTATAACGGCTATCCCTGCAGCCAGTTCGCATTTGAGCCCTATATCGAAAACTCGATGGCACTTATTACCGAGATAACCCACCGCTACGGCTCTGGCTATGCCAACTTCACCTACACCTACGACGAGAAGTACAACGTGTTTGCATCGTGGCGTAAGGACTATGCCGACGTCTACGGCCTGAACGTGAAGTACCGCGGAAAACCGCTATGGTCAGTCGGCGGCGCATGGAACATCGACAACGAGTCGTTCATGAAGGACGTGGATTGGGTGAACTACCTGAAACTGCGCTTCAGCTATGGAGGCACAGGTAACATCTACCAAAGCGCCACATCGTATATGACGGCCTCTACGGGCGAGACCAACTATTACACCTACCTGCCATTGGCCAACATCACCAGCCCGGGCAACCCCGATCTGCGCTGGGAGAAGAGCAACATCACCAACATCGGTATCGACTACTCGCTGTTCGACAACCGCCTGCGTGGAGCTCTGGACTACTATTACAAGAAGTCGAAGGACGTGTTCTCCAACAAGCCGCTCGACCCCACAACCGGTTTCACCAGCCTGGTGGTCAATGCTGCCGAGATGCGCAACCACGGTATTGAGCTGCTGCTCACAGCCGAGTGGTTCCGCGCCCGCACGGAGAAAGACTTCGGATGGAGCACTACCTTCACCTTCACACACAACGACAACAAGGTGACCAAGGTGGAGAATCCTTCGGTCAACGGTTACCAGCTGATCTCCAACCCCTTCAAGGAGGGATATCCCGCCAGCGCCGTATGGAGCTACCGCTTCGCAGGTATCTCTGACGGAACAGAGGAAAACGGCTATGGCGTTCCCGCCGGTGAGACCCTTTGGTACGGACAGAACGGCGTCATCTCGCATAACGGAAGCGGCGGACCTGAGATTATGGAGTATAGCGGACAGACAGAGCCAAAGACCATCATCGGTATTGGCAACGAGCTGCAGTGGCAGAACTTCACCCTGGGTGTGCAGATGGCCTACTACGGCGGCCACGTGATGCGTTGCCTGGCAGAGACCGAGACCTTTACGCCTTCATACAGTGCTGTAGCCAGCTACTTCCTCAATGCATGGACTCCGGAGAACCATACCGACACTCCGGGATTCGGACGCTACTCGTCGGGTGCCCTGGGCAGCGAGCCCTCCTACAGCAACAGAGCCGTTCACGACGCTTCTTTCCTGAAGATTCGTAACATCGTGCTGGGCTACAACGTGCCAAGCTCATTGCTGAGAGCCCTCCACGTGAACCGTGCACGCCTGCAGTTCCAGATTGACAACCCCAAAGCCCTCTGGACAGCCAACGACCTGGGTGTAGATCCTGAGACTTTGGGCATCCGCACTCGCTCTAACTACATTTTCAGTCTTAACGTGAACCTCTAAAAACAGATATAGCAATGAAAAAGATTATATATAGCTTGATGCTTGGCTCGGCAGCGTTGTTAACGACAGCCTGCGCCGACTTCACAGAGATTCAGCCTAAAGGAGAAAACCTCCTCAGCACGACCGACGACCTGGCCCTTCTGCTCAATAGCGACACCTACGATGGCGTCTCATCGATGAACACCCGGCGCGTGGGCGCTAACATCATCTACGCTTATTCGGATGTGTCGGTGCCTCTGACCGTGGATAACAAATCGACAGCAGCCATCTATAATGGCTATTTCGACGACCAGGAGAATCTTACCCGCCTGGCCGTACAGGCCAACACCGACGGACAGTACACTTCGTGCTACAACATCATCGGCCGCGTGAGCAATCCTATCCTCAAGCAGTTGGATATGGCCAGCGGCCCCGAGGCAACCAAGAATGCCCTCAAGGCAGAGGCCCTCGTTGCTCGCGCCTTTTGCCATTTCATGGTATTCCAGCGTTTCGCTGCCGCTTACAACGGCTCGAACGGCGATGATGCAGCCATCATTTACATGAAAGAAGACATGGACATCATGGAGCAGCACCCCAAGAACACCATTCAAGAGTGCTACGACAACATGCTGCAAGACGTGAACGACGCCCTGGCCCTGAACGCCCTGCCCGACAAGGCCCTCAACTTCATGCGCTGGGACAAGAAAGCTGCACTGGCCCTGAAAGCACACATCCTGATGGGTATGCGCAACTACACTGAGGCTGAGGCTACGGCCAAGCAGGTGCTCGGCATCACCAACACGCTCTTCGACTATTACGCTAATGTGGAAGAGGCTCATGGCATGTTAGGAAACACCTATTTTGTTGTTCCTGTCGACGACCGCAACAATCCCGAGACGCTGTTCATGATTCCCGACATGAATTACTATTCATGGGTTGCTCCCTCTGAGTGGAACTGGATGGAAGAGGAGTATGGCCGCAGAGGTACCTCCGATGTCATGTCGAAACAATATGCCGGCTTTATCTATCAAGGCAGGGACTATTCTGACTACGGAGCTTCTATCGGCCTGCCGGGATGGAATGCAGCAATGGACTTCGACCACTACCAGAATAAGGCAGGACTCTCTGTCCCGCAAATGTATCTCTTCATCGCAGAATGCGAGATACGCTCTGGCAATATCGGTACAGCCATGAACTGGCTCGACCAGCTGCGCGCCAAGCGTCTGCCCGAAGGTTTTGAGAAACTGGAAGGGACCGTCACCACTAAGGCCGATGCCATTGAATGGCTGAAGAAGACGGTTGCAGCCGAGTATCTCTGGACCGACTGGACCTATTACACCCGCAAGCGCTGGAACGTTGAAAGCGAATGGGCCACCACGCTGAGCCACACCATCGGCGGCAAGACCTACACCTTGCGTCCCGACTCGAAGCTCTGGATATTCCCGTTCCCAGTCAACGCTACCGAAAAGAACTCCAATCTCACCAACAACTGGTAGGATGGTTGTGATCATGATACCAAGGCCAGCCTCTCTTCTTTGAAGTTGGCCTTGGTTTTCATCTTTTCATAAAATAATCGTCAAGACGTATGAAAAAAATCTTTCTGCTCAGCACTTTGCTGCTGACGATGAGCATCACCGTGATGGGTGCCGTCAAGAAAACGAAACTACGTGTGCTCTACGTGGGAGGCCACTCCAATCTGGAGACGTTTGCCACCGACTACGACAAGGCCGAGAACGAGCGCAGCATCAAGGAGCGCACAGCCTCGTTCGAGCAGTTCCTGGGCGAGTATTTCACCACGGTGAAGGTGGTGATGGCCGACGACTACAACTACAAGATGTCGTACGACTACGACGTGACCGTGCTGGACGGACAGCCCAAGCCTCTTGAACAGCAGCAGACCGTGATGGACGGACAGCGCTTCGTGAAGCGCATCGAGGCCAAGTATTTCCCCGACGACTTCGACCGCCCCGTTATCACCATGGCCGAACTGGGCGAGCGCGTAGGCCGCCGCTTGGGACTGAAGACCGACTGGTATTGCCTCTGTCTCGACCAGTGGGCCCTCGGAATGCGCACCAGCCACCCCATCTTCAAAGGTCCCTACCGGGTGAAGATGACGCTCGTTGACCGTCCCACGCCCGAGGGAGCCAAGGAGTTTGCCCCGATGGTGGGCGAGACGCTGCCCGAGACCACCAAGATGTGGCGCGTCAACACCAAGGGCTATATGACCGACAATGGGTTCCTCATCGGTATGGTGAGCCGCCCCTGGGGCTTTGAGGACTCTCCCGAGGCTGAGTGGATCAGCAGCGGCAACTGCCAGAAGAGCATCGACGCGATGGCCCTGGGCCGCCACGGCTCGTTCTTCCACTGGGGATTTGCCGCCGCACCCATGGACATGACCGACGAGGCAAAGCCTCTGTTGGCCAACGCCATTGTCTATATCTCGAAGTTTGCCGGACAGCACGTCATCGCCCGCAAGCTCTCTGAGGGCATTGCCACCCGCATCGAGGCCAAAGAGAGTGCCTATCGCGTGACCCGCAAATGCTGGGAGGAGTATAAGACAAGCATCGAGCAGTTCAACGCACAGACCAAACAGCTGTCCGACTCGCTCAAGGCAGCCAAGGCCGCAGGCAAGGAGATTGGCCGCCAGATGGCCATGTATCTGCAATGGCAGCCGCAGCCCATCCCCACCGCCGACGAGTGGATTCGCCAGCAGGCTGGACCTCTCTACGAGAAATTCGGCAACGACGAGGCTGCCTACGCCAAATACTACGAAGAGAACACTCCCTACTTCTACGGTTCGTTCAACAGCTACGGCCTGCAGCTCGACGAGGATGCCAAGAGCCTGGGCATTCCCAACAACGACAAGCGACTGCTCGACAAGGCCATCTCGCTCTGGGAGAGCGGACAGGACGCCGAAAAGGGCCGCCGACTGCTGGAGCGTTACACCCTGTTGCGCTACGAGACGGCCAAGCAATACCGCGACTGGTACAACCGCTATCAGAACAAACTGTTCTTCACCGAGAGCGGCGGATGGCTGTGGATGGTCAACACACAGGACAAGAACGTGCCGGGCAACGACTACTCGGTATTGAAATACAACGAGCTGCCCGAGCAGAAGACACCCGAGATTAGCGGAACTACCAACCGCGACAACCCCGTGCTCATCTCCGGTGTGGTGAACGACCTGCCCAACGGCGACAAAGAGCTGGTCATCCGCGTGAAGATGCACAACGGTTTCCACATCTACGGCTTCGTCTCCGACCAGGATCCCTACATTGCCACCACCTTCGACATTCAGACCGAGGGCAACTACCAGAAGGTGGGCGACTTGCAGATTCCGTCGTTCAAGAATCTGGGCACAACAGGCACCACCATCTACGAGGGCGACGTGATGTTCCGTCAGCGCCTGAAGGGTAGCGGAAAAGGAAAGGTTACCTGTACCGTGAACTATCAGACTTGCGACGAGCATGCCTGTCTGCCTCCGCGCGACGTGGAGCTGAGCTTCGACCTGAAATAAGCACAACAAAACAACTATAAAGACCGCATGTTCTTCGCAGAGAGCGGTCGTCGGGAAATAGCAGATTCCCGTCATCGCGAAAAGAAGAATGACACCTTTTTATATTGTCCTGAGTTGAAAAAGCACTTTTCTGCTCAGGACAACTTCTTTTTTGCACTTTCAAGCGTTTTTTGTGGCTAAACCAGCATTATCCGGGAATCCTATTCAGCAGATAGCTATTAAATGGCTCTCCCACTTGAGAAATAAAAAGAGAGCTACTGTCACCGAACAACCGGAAACGCCCTTGCAGAAAGGATTTGAACCCAGTGACGGCAGGTGTGTTTGGCGTCACTAAATAATCCTCTATTATTATCGCAGTTGCAATTAGTATACATATTATAGTCGAGTTAGTATATATATTACACGCTAATTAATCGATCAGTTACACTTCAATTAAGCATTAATTAGAGTGTAATTGATGCTTAATGAACAGCTAATTGATGCCGAATCGCAACATAGTTAATAGGCTAATTAGAACTTGATTGTAAACTAACTATAGAATAGCGTCACTGCAACTCTCCCGTTCCTCTTCTGATGAGCGGAATGGATGAAGTATCACTAACCGGAAACCCTTTACACATCGAAATTTCCGCCATTTAGTGACACTGACGTGTTTATTCTTCTTAGTGCGCGCGAGAGAAGAACTGTTAACAAAGGAAAAAGAAATAAAAGCAAATAAAAATACTAGTTACAAAAGTACCCTGAAATGGTATTAGTGATAAAAAGGGGATTCTATGTACAGAACATAAAAGGATTCCCACGATAAACAAAAAAGAAGCATTAATTTAAAAGATAATATGAATATGAGAACAACCAGATTGATTATGATGACATTAGCCGTGATGCTGTCGACAACAGTAATGGCTAAAGGCTACAAGATTACGGGCAAGCTGACCGGCAACGTAGAGGGTAAAACCATCTATTTGTGCAAGAGCGGAACCGACGAACAGACGAAGTATCGTCCAGTGGTGCTCGACTCTACCATCATCCGCAACGGACAGTTTGTGTTTAAGGGCAAACTCGCTGAGCCTAGCTTGCTGCTGCTGAAGTATTTTCCTAACGACAACCGAGGCGAGCAGGAGAACGGACGTTTAGCTATGCGCCCGGTACTACCGTTGTTTATGGGCAACGAGAAAGTGAACGTCGAGGGCAATGTGAACGACTGGCAGGAGGACTTCCTGACGGCTGTTTACGACACCTACAACTATAAGAACACGCAGATCAGCGGCTCCGCGCTGAACGACCTGTACCGCGAGTACAAACAGGGACGCACTGACTATACGGAGCGCAGAAGCCAGCTGAGCGATGCATTCCACAGTAAGTATTACGATAAAAACAACGTGACGCCGATGGCATACGTGGTGAAAGAACTGGCCCGTCAGGACTCTGCCAAGGCTGCCACCTGCGCGTTCCTGAAAGATTTCATCATGCGCAACAGCGACAACCTGGCTGGTGTGGTGGCACTCGACGAGTCGCTCGGCACCTTCGACAACCCCACCATCGAGAGCCTCGTGGCCGCCATCAGCGACAAGATGAAGGCCACCACTCAGGGACAGACCATGCTGGAGCATGCCAACGTGATTAAGCGTACCGCCCAGGGAGCTCCGTTTGCCGACGTGACGCTGATGGATGCCGAAGGACGCGACCACCAGTTGTCGGAGTATCTGGGCAAGGGCAACTACACGTTGCTGGAGTTCTGGGCCTCGTGGTGCGGTCCCTGCCGCGGTTCTATTCCCCACCTGAAACAGCTCTATGGCCTGTATCATCCGCAGGGATTCGACATCGTGAGCGTATCGATGGATACCGACAACAAGGCCTGGCACAAGGCTTTGGGCGAGGAGAAGATGAAGTGGACGCAGTTGATTTGCAAAGACGGTTTCGGACAAGTGGCCAAGACCTACAACTTCAATGGCATTCCCTACTGCGTGCTCATCGGTCCAAAGGGCGAGATTGTGGAAACCAACTGCCGCGACGCACGCCTGGACCGCCGTGTAGTGGACATCTACGGCAACAAGCTGGAGTCGCTCCACATCGTGGCCGACATAGACACACAGAAAGACTCCTTGACACTCATCACCGTTCCCTTTGGCAGCTCAACAATGGAGTCGAAGAAATATCCCGTCAGCAACGGACATCTCGACCTGACACTGCCGTTGGAGTCACCTGTGCAAATGAGCATCATGGAACCCGGCAACTACATGGCTGGCATCAGTTTCCCAGGTATTCCAGGCGAAGAGATAGTCGTCAAGGGTAGCATCAGCGACCACACTATCAGCGGCTCCAACTTCTACACCGACTACGCTGAGGTGCAACGACAGCTCGCACCCTACACAAAGCAACTCACGGAGAAGAGAGTCGAGATCGAACAGCTATGGGCTGACCTCGGACTGCGCGACAACTCAGTGAAGGGCAAGCAGAAGGTGAAAAACCAGAAAATTTACGATGAGGCGAAAGAAAAATATGTAGCAGAGGCGCAAAGAATCCGTACACAGTTGAACGATGACATCATCAGCTACATCAAAAACCATCCGCGACAAGAGGCCGCAGTCACGCTGCTCGCTTCCGTGCCTGCCGACAGTCTGGAAACGCTGGCAAAAGGCATCAACTACTTCGTGGCCAACGGCCGTATGAAACCTGCCATCGATGCCCTGAAGAAACAGGCTGAGAACGAGCAGATGCGCAAAGCAGCCAAGGATGCCATCAAGGAGGGAGTGCAAGCCCCCGACTTTACCCTCGACGACATCAACGGCAAACCTCTTACGCTGTCAAGCCTGCGCGGAAAGTGGGTCATCCTCGACTTCTGGGGTTCGTGGTGCGGATGGTGCATCAAGGGCATGCCCGCCATGAAGGAGTACTATAAAAAGTACAGCGGCAAGTTCGAAATCATTGGCGTTGACTGCCGCGACACCGTAGGGAAATGGAAAAAAGCCGTGAAGGACAATGAGTTGCCCTGGCTGCACGTCTACAACAAGGCTGCCGACGGCACTCCCGAGAAATATGCTGTTGAGGGTTATCCTACGAAAATCATCATTAATCCCGACGGCACCATCAATAAAATCATCGTGGGCGAAAGCCAGGATTTCTACAACTATTTGGATGAGTTGTTGAAGTGAACCACATCAAGGGGAAATGGCAGAAGCGGCTGTTTCCCCTTCATTATTTCCGTCACCTTCTGCCCTACTCCAACTCTATCTCCTCATGAATGAGCCGCCCTTCGGTGGTGACACCCTCAATAACGATACGGCAGCCGGTGAACGTGTCGGCTCGACAAACGGCAATACGGTTGGAAGTGACATGTGGGTTCCAATAGAGCGTTTGCTGGGCGCCAGGCATCAAGGCGAAGGGTGTAGCACGCTGATAGCCCAAGGGCGTATACCGCTTGATGTTGGGCATGTCGACCTCCTTCTCCGTGTAGTTGCCCGCCTTGGTCGTGATGGAAATGACACCGCTGCCTCCTGCCGAGCCCCAAATGACGGTCGTCCCAGTCTTGAACACGTCCACCCGCGCGACATCCTGCATTTGGATATTGTCCAGATCATACTCCTCGTCGACAATAATGCCATCGATGGCAATGGCTGCAGGATTATCACCATAGATAGATGTAGCCGCACGCACATAACATCGGTTGTCGCGCACAAAGACGCCCGGAATATGGCGGAGCACCTCATGCAGACAGGTGGCGTCCATCTCCTCAATCTGATGCAGACCGAACGACATGTCGGACATCTCGGAGAATATGTTTCCCTTCGTGGCTGAGTTGCGGCGGGTGCCTGTCACATCGACATTCTGCAAATGAATGGAACGCGCGTATGTGGCGCTATGCTCTTCATCCGACGAGATCCGTTCCGGAACGCTCTCTGTGGCTGTCGTCTTAGGAACGGAAAACGGCGGAAAATTCTGCTCGTCGACCACCAACTCCACCCGCTCGTTGCCCGTGTTTTTGGCAGCTCGCAACACATACTGGGTGCCTTCCTGAAAATCCATATCGGGGAAAAAGAACTTTCCGGCTGCATCGGTTACCGCAGAGGCCGCAACGCCCGCCTGAGGAGAAATCAAGCTGACAGTTGCCCCCTCCACGGGCTTGCGCATCAAGAGCGTGCGCACTCTTCCGCCGATGGTCTGCGAGGTCTCGCGTATTGTCTTCGGCACCACGAAATTGCCTTTCAGCATGCGACTCATATCATAGCGTGTCCAACGCTGGCCTGCCAGCAGAGAGTCGACATCCGCCTGTGACCCGCGGCGCAGTCCCACTCGTTCCGCACCCTCTTCCACATCCGACAGGAGCAACATGTGGTCCACTATCGAAGAGACGCGATGACGCTGTTGCGACGCAGCTGCCGTCACAGCCACCGAGATATCGGCCTGCTCTCCCTCATGCAGGTCTGCAATGGAGAGAGCCAGCCGCAAACTGTCAGACATTTCACGAGCCACCTGCAGACGGCACAGTTCGCTGCCATTATCTGAGAACAACAGCCGCTCGGCCAAAATCTCCGCCTGCCCGTTCATCAGCAAGAGCGAGACTACCCCCTGAGGGATGGAATCGCTATGAAACACGACAGACTGCTGCCTGCTGATCTTACCTAAATAAAACGGATAAGCCCGGCAATGGGCCAGCAACATGAGCGAGTCGCCAACAAGGGATGTGCTCACCCGGATAGTCTTTCCCGTCCGCTCGTAGCGAAGCCCACTACCTGCGACCGGAGTCTTAGCGTCTTTCTTTGCCGAAGACTTGTGTCGGGCCGTTACCCCTCCGACGTACAAAGGCTTCGCATCCTGATACTTCACCATATCCTGCGACAAACGGGTATACGAGTGCAGCCAATAGACTCCATTGGCAGCATTCGCAGGGATGTCCAAATAACCTGCATAGACTCCGTCACGACAGATAATTCGTTTCCTGTCGGCCATTCTGCCATCAGGGCCATACAACTCCACATAAGCATAACGGCTCTCGTCGACAGGCTCGTGGCTAAGCGCATTCAGCACATACACCTTCAGCCAGATGCGGTCGCCCGGCGCATAATCCGCTGCATCGGTATGCACGTATGTCTTCTCCTGTGGGGCCATCTGCAGTTGTCTGATAATACGGTCGATGAGCATATTGTTCGTCTGCGCGTGCGTCAGGACTGCCGTAAGAAAAAGCATAATGGCAGACAAGAAATATCTATTCATGAAGAGAAATGTTTTCTGCAAAAATACAAAAAATAGAAAGGAATGTAATATTTTTCCATATAAAAACGCTAAATTCCGTTTTTTTATTACCTTTGTACCCGTAAACCAACACTTATGATCGTTCATGGGTAACAAAAACAAGAGAAGAGCATTTGCGTCGAGGGTGCTGCTGGCAGTATTCTTGCCCATGCTCTTTATCTCGTTTTTTCATATCCACGAGTATCAGCCAAACCATGAGAACGAGTGCGCCCAATGTGTAAACCATCAGCCACACTCCGGCCACTTTACCACCATGCATATGGGAGTTCACGACTGCGTGATCTGTCAGATGTGCCATCTGCCGTATGTTGCTGCCACCGTTCTCATCACCGTATTTATTCTCACCCCTACCCTATGCGCCCTGACCGACTGCAGCAGTCTGCTGCCAATAGGAAGCATAGCCTACAAATCCACACGCGCGCCTCCATACATTCTGTAACTTTATCTATATCAATAAGTTATTTTCAAATAATAAAGTAAGCTACAGAATGAACAAAACATATATTCTAATGCTGCTTACCGCCATACTGTGGCTGGGAGCGGCGCATAGTGCGTATGCACAAATGGACACCATCGTCAGCAGCAAGCACCACCACGTGCTGAACGAAGTAGTGGTAACAGGCTTGACGGGTGACGCCAAACAGAAGGATTTCCCCATTCCCGTCAACATCTTGAGCCAGCGTGAGCTGCAAGTCATTTCTTCAACGAATATCATCGATGCCATCTCGCGGCAGCCGGGCGTTTCGCAAATTACTACCGGCAGCGGCATATCAAAGCCTGTCATCCGCGGACTGGGCTACAACCGTATTGTCACCATCAACGACGGTATACGACAGGAAGGACAGCAATGGGGCGACGAGCACGGCATAGAGATCGACGGGCTGAGCATCGGGCGCGTGGAAGTGATTAAAGGTCCCGCCAGCCTGCTCTACGGATCGGATGCGATGGCGGGCGTGGTGATTTTCCATCCCGAGCCGATCTTGCCAGCAGGCAGGATGAGTGCATCGGTAACCAGCGAGTATCAGACCAACAACGGACTGTTCGACTACTCGGTGAGCTTTGCCGGCAACAAGAACGACTTCGTGTGGAACTGGCGATATACCGACAAGATGGCCCACTCGTATAAGAACAAACTGGACGGTTACGTGCCCAACACGCAGTTTGCCGAACGGGCTGTGACGGGACTGCTGGGACTGAACAAGACTTGGGGCCACTCATACCTGCGGATGGGCTACTACAACGTGACGCCCAGTATGATTGACGCCCACGAGCACCACCACGACCACGACGGCGATGATGACGATGACGATGAGCATCATCATGAGCATGAGGCCTTCGACGGCAAAAGCTACCATCATGGCATTCCCTATCAAGAAATATACCATTACAAAGCCGTCATAGACAACCTGTTCTATATGGGTGACGGAAGCATGAAGGTGCTGCTGGGCTATCAGCAAAACCAGCGTAAGGAGTTTGAGGAGGAAAACGAGATGGGGCTATATCTCAAGCTGCACACCCTGAACTACGACCTGCACTACCATCTGCCCGAGCTGAACGGATGGAAGCTGATGGCTGGACTCAACGGCATGTACCAGAAGTCGGAAAACCTGGGCGAAGAGTATCTTATTCCCGCCTATAACCTTTTCGACATCGGTGCGTTTGCGACTGCCGGAACCGAGATCGGAAAGTGGAATATCACCGGCGGCCTGCGGCTCGACAATCGTCATCTGCACAGTTTTGCGCTGGCAGGACAGTTCGACCGTTTCACCCGCAACTTCACAGGATTCTCAGGGAGCGCCGGTGCCGTTTACCACATGATGGACGATATGCACCTGCGCATGAATCTCTCGAAAGGATTCCGCGCTCCCAACTTGAGCGAGCTGGCTTCGAACGGCGGACATGGAGGCACCCAGCATTACGAGGTGGGCAACAACGAGCTGAAAGCTGAGCACAGCTGGCAGATAGACGCCGGTTGGGACTATACCAACGACTATCTCTCGGCACAAATGGCCCTGTTCGTAAACCTTATCGACAACTATATCTTTGCCCAACAGAATGGCGACAAGATGAAGGACGGACTGCCCGAATTCAAGTATGTGCAGGGCGACGCACGCCTTTGGGGCGGCGAGGCGAGCCTCGACATCCATCCCGTTGACCAGCTGCATTTCCTCAATACCTTCTGTTATGTAAATGCCGTGCAGCTCCATCAGCCTGCCGACAGCAAGTATCTGCCTATGACACCTGCTCCGCGCTGGGCCTCGGAACTGCGCTACGACATCTTCCGGCAGGGACAAACGTTCAGTAATACGTTCGTGAAGATTGGCCTCAACTGCAACTTCAGGCAGAACCACTATCATGCCGCCTATGGCACGGAGACAGCCACTCCTGCCTACACCTTATTAAATATGGCGGCTGGTACAGACATCTGCAAAAACGGGAAAAAGCTTTTCTCGCTCTTCCTTACCGGGGAGAACCTGACCAATAAGGCATACCAGAGTCATCTGAGCCGCATGAAGAATCTGCCCATCGAACGCGAGGACGGCGGACAAGGCTTCTACAACATGGGAAGAAACATCGGAGTGAAAGTCATGATTCCTATTACATTCTAAGCTTAAACAAAATCGTTATGAAAACCTGCATTCTCACCACATTGATCTCGCTGCTGACGCTCGGAAACGTGTCAGCCGAAAACTGGCAACTCTCCGTTTCAGCCAACAACCGCTATCTGCAACATGCCGATGGAAAGCCGTTCTTCTGGCTGGGCGACACGGGATGGCTGCTGCCTCACAAGCTCAGCCGCCAGGAAATATGCCAGTATCTGGACGATTGCCGGCAAAACGAGTTCAACGTGGTGCAGGTGCAGGTCATCAAGGGCGACGGGGCAAGACCCAACTGGCGCAAAATGGATTTCATTGTGCGTGAGGCACGCCAGCGTGGCATCTATATTGCGATGGTTGCTGTGTGGGGATCAGTAGTGAAAGGCGGCCAGATGGATGCCTCGCAGGCTGCCGAATACGGGCGGTTTCTGGCTCAGCGCTACGGCAAATACCGGAACATTATTTGGCTGATGGGCGGCGACATCGAGGGCAATGTGTACCCTGAGGTGTGGGACTCGCTGGCAACCAACATCAAGCGCATCGACCACACGCATCTGATGACTTATCATCCGCGTGGCCGCACCTTCTCTGCCAAATGGTTCAATAACCGCAAGTGGCTGGACTTTAACATGTTCCAAAGCGGCCACCGCCGCTACGACCAACGTGGACGGGACAAGTACTACCCCATTCCCGACGGTACCGAAGAGGACAACTTCCAATATGTTGACTCGTGCTTCAGCTACAAGCCCCTGCGCCCCGTACTCGACGGTGAGCCCTCTTACGAGAATATTCCCCAAGGTCTGCACAATCCCGATGAGCCCCGATGGACGGACAGCGACATGCGCCGCTATGCCTACTGGTCGGTCTTTGCCGGAGCTTGTGGCCATACTTACGGCAACAACGAGATTATGCAGTTTATAGGAAACGGCGAGGCTCAAGGAGCCTACGGGGCCAACGGTACGCAGAAATCGTGGCAACAGGCGCTCGCTGACCCAGGCCGCAGACAGATGAAACACCTCAGACGACTGATGGAGTTTTTCCCTGCCGATGAGATTCGTCCGGCTCAGGAGCTCATCCTCAATAATGGCGTGCGTCATGAGCGGGTGGCAGCATGCCGCGGCAGCAACTTCGCACTCATCTACAATTACTGTAATCTGGACTATATGGTCGACTTCAGTCTATTCAGTAGCCTGCAGTTGAGTATCTACACCATGAGCCCTGTTACGGGCAAGCTGAAGTATTTCGGCGATGTGAGCAACATGCCCATGAGTATGCTGAGCGAGCCTGAAAATGGCAAGACAGACGACGAGGTAATTATTATTGTCGACGCTGCCGCCGACCGTTTGCGCAAACAATTGGAAACAGCTGATTTATAATGAAAAAAACGTGCTGAAGATTTGGAGGTGACATAAAAAATGTATATATTTGCAGCGTACAAAAAGCACCAACCGTTGCCTTATCTATGTTAAACACAACAGCATTTATTTCACACAAGTTCATCAACATCAAGGAGCTTGACCATTTTTCATGCTAATATGCGATGCGCACAGACGATTGCCGGTGCGCAACAAACGATTTCTTTTTCATTCCACCCCATTCATTTATTAACTTATTAATAAGTATTGTATTTTTATGGAAATACCATTCGCAGAAGCTTGGAAAATCAAGATGATAGAACCGCTCCGCAAGAGCACACGTGAGGAAAGAGAGCAATGGCTGAAAGAAGCCCATTACAACGTATTCATGCTGAAGGCAGAACAAGTGTATATCGACTGCCTGACCGATTCTGGTACGGGAGCCATGAGCGACCGCCAGTGGTCGGAAATGATGCTTGGCGACGAGAGCTATGCCGGCGCCTCATCGTTCTATAAGTTCCAGTCGGTGGTGCAGCGCATTTTCGGCTTTAAGTATGTCATCCCCACTCACCAGGGCCGCGCCGCCGAGAACGTGCTGTTCTCCTATCTGGTGAAAGAGGGAAACGTGGTTCCTGGCAACGCCCATTTCGATACCACCAAGGGGCACATTGAGTTCCGTAAGGCAAAGGCCATCGATGTAACCATCGACGAGGCTAAGGATACCCAGCTCGAGATTCCTTTCAAGGGTAACGTCTCGTTGGAAAAACTTGAGAAGGTTCTGAAGGAGAATCCGGGTAACGTGCCTTTCATGGTACTTACCGTTACCAACAACACCGTAGGCGGACAGCCCGTCTCGATGAAGAATATCCGTGAGACCTGCGAACTTTGCCACAAGTATAATGTTCCGGTGGTGATGGACTCTGCCCGCTTTGCCGAGAACAGCTACTTCATCAAGAAGCGCGAGGAAGGCTATGCCGACAAGACTATCAAGGAGATAGCGCTTGAGATGTACAGCTACGTTGACGGTATGACTATGTCGGCCAAAAAAGACGGACTGGTGAATATGGGTGGATTTATTGCCACCAACCGTGAGGACTGGTACGAAGGTGCCAAACAGTTCTGCATTCCTTTCGAGGGATTCCTCACCTACGGTGGCCTGAACGGCCGCGACCTGAATGCGCTGGCTGTGGGCCTTGACGAGAATACGGAGTTCGATATGCTTGAGACTCGCATCCACCAGGTAGAATACTTAGCAAAGAAACTTGACGAGTACGGCATTCCTTATCAGCGTCCGGTAGGTGGTCACGCCCTTTTCATCGATGCAGACAAGGTGCTTTGCAACGTGCCGAAGGAAGAGTTCCCTGCTCAGACATTAACATGCGAGCTTTATCTTGAGGCAGGCATCCGCGGTTGCGAAATCGGCTATATTCTTGCCGACCGCGATCCCGTGACCCGTGAGAACCGCTTTGGCGGACTGGACTTGCTGCGCCTCTGTATTGCCCGCCGCGTTTATACCGACAACCACATGAACGTGATAGCCGCCGCGCTGAAGAACGTGTACGACCGTCGCGCAGAAATCACCCGCGGTGTGGCCATCGAATGGGAAGCTCCACTTATGCGCCACTTCACCGTTCAGCTGAAGAGGCTTGGATAACTGTATCAAAAGAACATACTCTTCTATAAAAAGAAACGCGCTTGAGACTCTACTCTCAGGCGCGTTTTATATTGAAAGGATACAACTCCGCTCTTCTCCGATGAGCCTTACAATTAATTGTTAGTCCTCATTTAAGGTAAGCTCTACAGGACAATGGTCGGAGCCATAAATCTCGGTATGAATCTTTGCGTCCTCAATACGAGACTTGAGCCTCTCGCTTGTCACGAAGTAATCGATACGCCAGCCAGCATTCTTCTGACGCGCCTGGAAACGGTACGACCACCACGAGTAGGTTACCTGCTCAGGGTATTTCCAACGGAAGGTATCGACGAAACCCTTTCCAAGCAACTGGGTGAACTTCTCGCGCTCCTCATCGGTAAATCCGGCATTACGACGGTTGGTCTTGGGATTCTTCAGGTCCATCTCCTGATGCGCTACGTTCATGTCGCCACACACGATAACAGGCTTCTGGCTGTCCAGCTGCCTCAAATAGGTCTGGAAATCATCCTCCCAACGCATACGGTAGTCCAACCGGCGCAACTCGTCTTGCGAATTGGGAGTATATACAGTTACCAGATAGAAGTCGTCCATCTCAAGTGTAATGACACGCCCCTCATGGTCGTGCTCGTCTATGCCAATGCCATAACTGACATTCAACGGTTTTCTGCGCGCGAAGATAGCAGTTCCGCTATAACCCTTCTTGTCAGCATAATTCCAATACGACTCATAGCCCTCGAACTGCAAGTCCAATTGTCCGGCCTGCATCTTCGTCTCCTGCAGACAGAAGAAATCGGCATCCAACTGCCGAAACGCGTCGCTAAAGCCCTTTCCCTCACACGCACGCAGGCCATTCACATTCCAAGAAACAAACTTTATCATGATTCTCAATTATCATTAGTGTTTTACTTTTCTCAACTCTCTATACTCCCTCGTCTTCCTCTTCCGGGGCACCAGCGTCCAGCCGATTATCCTTTACAATAGAAACGGCTCCCATACGGGTAATAGTCAGCAACATAGGAATATACTGGTCGCTCAGCACGTCGGGAGAGCCCACGCTCGCGGCAAACCGCAACTGGTTTTCCTCCGCTTTGTCGAGCACGATTCCAAGAAGCGCCCCGTCCCTTCGCGTGCTCTCGTCAAGATAAGAGACGAAATCGGCTTTCGTGAAGGTGCGCCCGAAGAATTGCGAGCCGTCCTTGCGCAGGATTTTCACGGTGATATGGTTATCGTAATACTTCTTGCCTGCCTCATCCTTAGTCAAGGCCAGCTCTTTATCGGGTGTACGCACAATCTCTATCCGATACTGGCTGCCCACCCAGTCCACCTCGCGGTCCTGCTTAATCACCTCCATGCTTGCAGGTCCGGTCTGCACCTCCTTGACGGGTTTGGGCGCTATAATGTCATTGCTTTTGTTTTTCTCCTTGCAGCTGACAAATATCATTCCTGCAAAGGCAAACGCCAAAAATAGTTGTACTTTATTCATAATAGACTTTTTGTTATGAGTGCAAAGATAATGAATTAATTCGAGAAACGGAAGAATAGTGATAAAAAACCATTCAGATATCCTATGCACATGCATGAAGGCTATTCCAAACCAACAGAGGGCTGCTCTGCGTTTATAGAGGGCTGCTCTGCGTTTACAGAAGGCTGCTCTGCGCAAATAAAGCATTACCCAACGACGGGAGTATCATCTTTTAGGGGAATAATCAACTAAGTTTGGCTTTATATCAAATTAATTAGTTATCTTTGTAGCGATAAACCATGACACAAATCATGCAATCCCGACAAAAGACGGTAGTCTCCGTGCTGGTAATGGTAAGCCTCGCTCACCTGCTCAACGATATGTTGCAGTCGGTGATACCTGCTATTTATCCCATGCTGAAAGAGAAGTTCGCCTTCAGTTTCCTGCAGATTGGAGCCATTACACTCGTCACGCAACTGACATCCTCGCTGCTTCAGCCCATAGTCGGTTATATTTCCGACAAGAAGCCCAAGCCATACAGTCTGGCCGTTGGAATGTGCTTTACGCTTGCCGGCATTCTCCTTCTGGCATTTGCCAACAGTTTTGCATGGATTCTGGTGGCCGTGGCATTTGCCGGATGCGGCTCATCAGTACTGCATCCGGAGGCATCGAAGATTGCCCGTCTGGGATCGGGCGGCGCGAAAGGTCTGGCTCAGTCCGTTTTTCAAGTGGGCGGTAATGTAGGACGTTCGTTTGGCCCCATCATCGTTGCCTTGGCCGTTCTGCCGCGAGGGCAACAATCCATCAGCTGGTTGTCGGTGTTTGCCATTCTTGCCATCCTTGTCTCCATCAGATTAGGCCATTGGTACCGCGACCAACTGACCGTTATCGGACGTTTGAAATCGAAGCACGACATCGACAGCGAAGGGCGCTTGTCAAGCAAGCAGGTGACGCTGGCGCTGGTGGTGCTGCTCATACTTATGTTCTCGAAAGATTTCTACTTCACCAACCTTCAGAACTATCTGACATTCTACCTCATCGACAAGTTTGGCATCTCGATAGTAGCATCACAATACTGCCTGTTCGCATTTCTCATCTCATCTGCCATCGGACTCATCATTGGCGGCCGGCTGGGCGACCTTTATGGACGTAAGTATGTGATTTGGGGTTCCATTCTGGGTGCGGCTCCATTCGCGTTGCTCCTACCCTACACGAACCTGCTATGGACGATTGTGCTGGCCATCACCGTTGGTATGGTCATGTCGTCGGCGATGTCAGCCATACTGGTTTATGCAACCGACATGCTACCAGGAAACGTAGGTATGATTTCCGGCGCTTTCTTCGGTTTGTCGTTTGGCCTGGGAGGCATTGGCTCTGCCGTTTTCGGCTGGATGGCCGATGTGTGGAGCATCCAACTCGTGTTCCAGTTAACCGCTTTCCTGCCGTTGCTGGGCCTTGTTGCTTATTGGCTGCCAAAAGATAAACTCGAGTAATGCCATATATAATAGGTATAAAAATTACAACCATGAAAGATATCCATTTCCAATTCGAAATATGTGCCAACGGCGTAGAGAGTTGCCTGGCTGCCCAAGAAGGGGGTGCCGACCGCGTCGAACTATGCTCTGGCATCCCAGAGGGCGGAACGACACCGTCGTATGGAGAAATCAAGACGGCCCGCCGGCTGCTAAACGAAACGCGGTTGCATGTGATTATACGACCGCGCGGTGGCGACTTCGTCTATTCACCATTAGAACTCGAACGAATGGCAATCGATATCGATATGGCGCGTCAGCTCAATTGTGACGGAGTCGTTTTCGGTTGTCTGACGCCCAATGGAGATATTGATATTGAGGCGAATGCCATGCTTATGCAGCATGCGGCCGGTATGAGCGTAACATTCCATCGGGCTTTCGACCGCTGCCGACATCCAATGGAGGCTATGGAGCAGATTATCGCTCTTGGATTCAATCGCATACTCACTTCCGGTCTTCAATCGAATGCCGAACAGGGTATCCCACTACTCAAAGATTTGCACCAACATGCCGCCGGCAGAATCAGCATAATGGCCGGGTGTGGAGTAAACGAAAGCAACATCGCCCGCATTCAGCGAGAGACGAATATCAGAGAGTTCCACTTTTCCGCCCGTGAGAAGATGAAAGGCCGGGCGCTGTATCATAATCATGATGTCTTCATGGGAAATCCTGGAGTTGATGAATGTGAATTGAATATGACAACCGCACGTCGCGTAAGAGAGACTATTCGAGAACTATGCGGCTCCTCCACAAAAGAATCCATCTGATTTCCATTGCCTAATGAACCCATAAATCCCAAATTCATGATAAGAAAACACATACTATTATCTTTGCTCATCCTCTGCGCGACCTTCTCATTCGCAGACGACCTAAAACCTATGACTGAGAAAGAGGCTGTAGATTTCCTCTACCGCTATATGCCACTGGCCGATAAGACCGATTATCCCCGCTCGTTCATTGAGGAGAATGTGCATTGCAGCTTTGTGGCCAGGCAAGAGATGACGTGGGGAAAGCAAGTTCCAGAACTTCTTTTCCGCCATTTCGTATTGCCCGTGCGTGTGAATAACGAGGATCTGGACCGTTCGCGTATGGAGTTCTACCCTGTTCTGAAAGAGCGCGTAAAAGGAATGTCGATGAAAGAGGCCATTCTTGAAGTAAACCACTGGTGCCACGAGCACGTAACCTATCAGCCCTCTGACGCACGTACTACCAGCCCGATGGTTACGCTCCGTAATGCTATCGGGCGTTGCGGCGAAGAGAGCACATTCACCGTTGCCGCCTTGCGAGCCATAGGTATTCCTGCCCGACAAGTTTACACTCCACGCTGGGCACATACCGACGACAACCATGCATGGGTAGAGGCCTGGGCTGACGGTAAATGGTACTTTATAGGAGCTTGTGAGCCGGAGGCCGTGCTCAATCTGGGATGGTTTAACGCACCCGCCTCGCGTGCTTTATTGATGCATACGCGTGCCTTTGGTGATTACAACGGCCCAGAGGAGGTTATCCTGCGCACACAGAATTTCACCGAGATCAATGTTATCGATAATTACGCCGAGACTGCCCGTATTGATTTTATAGTTAAAGACCAGAAAGGACGCCTTGTTGAGAATGCTCGCGTAGATTTCAAAATTTACAATTACGCAGAGTTCTATACCGCTGTAACCAAATACACCGACGCTAAAGGACGCACTTTCCTGACCGCCGGCAGAGGTGACATGATGGTTTGGGCCTCTAAGAACGGAAACTACGGATTCAGAAAAGCCTCATTCGGCAAAGACAACACCATTACGATTACACTTGAGAGAAACGGAAAGGCAGACCGCAAGAGAATAGCCTACGACGTGAACGAACTGAACATCGTACCTCCTCCCGAACATGCGGTCATGCCCAATGTGAGCATAGAAAAGCAGGCTGCGAATAAATTGCGGTTCGCACAGGAGGACTCTATCCGCCACAACTATATGAATCAGGCATTCATGAACCTGTCGGTTAGTCCTGACATCGACTCTTACTTGAAAAAAGCAAGAGCCAACTGGCCAGTCATCCTCGATTTCATCAACAGGCATCACGACAACAAGGAACGAGCATACGGTATCCTGAACACATTATCTGACAAGGACTTCACCGATATCTCGATGGAATTCCTTGAGGACAATTATTTTGCTAATACGCAACAGATGGATGTTCGCGTAGAGGATGAGCCCTTGTTGCTGCCCTACAAACAGGCCATAGCAAAACATTTCGACAGTTCTACAATAGAGAGATTCAGAGAGGATCCCTCCTTTCTGGTGATGTGGATAAAGGACAACATCCAAATTAGCAACGATAAGAAAGCATTACGAATAGCCCAATCGCCAATCTCAGCCCTGAACACAAAGTTTACTGATGTGCGCTCCCGCGATATCCTGTTTGTCGCCATTGCCAGAAGCCTGAACATCGAGGCACGAAAAGACGTGGTAACGTCGAAGGTACAATATAAGATAAACAACCAATGGATAGACGTTGATTTCGATGCCGACAAACAGGCAGCTGCTCCAAAAGGTACGTTGGTTCTCACTTACGAGCCGACACAATATTTCGAGAATCCAAAGTACTATAGCCACTTCACCATCTCACGCATCGCAGACGGCAACCCGCTGCTGCTGAATTTCGATGAAGGCCAGGTGGACATGGGAGGTGGCGTAAACTGGGCATCTACATTCAAAGAAGGAGTACAGATCGATGCAGGGACTTATTTACTTGTTACTGGCACACGAATGGCCAATGGAAGTGTGCTGGCATCTCATCAGACATTCAACATCAAGGCTGGACAAACCACCAAACTGCCCTTGCACTTGCGACAAAGCAACGATGACGTGGCTGTCATAGGCTCGTTCGACTCGGAGAGTAAGTTCATGAAAGACGGACAAGAAGTGAGCATCCTCTCGCAAACGGGCCGCGGCTATTTTGTGGTTGGTCTTATCGGAGTTGGTCAGGAACCCACAAACCATGCGCTACGCGACATTGCCAAGGTACATGAGACTCTCAACAAGTGGAATCGCCCGATGCTGTTACTCTTTGAGAATGAGACCGAAGCCAGTAAGTTCAAAGCCTCAGAATATGGTGAGTTGCCTGCCAACATCATCTATGGTATTGACTATGACAGCCAGATTCGCCAGCAAATCGTCAGACAAATGAAGATGCAAGACAAGCAACTGTTGCCCGTCTTCATTATCGCAGATACCTTCAACCGTGTTGTCTTCTCATCACAAGGCTATACCATCGGATTAGGAGAACAGATGGAGAGGGTCATTAAAAAGCTCTGAATATGTATCGAGAGTGAGGGGCTATTGTCCTGTTGCCTGCTGATAGTCTAACAGTCTGTTCTGGTAGTCGGCATAGGCATCAACGTGCTTATCAAGCGCTTGCTGATAGAGCAACTGAGCTTCCAGCAAATCGGACATGCGTGAGACACCCGACTGATAGTAGTTGCGATTGAGGCGCAGGTTCTCCTCTGCCTGCTGAATGCTCCGCTCGGCAAGGGAAAGCTGCGTGTAGGACTCGCTAACATCGTTCCAAGCCTTTTGCATACGAATCGTCAAAAGTTCAGACTTATCCTGCTGCTCATCAAGTGCATTCAGGTATTCTATCTTCTTCCGCTTGACGGCATGCGAGCCTCCCCACCAATCGCTGATGGGAACGCTGACGGTAGCAAAGACCATTGCAAAGGAACGGTTGTTGTCAAGCATGTTATGATAGTTATAACCAGCGCCTACAGCCAACGAGGGAAGATTCTGCCCGATGGCCATCTTCTTATTCAAACTGGCTGCCTCAACTTTCTTTCCTAACAACTGATACTCCGACAAACACTGCAAAGAGGATTGCTTGTCAGACTCTGTGGGAAGTGCAGGTGGCAACTGCTGGGCAAAACTGGCAACTGGGGCAACGGTAAAAGAAGTGTCTCGCAGGCCACAATGCTGTGCCAACAACAGTTTGACAAGCGAAAGGCCGTTCTTCAATTTCAGTTTCTGGCTCTCCACATCATTCTGCCGCAACTGCACCTGAAGCAAGTCGTTGCGCATGGCTACCCCCGCCTTGACCGCCACATCAACATCCTTAAAAATATCGTTGAGCAAAGCCTGAACAGCAGCAATGGTTTTCATTTTCTCTTGAAGTGACACCATCTGCCAGTAATACTGTGCCGTGGTTTTCTCAACCTCATTCTCTACCAACTGCAATTGAAGCCGGCTTACCTGCTCGCCTACCTTGGCCAGTTTGTTTCCATTCACGATCTGACCACCGGCAAAAACAGGCTGAATGGCATTCACACCTGCAACAGTTCCATTTTTCATCATGGACATGCTTACAGGACTGTTCAGAGAGGCCAGGACCTCTACAGGAAGCGTCTGCAACATAGGTAGCAACGACTCAGGTATCATCTCTGAGGGATTCATGTCCATTTTTGCCATCCCTTTATTGGCATTAAACCATGCGCCTGTAGCACTAATATTGGCGAAGTATTTGGTGAATGCCTCCTTTCGCTGCTCTTCGGAGGCAGCAATGCCTGATTGTGCGCTTCGAATGGCGTAGTTGTTTTGTAGGGCAGAGTCTTTCAGCTGCTCCAAAGAATAACTCCGCTGGGCTTTAACTGCAGAAACACAACATGCCCAACAGATGATATAGGTTATAATCTTCTTCATTATATTCTCCATTTCCAATTACCACTTTTCACTTGTACTCTACTTTGTGCTAACTTTCCAATATACAACGGGAAGCATGGTGACAACCATGATGAGTGAGCCGATGCCACCTGCAAAAATAGTGACGCCAACTGGCATCCAGAACGACGATCCGGCAATAATCATAGGCACCACACCAACGGCTGTTGTGGCTGTAGTGAGGAATATCGGCACCATGCGGCGTTTGCCAGCATCGTAGGCAGCCTGCTTCACGGCCTTGTTGTAAGACTCTTTGTCGACAGTCCAATCGCCATGCTCTGCCACATATTTATCAATCAAGTCGTTAGCATGCTCGAAAATCAGAATCTCGTTTCGCATAATCATTCCCATAAGCGTGATGACACCCATGATAGAGGTCAGTCCCAGCATCCTGTTCATGAGGCCAAGTCCTATCAGCGCACCTGGCAACATGAGGCCAAGGGCTGCTATGCAGACCGTAGTAATACCGTATTTCTTAAAATTGAACAATAGGAAGAAAAACACGATTACCATAGATATGGCTACACCGCCGAAAATCTGCGGAACAGACTCTGCATTGTATTCTATCTCGCCTCCTACCTCCGAGCGGACGCCGACTGGCAACGGAATCTCCTTCTTCATGATTTCAGCGATTCTACTCTCAACAGGAGCAGCATAAACACCATTGGCGAACTGTGCAGTTACCGTAATACAACGCTCCCCTCCTCGATGCTGGATGCGGCTCTCGCTCCATTGAGGCTGTACTTTGGCAATCTGTCGCAAAGGCACAGTACTGTTCTTATCGCTGATACCGGCTGAGAGCATGGTGACAGGCGTTGCAAGCCCAAGGTTTTCAATGTCGGAGAAGGTCATATCCGCATCATCCTTGACGATGATGGGTAATTCGTAATTACCTTCCCAAATATGTCCCACACGAAGGTCATTGGTCGTGGCGCTGAGCGCAAAGGCTGCAGTTGAACGGGTAATGCCCAACTGAGCAGAAGCGACCGGATCAAGCTCCACATTAATAATGGGAGAAGGCTGCAAATAGTCGGTATGCACCCATTCCAGTTCTGGCATTTTGCGCATTCGTTCCATTAAGCGTTCTGCTACTACGTGTAGAGAATCAAGGTTCTCGCCGTAGAAACGGTATTCCAACTCTGGCACCTCCAGATAGTCTAACCGCTTGAAACGCACGTAAGCCTCTGGAAAGTGCTCTGCCCATTCCGGCTGATATTTCGCTATCAAGTCGAGCGTAGCCTTCATCGATGTCGTATTGACGATGAACTGCGCATAGTTCTTGCCTGCCATCTGTGGAGCGTATGCTGTCATGAAACGAGGTGACGAACAGCCAATAAAACTGGTAATGCACTTGATGCGCTCATCCTGTTGTAACGCAATACGCATTGAGTCGGCAACCAAACGTGTGTCGTGCAATCCCTTGCCCTCAGGGAGGAAAATCTCGACAGCAAACTGATCGCGGTCGGCAAAGGGGAATACTCGTATCTTAAGTGCAGGATAGATAAGCATTGAAAGCAGTACAACGCCAATACCGCCACAGATGGTAAGCCACGGGTTGCGGAAGGTGAAGTTGAGAACACGGTTGTAGCTGTTCTGCACCCAATTCGTAATGGCGTTTCCATTCTTGCCCACCTTGTCCGGTTTGATAATCAAAACCTCAAGAAAAGGAATAACAGTAACTGCCAGGAGCAGCGAGACCAAAAGATTGATGGAAATGGTCCACGGGAAATCCTGAAGAGCATCATTGAAGCCACCCTTAAGCGTCAGCAACAATGGATAGAATATTATGCTGATACATAACGTGGCCAGCATCATAGGCATAAAATATTGTTTGGCAGAGTCAATAGCTGCCTTTTTAGGCTCGTAGCCTTTTCCCAGATACTCCAAATAGCCGTCTATGACAACAATGGAGTTATCTACCACCATTCCTAAAACCACAATCAGCGCAGCTAAAGTAACAATATTCAGCTCGATACCAACCATATACATAATGGATACGGAGATAAACGTACTGAGAGGAATGGTAATGGCCGCAACAATGGCCGACCGCAAGGGGAACAGTACCATCATTACGAGTATGATGATAAACATCGAGATGAGTAGGTCACGCAGGAAATCGCTAACACTAGTACTTACCACCTTGGGCTGATCGGCAATGCGAGTAATCTTCACATCTTCTGGCAGAACGGTTTGGCGATAGTCGTCGAGTACCTTGTCCACTTCCTTACCGTATTGTACAATATTGTTGCCAGAAGTCATCTCCAACGAGAGCAGCACACACGGATGGCCATCTTGCTCGATAAAGCTCTCAGAATTGTCGTATTCGCGCACCACACGGGCCACATCCCTTACACGTGCCACCTTCCCGCTGACGGGGTCACTGAAGATTATCTGATTGGCTATCTCCTCCTCACTTCTCTCGGTTGGCTCTATGTGAATAGGTATCTGCTGATCATCGTCACTCAAACTGCCACTCATTGTCGTTACACCTTGCGCCTGAAGGCGCGAAAAGAGCATCTGCTGGCCAATACCATAAGCCTGCAGGCGCTGGCGGTCAACATATAGTGAAATCTGCTCTTTCTGTTCTCCATAAAGGCGCACGTTGGCCACAGAAGGGATACGCCTAAGACGGTCAGAAAGCTCGTCACTATAATCTTTGAGTTCTCTGTAACTACGAGCCTCACTTTCTATGGCAATGAGAAGGGCGGATGTGTTTCCAAAATCATCATTGGCAACCAAGGCCAGCACCCCGCCTGGCAGCTGCTGCTTGAAAAGGGCAAGCCCGTGCTTGATTTTGCTCCACACCTCATCCTTATTGTTTACATTATCATTCAGCCGTACCATTACAAAGCACATCCCATTTTGGGCAGTAGTAGTAGTCTTTTTGCGGTTAACCTCACCGAAAGTAAAGAGATAACGCTCCAAAGGTCGGGCAACTTGCTGCTCTACCTCCTCGCTTGTTGCTCCCGGATAAACAGCTACCACCACACCTTGACGGATTGTAAAAGCCGGGAATTCGTCTTTCGGCATGTCCCACATACCGAAAATACCTAATACAAAGAGAATCGTGATGACGAGCAACGATATCGAGTAATGCTCCAAAGGCCATTTGAGCCAATTCATCTTATTATCCATACCTATAATTATAAGTGATGAGCCATGAACTAATATATCACTTGCGTTCCCTCGCTCAGTTTCTGATAACCTTCAGTAACAATGCGCTGATTAGTCTTCACACCATTGAGAATAACCACACGGTTTCCCATTGTCTTCCCTATTGTAACCTGAGAGCGTCTAGCAGTATTGTCCTTTTCTACTGTCCAAACGAAGAGGCTTCCATCTGCCTTTTTCTGAATGGCGGTCACAGGCAACGATGGTTGCGCGCTCACATGGGGACGATTCACCTCAAAAGAGACAGATGCTACCATTCCAGGTAATAACTTGCGCTCACCATTCGCCACATTGATACGTATATCATAGGTATGTGTTAATGCATCGGCTTGCACGCCCTTCTCAATTCTACCACCTACAAAGGTGCGGTTTATAGCTTTCACCTGGATATAAGAAGTCGTTCTTGGGCCAATGTCTCCAATCTCTGTCTCAGGAATGGCGACTTTGACCTTCACGGTGCCAATGTCAAGAATAGTCACAACAGCCTGTGACGGCAACGCAGTCTCGCCTGCCGCAACCTGCTTGCGACCGGCAATTCCGCTCACGGGAGCCACGAGCCGGCAATCTGCAAGGTTTTTCCTTGCAATATCTAGCAGTGACTTCGCCTGAGCTACCTTACTCTGTATCTCCACCCATTGCACTTCTGGCAGCGATCCATTATCGTGCAGCATTTTATAACGTTCCAGGGCATCATTAGCTTGAGCCATCTGCGCCTCGGCGCCTGCCAACACGTTTCGCGCCTGGGTATCGTCCATGATGGCTATCAACTGACCACGCTTCACCGGCTGACCTTCATCGACTAACACACGGCGCACCACACCCATGCCTGTAAAACTGACCGCAGTACCTTCATTCTCCTCCACGATGCCAACATATTGCTGACGGGAGTTTGAGTTTGAAGAACCAACAACTTCTGTTTTCACACGAACAGGATTCTTTTCTCCCTGCTCTCGTTTTTCTGTACAACCAGCCAATAGCAAAACGGCTATTAAACCATAAAAAACTCTTTTCATCTCGTCAATATTTCATTTCTGTGCAAAAATAACAGTTTTTTTCTCAACAAACATGTTCATTTTTCCGAATTAAACATCCTATTTGACAACAAAAGAACAAATAGAACATTAAAAACTACAAATTAGACATTGTTTTTATTCGAGAATGACTAATTTTGTAGCCAAACAGAAGGAAACATGAGGCAAGAAGAGATTAATCTACAGTCATTGACCGACAATAAGGACATATCAGTCGGCTATTCAGACAATAATATTGTTATCATTGACAGTATTCAGAAATTTGCAGAGATCAATGCGGCCCACGTATCAATGAATGCCATCGTCATCTGTACCAACGGTAAGGTAAAGGCAGAGATGAACGGAAAGCAGATGGAACTTCATAAGAACCAAGTAGCCGTCATTCCTCAGAATGTGATTATCACAGACCCCATGGTCAGCCCCGACTTCGACCTGAAAGCAATGTTCTTTACGAATCATATATTACAGAGTTTCCTTCGGGAAAAGATGAACGTATGGAATGAGATTGTCTACATTCAACGTCAGCACATCACAACTATGGAGGACAATGATATTCTTTTCTACACTCACTTCTACGACATGTTGCGTCTCTGCATAGACAAGAACAACGACAACCCCTTCCGCACAGATGTAGTCCAGTCTCTTTTACGAAGTGCCATCCTTGCCCTTTGCGGAGCGCTGAAACAGAAAATGCCCGAACTCCATGTTACTGATGACACAAATACAGCCAACGCTCATTTCCAGCGTTTCCTGACTTTGCTGAGTAATGCTAATGTGAAGTATCAGACTGTGGCTGCCTATGCCAATGAACTATGCCTCTCACCCAAGTATTTATCTTCCATCTGCAAAAAGCACTCCGACAAAACTGCCAACGAATGGATTCGCGAGTACGTGCTCGAGGATATACGCTACTATATCAAACAAACCAGCTTGAGTATCCAACAAGTGAGCGACAGAATGGGGTTTCCCAATCCGTCTTTTTTCGGCAAATACGTGAAGGAGCATTTCGGAATGACACCTTCTCAGCTTAGAAAAAAGAAAGATGAGCGAATAAAATAGATTAAATCTTAGCTGGAATTCGTTTGTTTAAGATTTATTTCTTATCTTTGCCAACTGAACCCTTCAAAAGAAGACAAAGGACGATGCTTACGCATCTGCCTTTTGCTATACTTGCACATTCGAATCATTTACCAATAAATAATAAACATTAATTATGGAAACCAACATCAGGCTTTACACACTGAACTACACCGAAGTCCGCACCTACCTGTTTGCGGCATTATTTGTGGCATGCAACATCGCCTTGCCCCAATTATTTCACCTCATTCCCCAAGGTGGTATCATTTTTGCACCACTATCACTTGTAATCCTTGCTGGCGCCTATAAACTCGGATGGAAAACCGGTTTACTGGCCGCACTTGCCTCACCATTAGTTAACCACCTGCTCTTCGGCATGCCCGCATGGAGCGTAATGCACGTAATGGTCATCAAACTGGCGACACTGGCTATCATTGCCGGAGTGACTGCCCAACATTATAAGAAAGTTACTATTCCGCTTCTCATCACCGTCGTACTTATCAGCGAGGTAATCGGCGGCCTGTCAGAATTACTATTGACTGGAGGCGTATCTGCAACCATTGCAGATTTCACCATTGGTTGGCCGGGACTTCTCTTACAGGTTTTCGGCACATACATTCTTCTGAAGATATTCAAGAAATAGCTTACTTTCATAAAAAATTAGCGCATAGTTTATAGTCACTCCTTGCAGGATTTCCTGCTTGAGAGTCCTAACTATAAACTATGCGCTTATTTATTATAAATATTTGCTGAACTAAAATCTTACATGCACACCTGCCATCAGAGTAGCACGAGGCATGGGATAACCAAGGTTGATCTCATAGCTTTGTGCAAGAAGATTCTCGCCTCTAACCCACAGACTCACCCCCTGTGTTAAAGCATAGCTAACAGTTGCGTTCAGCAGACAGAAATTCTCTTTCGTGGCGTTCTCGCCAATAGCAGTATAGAGCCCGTCAATATATTGTAAACCAGCCGTAGCACTCCATTTGCCACTATTATAATTCGCGCCGAGAAAACCTTTGTATTCAGGCGCAGCAATAATCTTATTCTTCATGTGCAGCACAGAGTGGTTTGTCGTGACCGACCAATGGCCGTTGAGCCGCCATGCAGCCTCCAATTCAGCGCCGTAGTTCTCAATCTCGCCCGTATTCACATTCTTGCGCTCCACCGTCTGAATCATATTGTCACCTTTAATATAATAGAGGTTAAGACCATAGTTGAATGCTCCGAGGCGGTGGTGCCACGACAGTTCGTAGTTCCATATTCGCTCAGGCTCCAATTCCTCATTAGAAGGTGGATAGAGGTACATCTCACGCATGGTGGGGTTGCGGAAGCCCTTGCTGACCATCGCTTTGACCTCACCCGTCAACAGAGGCCTCACAACCAAGCCCGCCTGCGGAACCCACTCTGTGCCAGTCACACTGTGATGGTCTACACGCACGCCAGCATCGATAGTCAGCCATGACGACAGGTCTTGTCGGTAATCAATATATCCGGCTACCTCGTTACGGTACGACTTGGCGCTCTGCTTATTAGGTGTATCCAAGACCTCACCTGTTTCCTTCGACGTATAATAGGCATTACCATAAATATGCTGATAGTCAAAGCCGACAGTAATACGTCCTTGTGTGGGCATCATATCAATAATCCTATAACTCTGATACCATGAGATACCTGTCAGGGCGTCTTTTGAGCGGAAATAGCGCGCTGTAGGCTTGGCTGGATCTGTGGTACCGTCGTCTATCTTGTGTCGTCCGAAGTTCGAGTAGACGCTCAAGGCTCCGTTGGTGCGCCTGTAATGGTTTTCGATTGCAGCGGAGACCACACCGCGGGTAATCCACTGGTCGGCATCGTACATCGGTTTGTCGGTTGAGCCGGGATAACTGGCATTGAAATGTGTCAGATTCGCATCGACGTAGGCATTCCAATTGTAGTTGAAGTCATATCCTAACTTCATATAACCGCCATACTGCTCAAATCCCATACGCGGCCGATGGTTGTCAGTACGGTTATATTGGGCGGTAACGGTTGAGGTGAAGCGACCGTTACGCACCTGGTTCGAGATTTCCGACTGAACTGTTCCGTAGCTACCCGCGCCTACCGTCAAATCTGTAACGACACTTTTCCCGTAAGCCGGGCGACGGGTAACGATATTAATTACTCCGCCCATTGCATTGCTGCCGTATAGTACGGACGCCGGTCCTCTGAGCACCTCTACGCGCTCTGCCATCAACGTCTGATAGCTATCACTGATGGGATGACCATAGATGCCTTGATACTGAGGATGACCGTCAATCAGCACCAAGATCTGACCTGCGCCACCCGTTATGCCACGCATATTTATACCTCCTGCGGCCCCCGTCGACACACCATAACCCATTATCGACCGACTGGTCACGAAAAGCGAGGGCACCTGCTGCATCACCGTCGGAAGTACTGATGCCTGATGTTGCCTGGTTAACGTCTCATTGCCCACAACCGTAACGGTCATCGGCAAATGACGAATATCTGTTACGCTACGGGATCCCGTTACAACCGTTTCATGAAGGACAATCGAATCTTTCTGCCCGTAAGCAGATAAGCAAGTGGCTATTGCCACAAACATCATCATTCTAATTCTCATTCGTTTCCAATAATATAAAGTGATTAGATAGAATTCTAAGTCTAGTTATTCCACTGATGGACAATTGTTTCCTGACTTACCGTGCAAAGGTACATAATCCCAACGAAACGGCAAAAGGAATCGACTGATTTTTCGCGTTGGGCGGAACGAATCATATTGTAACAGGCAAGTTTTCTGTGTAAAAAGAGTGGCGGACGCTTGTTGGGCTGATTGTTTCTTTTAATAAGAAGAATTCGCCCTGTCATTAGCAGATTTTCACAAGTCAGTATAGCCCGGATTTGGTAGTTGAAAGAAATTGTAGTAACTTTGCAACATGATTATCACCAAAGTGAGAAAGGAAGAGCCACAAGTTATTCATTCACAACAAACAATTGGTGAACTTAACTATTTATCAGTAAACGCAAAAGACATCCAATGATTCACAAATACTCAATAAACATATATGGTATGAAAAACGCCATCTTATCTTTCCTGCTCCTGCTCGTAGCCGGAGGAGTATACGCTCAGTATACGCCTGCTGAGGAGAACTTGAAGGCTCGTAGGGAGTTTGAGGGATTTCGCTTTGGCATTTTCCTACACTGGGGCATCTATAGCGAGTTCGCTCAGGGTGAGTGGTATTTGAACTCCGGCGGGCTGCAACACGAGGAATATGCTAAGGCAGCCTCGTGCTTCTATCCCCACCTCTTTAACGCAAGTCAGTGGGTGGAGGCCATCAAAGGCTCGGGAGCACGCTACATCACGTTTACCAGCCGCCATCACGACGGGTTCTCTATGTGGCACACTGGACAGAGTAAATACAATATCGTAGATGCCACACCCTTCGGCCGCGATGTGGTTAAGGAACTGGCTGAGGCTTGCGAGGCCCAGGGTGTAAAGTTACACCTTTATTATTCAATCTTAGACTGGATGCGAGAGGATTATCCACTTGGCCGTACGGGCTTGAAGACCCGCGTCATGCTCCGCCCTGACTACAACAGCTACTTCAGTTTCATGAAGAACCAGGTGAAAGAGCTTCTTGAAAACTACCCGGGTATTGGTGGACTATGGTTTGATGGCTACTGGGACCACGAGCAGGATAGTGTTCCCTTCGACTGGCGCATGCCTGAGTTCTACCGTTTCATACACACGCTGAAGCCTGCCTGTCTCATTGGCAACAACCATCATATTGCGCCTATTGAAGGCGAGGACTTTCAGATGTTTGAGCGCGATCTTCCCGGCGAGAACAAGTCAGGGTTCTCAGGCCAGGAGATCAGCCGGCTGCCGCTTGAGATGTGCCAGACAATGAACGGCATGTGGGGCTACAAGGTGGCGGACCAGGACTACAAGTCGGCCGACGAACTGATAGAACTGCTCGTCCGCGCAGCCGCCAAAGGCAGCAATCTATTGCTCAACATCGGCCCGCAACCTAATGGCGAGCTGCCAGCTGCAGCTCTCCAGCGACTCAGAGACATTGGCAAATGGATGGCCGTTTACGGCAACAGTATTTATAATACACGCAAAGGACACATAGAGGAGGCCTCTTGGGGTGTGAGCACTCAGAGTGATCAGTTTCTCTTCCTTCACGTGCTGAAACGACAAGCACGCCAATTGGAAATTACCCTCCCTAAGAAGCCACGCATGGTGACTAGTATGAAAGACAATACGCCTCTCTTTTTCAAATACGACCGCAGGAAAAAGACACTGGCCATTGATATTCCCGAGCACGGACAGGTAACCGACTATGTGGTAAAAGTATGTTGAGCAGCTTTACGACAACAATTCTGAAATGGTTCGCCGAGAACGGAAGATACCTTCCGTGGCGGGAAACGAAAGACCCCTACGCCATATGGCTCAGCGAGATCATCTTGCAGCAGACGCGTATCCAACAGGGACGTGCTTACTGGGAGCGGTTCATGAGCCGGTGGCCCAATGTGGAGGCTTTGGCAACAGCCACTGAGGATGAGGTTCTGCGCGAATGGCAGGGACTCGGCTACTACTCGAGGGCAAGAAATCTACATGCGGCTGCCCAGCAAATTGTACAGGCTGGCCACTTTCCTAATACCATTGAAGAAATTAAGCAGCTGAAGGGTGTAGGCGACTACACGGCTGCCGCCATCGGCTCCATCGCCTTCAATCTGCCTGCGGCCGTGGTGGACGGGAACGTTTATCGAGTGCTGGCCCGTCATTTTGGCATCGACACGCCCATCAACACTACCGAGGGAAAGAAGCTATTCACCGCCCTAGCAGAAGAATTACTCCCCCTGAAAGAAGCATCTGCATACAATCAGGGCATGATGGATTTCGGAGCCGTCCAATGCACGCCCCTATCGCCGAAATGCAGTAATTGCCCGTTAACAGAAACGTGCGAAGCATTCAGGACTGGCCGAACGAACGAGCTGCCCGTAAAACTAAAGAACCTGAAAATAAAGAAACGGCATCTAAAATACTATTTTATTAGATGGAATGGTAAGACAGCCATCCACCGTCGCGAAGCAGGTGACATCTGGCAGGGATTGTGGGAGCCTTTCGTGATGGAAGGCGAAGGAAATCCTGACTGGCTGACACCCGATTGTAAGCTGTCAGTTATAGCCATTGGAGTGAAGCATGTGCTGACGCACCGCATACTGACTGCCGACAGTTTTCTCGTCGAAGCAAGCAAAAAACCCATACTACCCGAAACATACATTTGGATTGACGAAAAGGATATCCAACAATATGGAATTCCACGCTTGGTGGAAATATTATTGGAAAAGATGTATGCCAAATAAATAAAACTTTACCGCATGCTTTGAAATCCCAAAGAAAAACATTATCTTTGTCTGCGAATTCAATAAAAACTATCCTATGCTAGGTACACAAGAGATTATCATCATCGCGCTTATCATCCTGCTGCTCTTTGGCGGCAAGAAGATTCCTGAGCTAATGAAAGGCTTGGGCAAAGGCGTGAAGAGTTTCAAGGAGGGTGTCAACGGAATTGAGGACACGCTCAACGACGATAAAACGGAGAAGAGGAAAGAGGGTCAGAAGGAATGACTAACCAGCCGATGGACAACGGACAAGCCATAGGAACATTCTGGGACCATCTGGACGAGTTGCGCAGTTGTATCATCCGCATGCTGACAGCCATTGCTATACTGGCAATAGCTGCGTTCGGACTGAAAGAGACGCTATTCGACATTGTGTTGGCGCCCAAAGACAGCAACTTCATCTCATACCGTCTGCTGGGCGTTGAGCCTTTCGACATTTATCTGATGAACACCGGTCTGACCGAGCAATTCATGATTCACATGAAGACGGCCGTCTATGCTGGTCTGTTGCTGGCTTCACCGTATCTGCTCTACGAACTCTTCCGTTTTGTCAGTCCCGCCCTCTATCAAAACGAACGCCGCTATGCTGGCCGTATCGTTGGGAGCGCTTATCTAATGTTCCTCATCGGAACGCTGCTGAACTACTTCCTCGTCTTCCCTCTGACCGTCAGGTTCCTCGGGACATACCAGGTAAGTGAGGAAGTGGCTAATATGCTGACCCTGCAGTCGTATATGGACACATTGCTCATGTTGAGCCTTGTGATGGGAATCGTATTCGAGCTACCCGTCGTTTGCTGGGTGATGGCCAAAATGGGCTTGATAACAGACAGTTTCATGAGCCAGTACCGCCGTCACGCTATCATTATCATTTTGATAGTTGCTGCCATTATCACTCCTACTGCCGACGCCTTCACGCTGTTTGTTGTCGCCCTACCCATCTGGCTGCTTTATGAACTAAGCATTGCCATTGTGAGAATAACTATTAAAAACAAAATACAAGAACATGAGCTTAAGAAAGATTAGGACAACACTAGCCATTGTGTTTTTCGTACTCATAACCCTATTATTCCTGGATTTCACAGGAACGCTGCACCATTGGCTGGGATGGATGGCAAAGATTCAGTTTCTGCCGGCCGTGCTGGCTCTGAATGCGGCTGTCATTGTAGGGCTGGTGCTTTTGACTCAAATCTTCGGGCGTATTTATTGTTCGGTCATCTGTCCGCTTGGAGTGTTTCAAGATGTGATAGCATGGCTGCACAACAAGCGCAAGAAGAACCGCTACAGCTACTCGAAGGCCATTAGCTGGCTACGCTACACCATGCTCGGCGTAATGATTGTCGCTTTGGTGGCAGGTGTCAGCTCGATTGTTCAGCTGCTTGCCCCCTATAGTGCATACGGAAGAATTGCCACGATGATTTTCCAACCTGTCTGGAAAGCAGGCAACAATGTGCTGGCATCTATCGCCGAACACTTCGACAGCTATGCTTTCTATAGCACGGACATATGGATGAAGAGCCTTCCCACGCTGATTATTGCGGCAGTAACACTCGTTTTACTTTTCATTCTTGCATGGAAGCACGGCCGCACTTATTGCAATACAATTTGCCCAGTTGGCACGTTCCTGAGTCTAGCCAGCCGCAACTCAGTCTTCAAGGTTCGCTTCGACGAAGAGAAGTGCCGCAACTGTTCCATGTGCTCGAAGAATTGTAAAGCCTCTTGTATCGACTACAAGAACCACCGCATTGACTATAGCCGTTGTGTGGTTTGTGGCGACTGCATCAGCAGTTGTAAGTTTGGCGCCCTAAAGTATACGGGCAAGGCCATTGAGACAACCAAGTCAGAAAATTCTGAAAAGAAAGAACAGACTGTTGACGCTGGCAAGCGCTCGTTCCTAATCGGTTCGGCCCTTGTTACGACGGCAGCCATGGCGCAGGAGAAAATGAAGGTCGACGGCGGACTGGCGAAGATTGAGGACAAGGTGGCGCCCAAGCGGCAGACACCTATTACGCCTCCTGGCTCGATAAGTGCCAAGAATATGGCCCAGCATTGTACTGGCTGCCAGCTTTGTGTGGCCCAGTGTCCCAACGACGTGCTTCGCCCCGGTACCGACCTGATGTCTATCATGCAGCCGGTTATGTCGTATGAGCAAGGGTACTGCCGCCCTGAATGTACCCGCTGCTCTGAGGTTTGTCCTGCAGGAGCTATCAAGCCCATCAGCAAAGACGTGAAATCGTCAACGCAGATCGGGCATGCTGTATGGATAAAGAAGAACTGTATTCCGCTCAAAGACGGAGTTGAATGTGGCAACTGTGCCCGTCATTGTCCCACAGGAGCCATCGAGATGGTTCCTTCTGATCCTGACGACGAGGAGAGCGCATTCGTACCAGCCGTTAATGAGGAACTATGTATTGGTTGTGGAGCCTGCGAGTACCTCTGCCCTGCCCGACCATTCCCCGCTATCTATGTCGAGGGACATGAAGTGCATAAGGAGAATTAACAGGCAGTTAGAGTTATCAGTTTGGAAACTCGAGTAGCCCTCTAGAATCACAGAGTAGCCCTCTAGAATCACAGAGTAGCCCTCTAGAATCACAGAGTAGCCCTCTAGAATCACAGAGCAACCCTTTAGAAAAACAGAGTAAAGAGTAATTTATGGCAAACAAAGATATTTCCCGACGCAAGTTCCTGAAAATGTTCGGACTTGGGACAGTGGCCACGGCCGCAACGCTGACAGGATGCAAGCCTGCGACTGACAAGGCCTTGGAGGATGAATACAAAAATCAAGTAGAGCCCGAGAAGGGCAAGATGACCTACAGAACGACACCAACAACGAAAGACAAAGTGTCGATTCTTGGCTACGGCATGATGCGCCTGCCTACTAAACCAGGTAAGGACAGCAATGGCGAAAGCAAGGAGGTCATCGACCAGGAGCAGGTAAACAAGTTGGTTGATTATGCGATGGAGCACGGTGTAAACTACTTCGACACCGCGCCCGTATACAGTATGGGACTTTCTGAGCGTGCTACCGGCATTGCCCTGCACCGCCATCCCCGCGAGAGTTACTTCGTTGCCACCAAGATGTCGAACTTTGACAATAGTGTGAAGACGAGAGAAGGTTCCATGAGAATGTTCTACAACTCGCTGAAAGAACTTCAGGTCGACTACATCGACTACTATCTCCTTCATTCTATCGGAGGAGGCGGTATGGACAGTTTCAATTCTCGTTTCATCGACAATGGTATTCTCGATTGGCTGCTAGAACAGCGTAAGATCGGTAAAATCAGGAACTTGGGATTCTCTTACCATGGCGATATAGAGGTGTTCGACTGGCTGTTGGAGAATAACGACAAATACCATTGGGACTTTGTACAGATACAGATGAACTATCTTGACTGGAACTTTGCCAACGAGATGAATGATAGAAACACAGACGGATCGTACCTGTACGGTGAACTGCAGAAACGAGGCATTCCTGCCGTCATCATGGAGCCTCTGCTTGGCGGCCGACTTGCTAAGCTTCCTCAGTACATTGCCAAACAACTGAAAACACGTGACGCCAGCAAATCAATTGCGTCGTGGGCTTTCCGCTATGCAGGAACACCCGAAGGCGTGCTGACCGTACTGAGCGGAATGACTTACATGGAGCACTTGAAGGACAACCTACTCTCGTACTGCCCGCTCAAGCCGCTAACAGAGGAAGAGAATGAGTTCCTTTACGGTGTGGCCAAAGACATTGCAGGATTCGCGACCATTCCTTGTAACGACTGTAATTATTGCATGCCATGTCCGTACGGCATCGACATACCTGGTATCTTCGTACATTATAATAAATGTAAGAACGACGGCACCCTGCCCCGCGATGTGAAAGACAAGAACTTCGAGAAATACCGCCGCCAGTATCTTATCGGACTCGACAGGAGTGTTCCCAAACTACGACAGGCAAGCCATTGTATCCAGTGCGGACAATGCGAGCCTCATTGCCCGCAGAAAATAAGGATTCCTGTGGAATTGGAGAAGATAGACCAGTTTGTCGAGAGTCTCAAACAAGGCACTTTCGGACAAGAAAACGATGAGGAAGAAGCCTAACATCAGGGCGTTTTTCTCATAAAGCAGTGAGAATTAGGTAGTTTTACCACAATTCTCACTGCTTTTTTACAAAAAAACGCAAATAAATTTTCATATCACGCTAAAAACTCGTATCTTTGCAGTCCGAAAATCAACATGAATAATTATAAAATACATTTTTAACAATGACTAAAGCAGATATCATCAATCAGATAGCAGAGACAACAGGTGTTGCCAAAAAGGATGTTTCAGCTACTGTAGAGGCATTCATGGAATGCATTAAGGGAAGCCTCATGGAGAAAGAGAATGTTTATCTTCGCGGATTCGGCAGCTTCATCATCAAGCACAGAGCAGAGAAGACCGCCCGTAACATCTCGAAGAACACAACGATAACGATTGCGGCTCACGACTTCCCCAGCTTCAAGCCTGCCAAGAGCTTTGTAGAGAAAATGAAAGGCGAAGAGTAAAAATTTACAAACATAATAATCACTTAAATTTTAAAGGCTATGCCAAACGGAAAAAAGAAAAAGGGCCACAAGATGGCTACTCACAAGCGTAAGAAGAGATTAAGAAAGAACAGACATAAGAGCAAGTAAGACTTGCTCTTAAGTCTTTTAAAGACAATGGGAAATGACCAGCGAAGTAGTAATTGACGTCCACGAGAAAGACATATCGATTGCACTGCTGGAAGACAAGAATCTGGTAGAGTATCAAACTGAGCCCCGCTCAGCATCTTTCTCCGTTGGAAACATCTATGTGGCAAAAGTCAGAAAACTGATGCCAGGTTTGAATGCCTGTTTCGTAAACGTAGGACATGAACGCGACGCTTTTCTCCATTATCTTGACTTAGGAAATCAATTCAATTCGTATGAGAAGTACCTCAAACAGGTACAGAGCGACAGAAAAAAGCTTTATCCTTTCGCTAAAGCCTCAAGGCTGCCGGACTTGAAAAAGGACGGAACAATCGCTACCACACTGCAGAAAGACCAGGAAGTGCTGGTTCAGATTGTAAAGGAACCCATCTCTACCAAGGGCCCGCGCCTCACAGGCGAGTTATCATTTGCGGGACGTTATTTGGTACTGGTTCCATTTAATGATAAAGTTTCTGTTTCTTCTAAAATTAAAAGTGGCGAGGAGCGCGCACGACTAAAGCAGCTCATTCAGAGCATCAAGCCTAAGAATTTCGGTGTGATTGTCCGCACTGTGGCTGAAGGCAAAAGGGTTGCCGAACTCGACACAGAACTTAAGGTCCTGCTAAAGCGTTGGGAGGATGCCATTACCAAAGTACAGAAGACGACCGAAAGACCTCAACTTGTATTTGAGGAGACAAGCAGAGCTGTCGCATTGTTGCGCGACCTCTTCAATCCCACTTACGAGAACATTTACGTCAACGACGAGCAAGTTTATCAAGAGGTCAAAGAATATGTTACGCTGATTGCCCCTGAAAAGGCAGGCATCGTCAAACTGTATAAAGGTAATGTGCCTATCTTTGACAACTTTAACATCACCAAGCAGATTAAGTCTAGCTTCGGTAAGACTGTCAACTACAAGCGCGGTGCCTATCTCATCATAGAGCATACAGAGGCCCTGCACGTGGTAGACGTGAACAGCGGAAACCGCACACGTTCAGAGAATGGACAGGAGGCAAATGCTCTCGACGTGAATCTTGGTGCCGCCGACGAACTGGCACGGCAGTTACGCCTCAGAGATATGGGTGGAATTATCGTGGTTGACTTTATCGACATGAACCTGGCAGAAGACAGACAGCTTCTTTATGAGCGCATGTGTAAGAACATGCAAAAGGACCGGGCCAGACATAACATCCTGCCGTTAAGCAAATTCGGATTGATGCAAATTACCCGTCAACGTGTTCGACCGGCCATGGATGTCAACGTAGAAGAGACTTGTCCAACATGCTTCGGAAAAGGAAAAATCAAATCGAGCATTCTTTTCACCGACCAGCTGGAACGAAAAATTGATTATCTGGTCAACAAGATTGGAGTCAAGAAGTTTTATTTACATGTTCACCCCTACGTAGCTGCCTACATTAATCAGGGCGTTATCAGTTTGAAACGCAAATGGCAGATTAAATACGGACTTGGCGTACATGTGATTTCCTCTCAAAAGATGGCTTTCTTGCAATACGAATTCTATGACAGCAAGAAACAATTCATCGACATGCAAGAGGAACAAGAGACTAAATAAAAAAGCCGCCCATCAGTAGGGCGGCTTTTTTATTGCTTACTTATTGCACTACCTTATAACGTACTCTGAACGACATTTTGTCGTTGTCCCAATTGGTGCCAAGGAGTTCGAACCGGCCAATCTGACTAGTACTCCGCACATGCTTACCTATGCATGGACATACATCATAGTCACCGATACGCACCAGGCGGATAGTCTCAGACGCATCATCAGGCAAACGGTCAAGCACCAACTTCGCATCGGGAGAGTCAGGATCAGCTTCCATGATAAGACCTTCAAGTTCTGCACGGGTGACATATTGGAATGTTACCGGCAGATCCTGTTCTATCAGCTCGTTCATTCCACGCTCTATCGCCCTCTCTTCTTTCCTGTCAGGCTTGTGGTCAAGAATATAGCTTATCTTACTCTTCTTGCGCTCAATGTGTGCATTATTGGAACGCTCACAGCCAAACATGCGTACCATCAGCTGATTCAACAAATGCTCCGCCGTATGAGCTGGTGGAAATTCTTCTTTGTTGTGGTCGTTCAGGATGTAATCTTCTGCCATTTTTCTTTTATACTTTAATTTTGTAAATCCTACCTGTATAAGGCGCAACAGCTACATGCAGAGAAGAATCAGGACACAAAACGATTCCCATCGTATCATCAGTCATTAAATCTATGGCTGTTGCCTCTGTCTGAGGAATGTGTAAATACTCAAATGCATGGCGCGGGATAGTCACGTCGCACTCTGCCGACTCGCCAGAGAAGTTCACTAATACCAGAATCAAATCGTCTTCTTCCTTACGGAGAAAAGCAAACTGCTGATACGCAAGATGCTGATTAACATACATTAAGTCGTAACACTCACCTTCGCGTATAGCTTTCTCTGTATTAGCCAGCATGAGAATCTTCTGATATACAGCCATCAGACTCCTCTCGTTCTTTGTCAGTTTCCTACGCTGATAGTAGCCATGAATCGACGAGTTTACCGACCAATAATCGAAAATCGTCGTACGACCGTCCTTGCCGCTAAAGCCTTCTTCATCCATACCTTGCTCTCCAAGTTCCTGACCAGCATAGCACATGAATGGATTGTTCCTTAACAACACGCAGACCATCAAGCCCGGAATAGCCTTCCATGCGTCACCAGCAAAGAAATCGCTGGCAATACGTTGCTCGTCATGGTTCTCCAAGAAATATAGCATATGGGCGCGTATATCATCAGTGGCCTGCCACTGGGCCGTGATATCTCCTGCCCACCTACGCCCGCAAATCACGTCACGGACACAATCATACATGCCTACCTTATCATACAAATAGTCAAAACCTGCATTTAGATAGTTGCGATATTGATTGGGATCGTACACCTCTCCGATAAAAATCTTTTCCGGATAACGATACTTCACTTTGTCAGTGGCCCAAGTCCAAAAAGCAGCAGGAACCATCTCCGCCATATCGCATCGGAAACCATCAACACCTTTATGTGCCCAGAACAACAGGATGTCGGTCATCTTACCCCATGTGTTAGGAATAGGATCGAAGTGCTCCGAGCGTCCACCCGCATCACAATAGTCAATGCCATAGTTCAACTTGACTGTCTCATACCAGTCGTTCCTGCCTGGGCGGTTACCAAAATAGTCATTGCCCGTAGCCTTTGCCGGAACCTCTTCGTATAACTGACCCTGAGAATTGGAGTCTGATACTTGAATCGCAGAGAGATCTAACGGTTTGCCCCAGCAATAATAAAAGTTATTGCGGATTGAGAAATGCATGTTGACATCATCTGTCTCACCTAAATCTTTAATACCTTCAGGTTTACAGATGCTCTTGTACTGTCGGGCGACATGGTTTGGGACAAAGTCTATTATCACTTTCATTCCAGCCCTATGCGTACGCTCTATCAAATCTTCGAACTCTTGCATGCGCCGTTCGACATTTACTGCCAAATCTGGATCAACATCGTAATAATCAGTAATGGCATATGGAGATCCAGCCTTGCCCTTAACCACTTCAGCATTCTGGCCTGGGATTCCGTAATGGGTATAATCGGTCACAGTGGCATGCCGGATGATTCCAGTATACCAAATATGCGTAAAACCCATGGACTTGATACTACGAAGCGTCTTCTCGTCAAAATCGTTCATCTTTCCACAACCATTCTCCGCACATGTACCATTCTTCTTACGCGTCGTGTTCTGGTTGCCAAACAAACGGGTAAAAACCTGATAAATGATGATTTTCTCTTGCTTCATAGTATTATATTGAAAATAAAAAGCACGAATTATACAGGAAAATCCTTTTAATCCGTGCTTGATAATTAAATCACACCGTGAACATTCACACTTCGGTCAATCTTTGCAATCATTCCTTGCAATGCCTTACCTGGTCCGCACTCAGTAAAGTCGTCAGCACCATCGGCAATCATATTCTGAACACACTGAGTCCAACGAACTGGGCTCGTGAGTTGGGCTATCAGATTAGCCTTAATTTCAACGGGATCTGTATGAGGTTTGCCGTCAACATTCTGATACACTGGGCATATCGGAGCCATAACCTCAGTCTTCTCAATAGCAGCCTGCAGCTCATCCTTAGCCGGTTGCATCAGCGGAGAATGGAAAGCTCCACCAACCTTTAGCGGAAGAGCACGCTTGGCACCAGCAGCCTTCAGTTTCTCACATGCCTCTTGAATAGCCTCTATATTACCAGAGATCACAAGTTGACCAGGATTGTTATAATTGGCAGGAATCACCACATAGCCATCCTTGTTAATCCCAGCGCATATCTCTTCTACCTTCTCATCTGGCAGTCCAATGATGGCAGCCATTGTCGAAGGAGCCATCTCACAAGCTTTCTGCATAGCCATAGCACGAGCATAAACCAGACGTAAACCGTCCTCAAACGAAAGTGCCCCAGCAACTGTCAGAGCAGAGAACTCACCAAGTGAGTGACCTGCGACCATACGCGGACGATTCTCCTCAGGATTCTCAGTATGAGTTTCAAACAGTGCAGAAATTACGCTATGCAGGAATACTGCCGGTTGCGTAACCTTCGTCTGTTTCAACTCTTCGTCAGTACCAGCAAACATAATATCCGTGATTCTGTATCCTAGAATCTCGTTTGCTTTCTCAAAAAGTTCCTTTGCCTGCTCATTACTGTCGTAAAGGTCTTTACCCATACCTACAAACTGTGCGCCCTGTCCGGGAAATACAAATGCTTTCATCATTATTCCTATTTTATACTACTTATATTATAAAGCGGTGCAAAGGTACGAAAAAACGGGGGAAATGCAAAATGAATAATTGGTTTTCTTTTATCTTTCCCTCTTCAAGACAGATGACTGTTCCTCCTTATACCTTTATGTACAACAAATCCAGTTATTTTTGTTGTACAATAGTTAGTCCATAAAATGAAATTAATGATTATTGATGAATTAATGCAGAATGTTTAGGTGACAAAAAATCCCGATTGTCATTAATGACAACCGGGACTCCTGCTTATTATTAACTGCTTTACAGTGAGAAAATAATCTCAATATTTTATGCCTCTGCAGGTACTTCCTCTTCCTCAACAACGGGGGCCTCAACGGGAGTCTCCTCAACAGCAACAGGCTCAGCATTCTCAGCAACAACCTTCACAGGAACCTTTACCTCAACCTCCTTATGGAAGTGAACAGTAGCCTCATAGTCGCCAATCTGCTTAGCATCACGCATAGTAATAATCTTACGGTCAACCTCGATACCCTTCTTGGCAAGCTCGGCAGCAACTGTAGCAGCATTCACCGAACCATAGAGCTGACCTGTGCTGCTCACCTTAGCAGCAATCTCAAGTGCAACACCCTCAAGAGCCTTTGCCTTGTCCTCTGCAGCAGCTTTCAGAGCGGCCAATTTGTGAGCCTGCTGACGAAGATTCTCTGCGAGAACTTTCTTTGCTGATGCAGAAGCTATAACACCCTTTCCCTGAGGAATTAGATAGTTACGGCCATAACCAGCCTTAACGTTTACGATATCGTTCTTATAACCCAGACCGATAACATCTTCTTTCAAAATAATTTCCATTCTTGCGTCCTCCTTATTTTACTTCATCAAATCGGTTACGTAAGGCAGCAGTGCAATCTGGCGGGCACGCTTCACGGCCTGAGCCACGCGACGCTGATACTTCAGAGATGTGCCAGTGATACGGCGAGGAAGAATCTTACCTTGCTCGTTCAGGAACTTCTTCAGGAACTCAGGATCTTTGTAGTCGATGTATTTGATGCCACTTTTCTTGAAACGGCAATACTTCTTCTTCTTTGTATCGATAGAAGGAGCTGTCAAATAACGAATTTCACTCTGTTCTGCCATAGTTTAAGCCTCCTCTTTTTTACCAAGCTTTGCACGGCGCTTCTCAGCGTAAGCAGCGGCGAACTTGTCAAGTTTAACTGTCATGTAGCGGATTACTCTCTCTTCACGGCGGTAGCCAGTCTCAAGAGTCTTGATTACTGATGGCTCAGCCTTGAACTCTAGCAGGCAGTAGAAACCTGTAGATTTCTTCTGAATAGCATAAGCCATCTTCTTCAGTCCCCAGGTCTCTTCATTCAGAATCTCTGCACCATTATTCTTCAGCAGATTAGTGAATTTAGCGACCGTTTCCTTCATCTGTTCATCAGACAAAACGGGAGTCAAAATGAAAACGGTTTCGTATTGATTCATACTGTTTAAAATTGATAAATAATTAATATTGTGCTAAAAAGCGGGTGCAAAGGTACAAATATTAATTGAGAAACGGATATCGACTATCGACAATTGCTTTAGACTTTAACTGTTTTTAATACTTATCGGCCCTTTTCATGCCAAAAACAAACAGGAATACGCCCAAAACAATGATAACAATTGGAACAAACAACAACCAGTTTACAAAAGTCATTCCTGTTAATCCTCCCACTATCAAGAGGATGGCACCGGTGATAACCAGTGCCATTCCTGTCTCTTTCAAATGCGCTTTTAGAAAGCTAACCATCACTTCTACAGTTGGAGAAAAGTATTAGTCAACCTCCGGAGTGATGAGTTTGTATCCCTTACCATGGATATTAATAATCTCTATCTGCTCATCATCTTTCAGGTGTTTGCGCAACTTGGTTATATAGACATCCATCGAACGAGCATTGAAGTAGTTGTCATCAATCCAGATGGTCTTCAATGCAAAGTCACGCTGAAGAATCTCATTAGCATGGCTACAGAGCAGAGCGAGAAGCTCGTTCTCTTTGGTGGTCAGTTTTGTCTGTTTCTCACCTATAGTCAGTAACTGCTTCTGGGTGTCAAAAGTGAAACGGCCAATCTGATAGACACTGCTCTCCTTGTTTTTCTTTCCACGTACGCGACGCAGGATAGCCTCAATACGGAACACAAGTTCCTCCATCGAGAAGGGTTTGGTAATATAGTCGTCAGCACCGATCTTGAATCCTTCCAGAATATCCTCTTTCAAAGTCTTGGCAGTCAAGAAGATAATAGGAATCTCTGCATTAGCCTGACGAATCTCCTGTGCCAGAGTGAATCCATCTTTCTTAGGCATCATCACGTCGAGCACACAAATGTCAAACTTGCTCTTGAGAAAAGCTTTATAGCCAGCCTCGCCATCGGGACAGAGCTCAGCAACAAAGCCCTTAGCCTGTAAATACTCACGGAGCAACATGCCGAGGTTCTCATCGTCCTCGCACAACAGAATTTTCAGTTTGTCTTCCATCGTCAAAAATATTTAATTGTTAATAAATGAATAATCCTTAACTCTTGATTACTGGCAGCTTGACAGTAAATTTTGTTCCTTTTCCATAATCACTTTCCACCTTAATCTCGCCATCGTGAAGGTCAATGATTTTCTTCACATAAGCCAGTCCTAGGCCGAAACCCTTGGCATCATGGCGGTTACCGGTGTGAACGCGATAAAACTTGTCGAAAATCTTCTTCAGGTTATCTTTCTTTATACCCATACCCGTATCGCGGATGCTGAAGTAAAGATGCTCGTCGTCGTTCCATGTTCTGATGTAAATGTCAAGCGGTTTATCAGCCTTACGGTACTTTACCGCATTGTCCATCAGATTGGTAATGGCATTCTGGAAATGTACCTCATCGACATACAAAGCAGAGTCGACTGCCTCAATCTCCGTATAAATCTTTCCACCTGTATGTTCTACGCGCAACGAGAACGTGCTTGCTATGCTCTCCAACATTTCATTCAAATCGAGCTCTTTCTTTTTAAAGACGGCCTTTTTGCGGTCGAACATTGACATCTGTAACACCTTCTCCACAAGGAAACGAAGACGTTTCGACTCATCGTTGATTACAGTTCCTAAATGGTTCATCATCGACGGACTCTTGGTCACGCTTTCATCGTTGAGCATCTGTGCTGCCAATGATATACTGGCAATCGGGGTCTTCAGTTCATGTGTCATGTTGTTGATAAAGTCGTTCTTAATCTCCGATAACTTCTTTTGCCTAAAAACGAGTATTAGGGTAATTACGAAGGTGACCAGCAGCACTAAAGTGAAGATCACACTCGGTATCATGAACCGAATTCCTGAGAACAAGTAACTGCTCATGTCGGGAAAGTGTATCCGCACAACGCCCATTTTAGCAGCCTGATCGTTAGGGAACAACACCTGCTGATACATGTATTTCTCACCTTTACTAGAATACTCAGGACAGCGATATACCTCGCGTCCGTCTTGGGCAGACACCGTAAAATGGTATGGAATATCTATACCACGACTTGACAGTTCCACCTTCAAGTCCGAGTCGAGCAGTTTGAAGTTAATACGCTCTTTCAGAGGCTTTTCAGAGGCAGTATAAAGAATAGAGTAAATAACTTCCTCTAACAAAGCCTTCTCATAGATATACCGGTTCTTCACTTTCTCCTGCATCGACTTAGAGGCCTCTGAGATGGTGTTTTTATCACTATGAAGAATCATTGCCTTTGGGATCGATGCAGGTTTGGTTGTGATGGTCTTCAACTCGAAGGATGAATAAATCGTACCATCTTTACCAGCTACCGCATATTGATGTGCATGCTGGATTGTCCCGTTCAAATCACTACTCACCGAGTCTTTCTTATAAGCTCTTCGCTCTGTCTCGTTGACATCCTTTTCTAAGTAACGGCGCGTTTCATTTAGTTCCAGATTTCGTGATACACGGTAGAGTGCACTCTTTACCGACTCGTCAAACTGTTCTTTCTTCATCTGAACCATCTCCTCGATGTATTTCAGCTGAAGGAAGAGCAGAGCCAAAAAAGAGAAGCCCATTACCGTTGCTATAATCCATATAGTTGTTTTCTTCATTATCTTCTAAATCCTTTCTGGACGCAAAGATAATAGAAAATGAAGTATAAGAGAACTTTTCTGTTAATTAGTTTTGTTAATTTTAATGTAATTAACGAGAATAATATTATATAATTAATAATTATCAATTCAAAAAAAGCCCATTCTCTCATGAATGGGCTAATAATACTTAATTGTATTCTTAAACGAATTATACAGCAGCCAAAGCTATGCTATAGTATTTCGAGAACACGCTGTCGCCGCGCGAAGGCAACACAACGGGAGCCATTGGACCCTGCAGTACACCAGCCGTCTCGGCGCGGCCGAAGAGTGTTAAAGTCTTATAGAAGGAGTTTCCTGCCTCGATGTCAGGGAATATCAGAGCATCAGCCTCACCGTTGATGGGTGAATCGATGCCTTTAGCCCACATATTCTGCACAGAGCATGAACACTTCACATCGAGCGGTCCGTCAACTATACACTTGCCAAAACGGCCTTCCTTTGCTAAATCTATTATCTCTTGGTAACCAGCCGTGAATGGGAACGTTTTCTCACTGACTTTCTCAGAACAGTGGACAAGTGAGATTTTGGGTTCCTCAATACCCAAGGCGTGGCAGGCATACGCAGCCACACGCACCTGCTCGATGCGCTGTTCTTGTGTGGGATATGGAATCACGGCAGCGTCTGTGAAGAACAACGGCTTCGGATAGTTGGGTATCTCAGCTACAGCAATGTGAGTCAGAATCTTTCCTTTAGGCAAGATTCCGGTCTCTTTGTTTAGCACAGCCCGCAACAACTTATCCGTATTAATCAAACCCTTCATCAAAATGTCTGCCTTACCATCACGTACCAACTCTACAGCACGTCGAGCAGCAACATCTGGATCAGGGTCGTTTACATAGACAGCCTCTGCGAATCCAGCCTCAACAGCCTTCTCAACAGCACGCTGGGTATGACCATCGGTACCACAAACAACTGCAACGCGTTTACGGTCACCCCTGTTCTTCAAATAGACAATCATGTCATCAAGTGTTCTAATAGCTTTCATAGTGTTTTCATTTTATTGGTTAGCAAGTATGTTTTTTATGAAGAGTCTTGGGCTTTCTGGAAAATCTAGAAAGCCTAGAGAATCAAGAGAACCCAAGACACAATATGGAAAAGGAATTAATCCTCCTCGGCAGCCTCAGCCTCGTGCTCCTTAATGAGCTGCTGCTGAATATCATTCGGAACAAGCTCGTAGCTCGAGAACTTGGTTGTGAACGAAGCACGGCCACCAGTGATAGAACTCAGCGAGATGCTGTAATTAGAGAGCTCCTTCAAAGGAATCTTGGCAGAAAGCTTCTGGTAACCAGCCTCACTGTCCATACCCATGATGATGGCACGACGACCTTGCAGGTCACTCATCACATCACCCATGTAGTCTGCAGGTACCAATACTTCCAAATCATAAATAGGCTCAAGAATCTTCGGACCTGCCTCCTTAAATGCTGCACTAAACGCATTACGGGCTGCAAGCATGAACGACAATTCGTTAGAGTCTACCGGGTGCATCTTACCATCATAGACGATCACACGTACGTCGCGGGCGTAAGAACCTGTCAGAGGACCTTGCTCCATACGCTCCATTACACCCTTAAGGATTGCTGGCATAAAGCGTGCGTCGATGGCTCCACCTACTACAGAGTTGATGAAGACAAGCTTTCCGCCCCACTCCAAATCGATTTCTTCCTTACCCTTGATGTTCATACGGAACTCCTGACCACCAAACTTGAACAGTGTCGGATCGGGCATACCCTCGGTATAAGGCTCGAGGATGAGGTGAACCTCACCAAACTGACCAGCACCACCCGACTGTTTCTTGTGGCGATAATCGGCACGTGCAGCCTTGGTAATAGTCTCACGATAAGGAATCTTCGGCTCCAGATACTGAATCTGAATCTTCTCGTTGTTCTCCATACGCCATTTCAGTGTGCGCAGGTGGAACTCACCTTGTCCGTGAACAATAATCTGCTTCAGCTCTTTCGACTGCTCTACAACCCAAGTCGGATCCTCTTGGCGCATCTTACTGAGTGCGGCCATCATCTTCTCAGTCTCGCTCTCATTTACAGCCTTCACGGCACGAGAGTACTTCGAGTTAGGATACTTGATGAAATCGTAACGCCAGTCACAATCCTTACCATTCAAGGCATTGCCAGTCTTTACATCCTTCAGCTTTACGGTACAACCGATATCACCGGCATTCAGCTGGTCTACAGCAATACGGTTGGCACCTGCACAAGCATAGATAGTACCAATACGTTCCTTTGAACTGCGATCAGGATTGTTCAAGTCGTCACCAGGCTTCACACTTCCGCTCATCACCTTGAAATAAGAAACCTCACCAATATGTGGTTCCATACCTGTCTTGAAGAAATACAAAGACGTAGGACCATCAACAACAGGATTAATCTCCTGACCCTGAGTGTTCTGAATCTTTGGCATCTCACTAACAAACGGAACAACGTTTCCAAGGAACTCCATCAAACGGCGAACACCCATATCCTTACCTGCACAAACACAGAACACAGGATAGATAGAACGGCTGATCAGACCCTTGCGGATACCTTCACGCATCTCGTCCTCTGTAAGGTTCTCTTCCTCAAAGAATTTCTCCATCAATGTATCATCGTTGGCTGCGGCAGCCTCTATCAAAGCGGCGTGCAACTCTTCTGCCTTATCCATTTCTTCTGCTGGGATATCCTCGATAATAGGAGCACCACCCTCAGGTTTCCAACTGTATTTCTTCATCAACAGGACATCGATAACAGCATTGAAACCAGGACCTGTAGCTATTGGATACTGAACGGGAACACACTTATCGCCGTAGATTTCCTTCATGTTCGACAGAATTGAGTCGAAGTCACAATGCTCACGGTCGAGTTGGTTGACGAGGAAAATAACTGGCTTGTTCAGTTTCTCCGTATAACGGAAAGCATTCTGTGTGCCCACCTCGGGACCATACTGTCCATTCACGAGGATAACTGCCTGATCTGTTACATTCAATGCAGTGATTGCACCGCCTACAAAGTCGTCTGAACCCGGGCAATCAATGATGTTCAACTTCTTGTTGTTCCACTCAACATGGAAAACAGTAGAGAAAACCGAGTAACCATACTCCTGCTCTACAGGGAAATAGTCGCTAACTGTATTCTTCTGCTCGACAGTACCACGACGTTTAATAATACCAGCTTCGAAAAGCATACTTTCGGCAAGAGTTGTCTTGCCGCTACCCGCACTGCCAAGCAATGCGATGTTCTTGATTTCGTTTGTTTGATATACTCTCATATCACTATAGATTTAAAGTGTTAATACGTAATTGGGGTCTAAGGTAGCAATTTTCCTCCAAATGGCAAAAAAAAGTTCAAAAAAGCTACAATATTTTTAAATATATTAGTATTTTTGCCATCAAGATGACCGGATTATATATACATATACCCTTCTGTAAGAGCCGTTGTATCTATTGCGGTTTTTATTCAACCACATTGCATTCTTTACGTGCCCGCTACGTAGATGCACTCTGTCGTGAGATGGAATTAAGAAGCATTTCCGGCAATCCACTTGACAGTAGAGTCAATATCTCAACCATCTATCTTGGCGGAGGTACGCCTTCACAATTGAATGCCCATGAATTGAATCAGATTTTCGACTCAATCTATAGAATTTATCAAGTAGAAGACTCTGCAGAGATTACTATGGAATGTAATCCTGACGATCTTGCTCCTAATACTCAGACCCTTCCCTTTAGCAATGCTTTCTCAGACAGTAAGAATCCCTCTTATGTGGAGATTCTTTCACAGCTTCCAATCAACCGCATCAGTTTAGGAATACAGACCTTCTCTGATAATCGACTGCAGTTTCTTCACCGCCGTCACACAGCCAGCCAGGCAAAGGAAGCCATCAGACTATTAAGAGCAGTAGGATTTAAGAATATTAGTATCGACCTAATGTTCGGATTTCCCGATGAGACAATCGATGAATGGCAATACGACATTGACCAGGCTCTTCAACTCGACGTTGAGCATATTTCTGCATATTCTCTTATGTATGAGGAAGGAACCCCCTTGTTCGAGATGCGCGCCAAAAGCATCAGCGAAGACCTATCCTTGGCAATGTATCACCTGTTAATCGACAGGCTTACCGCCGCCGGGTATGAGCATTATGAAATCAGCAACTTTGCAAAAACCACACATTCAGTATCCGCCCCCTTATCTTCTCGTCTGGTGAAGGTGGAAAAGAGTTCCCCGACATACTACTCTTACCGAAGCCGCCATAATAGTAGTTATTGGCATGGAGTCCCATACATAGGGATTGGCGCTGCCGCCCATTCATTCGATATTGACTCACGCTATTGGAATGTTTCTGATGTGCGTCAATATATTCAATCCATTGAGAACGGAGAGCTCCCCGTCGATGAAAAAGAAATTCTTTCTGTCAGTGAGAAGTATGATGATATGGTCATGACAGCCCTTCGCACAAAAGAAGGAATCAATCTAGAACAAGTACTCAACAGGTTCGGTACAGATTATCATGACTATTTATTAAAGAATGCCAGCCCATACCTAAACTCACAAATGCTTACATTGAATGATACGAATCAATTAAGATTGACTCAAAAAGGCCTTTATATCAGCGATAGCATAATGAGCGATTTGATGTATGTTTAACTTTTTTAAGACTTAATCTGCCAAAATTGACAGATTTCTTTATATATTTGCAAAAGTTTTTATCTAAATACCAAATAAACATATATAATAAGAAAAACAATCTAAATCTAATTAATTATGACAGCATTAATTTCTGTTATTCCTATCGTGTTGCTCATTGTATTGATGATGGGCTTCAAAGTATCCGGCTACAAGAGTGCTATGATTACCCTTGTAGTAACAATCCTTTTAGCCCTGTTCGCCACGCCTTCAATGGGTATCATCCCTGAGAAGTATTCTGGCCTATCAATCTATGGTATCACTCTCTGGTCGGTAATTGAGGGTTTTCTGAAAGCATGTTTCCCGATTATCCTGATTATCATCTGCGCCATCTTCAGCTACAACATCCTTTGTGAGACAAAAGAAATTGAGACTATCAAGACACAGTTTATTCAGATGACTTCTGATAAAGGTCTGCTGGTACTCCTCCTGACATGGGGACTTGGTGGTGTGCTCGAAGGTATGGCTGGTTTCGGTACTGCAGTGGCCATCCCTGCAGCCATCCTCATTGGTTTGGGTTTCAAACCGATGTTCTCAGCTGTTATCTGTTTGATTGCCAATACCGTTGCTGTAGGCTTTGGTGCTGTGGGCCTTCCCGCTACCACATTGGCAAACCAAGTAGCTGCAGAAGGAGTTGCCTCTCCCGAGATGCTCTGTGAGGTAGCCACCTTTATCATCATCCAGTTGGCCCTGATGTTTTACATCACTCCGTTCCTTATCCTCATGATGACCGACCGTACAAAGATCTTGAAGAATATATCTCTTGCCCTATTTGTTGGTACATTCTCCATTATAGTACAGTTCTGCTGCGCACATTTCATTGGCCCGGAGACTCCCGCCATCCTTGGTAGTGTAGCTGCTATTATTGCCATGTTAATCTACAACAAACTGTTCATTCGTGATGAGAGCCCTGCCGACGAGGTGAAAGTGGAAAAAAAGAAATTCGGCACAGTGAAGACGCTGAAGGCTTGGAGTGTATACGGACTCATCATTTTCTTCATCCTCATCTCCAGCAAGATTGTTCCTCCCATCAATGCTTTGTTAGGTAAGACATTAGTAACCCAGTTCGACCTGCCTGTTATTGGCAACACCTTTAAATTTGGCTGGCTCTCCAATGCTGGTCTGATGATTTTCCTCGGTGCTGTTATCGGTGGTCTCATCCAAGGTATGAGCTTTAACAGACTGATTAAGTTACTTGCTAAGACAACCATTAACCTGCAGAGGACTGTTGTTACGATTTGCTGCCTTGTTGCTATGGCCATGCTGATGAACAATACTGGTATGACAAACGATATTGCAAAGGGCCTTGTTGCACTCACAGGAGCAGCCTTCCCGTTCTTTGCACCGCTCATCGGTTCTATTGGAACATTCGTTACAGGTAGTGCCACGAATGCCAACATCCTCTTCGGTAAACTCCAGGCAACTGCTGCTGGCGACCTTGGACTTGTCAACCAAAGCACCTTCTTCGGTGTACCAGGAAACGAAACAAACTGGCTGGCTGCTGCCAACTGTGCAGGTTCAGAGGGTGGTAAACTTCTCTCACCGCAGAGTATTGCTATTGCTACTGCTGCCTGCGACATGGAAGGCCAAGACGGTGACATCATGCGTAAGACCATGCCGTTTGCTATATTCTGGATCTTAATGAATGGTCTGATGGTATTCCTCGGTCTGCACGTGTTCTAATTGACCTGAATAACACTAATCATATCAGAAAACGCTCAAGAATTCTTGAGCGTTTTCTTTAGTTTATCGATTGCATTCTCCAACGATTCTGTCGGTTCAATAATATTATAATCTTTCCAGAAATCTGGATCATCGAAGAAAAGGACCTTGTCATAGAATGTATCTCTGCTAGAGAACGATGATCTGCCTTTCAAAGCGTGGGGTTCTTGAAAGACATCAGTAACAACCATTTCTGTAACTGAATGGAATGAATTCGAGAAGAAACGCTTCTTCCAGTCACAATTGAATCTCATCTCACTACGGATATAATTCAGGCGGCTCACCCCATTTTCAGTCTTAAACGTGATGACAGCCTTCATTTCCTTAGGCTTAAACTTTACTCCTAACGGTTTTCTCACCAACATGAATTGAGTAGCTTTCTCCTTATCTATCATGTCCAATTCCAACTCAACCCGAGTAAAGGCAAAACTCTCGTAATCTATATACAATCGTCCGTGATACAAAGCATAGGGAAGGCTAAAAGCAACCGGAACTAATTCAATCACACACTGCAGCCGGTCATCTATTTTCACGGGACTAAGCATCCGCAGCTGATAATGCGAAAGTTCCTCATCATTGAGAAGGTATTCACGGTTTTTCACCACATCGAGAAAGACCCCAAGTGTCGGACCTCCAACAATTTTCACGCCAAGCGTATCAGTCTGACGCTGACTAAGCAGGCGGCGGCCTTTGGTGATTACTGCTCTGTCAACATTGACAGACCGGTGATAGCCTGTTTTGACTAAATCCGATACAGCCTCGGCTATATAAATGTAACGATTACGTTTCTGAACTGTCTCACGATAAAACGTCTGCAACATTTTACTCTCTTTACCAAAGTTATCAGGAATCTTGCTCAATGCCATTTTCAGAATCTCCTCTGGATCATCAGGAGCTACGAAAATCTCTTTCAGCATAATAGAACTTGGCTGCAACCACACCTTAACATCCTCATTGCCACTTATCATCAAGTATCTGCTTTTGTATCCCAAGTGTGATACCATGATTCTATCTATGGGCGAAGAGCTCTTGATGATAAAACGCCCATCATCATTCGTCACAGTAGATATGTTAGTTCCTGGAACAGATATATTAGCCTGTCTCAGTATGGTTCTCGTTTCCCTATCTCTTACTATACCTGTAACAACAGACATTTCTGTCTGGGCTATTGACGCCAATGCCCATAACATGAGTCCTATTGCGGTAATTAATAGCTTTTTCATCATCTTAGTCCTTTTTAGTTTTGTATGGATTAACCCATTTTCCGCAAAGTTAATGAAAAAATCAATTCAAACAACAAAAAAGCGTTATTTTTTAACATGAGAAGAGTAGAGGCAAAAAAGAATGGTTGTAAGTATATGCCTTTAACATCTACGGAGTTTTTGAAGTGACATATTTACATTACAGGTTCTTGATGTGCATACCTTCAGGTACCATCAGGCATGTTTTGAGGTACATTTAACCATCATTCAGGGTACCGTCAGGCAAAAATGGGAAGTCTATCACTCTAGTGAAAGGATCCTATCACTCCAGTGATAGCTTTCTCTCACTCCAGTGATAGGACTCTCTCACTGCAGTGATAGTTTTTAAAAAGTGTTAAGAAGCGTTGTTGAAAG
>JAEEGK010000471.1_pt1 | contig 101494 bp, 74 predicted proteins | sample 8958771 | NCBI WGS metagenome assembly JAEEGK01 (sample SAMN16246547, study PRJNA631951) | gut metagenome | biome: gut microbiome; feature: rumen; material: SC-attached | host: Bos | place: Iran: Karaj | collected 2018-10 | reverse complement strand
TTCGGTGGGGTGAATCTCCTTTTCGATAACCACCGTGCGCTCCTTCTCAAAATAAGGCTTGAAACTCTCAATCCACTCGGTGTGGCTGTTCTTTTTCAGTAACTTATTCACCTGTGCCAGAGTCTGTTTGCAGTCGCCAAGCACTGCAAGGTCAACCTTCACGTTCTTGTTAATCTCCGACGGGTCGATATCGAAATGAATCTTTTTGGCTTGAGTGGCGTAGGTGGCGAGTTTGCCGGTTATGCGGTCGTCGAAGCGCATTCCCACGGCAATCAGCAGGTCGCACTCCTGCGTCTTGACGTTCGACGCCAGGCTGCCGTGCATTCCGAGCATTCCAACGTTCAGCCGGTGGTCCGACGGCAGAGCCGACAAGCCCAACAGCGTGCAGCCGGCCGGCATATCGGCGGTCTCCAAAAACTCGCGCATCTCGTCTTGAGCGTTGCCCAATTCAACACCTTGACCAACTAGCACCAGCGGGCGTTTGGCGGCGTTTATCATTGCGGCGGCCTCGCTAATGGCCACGGGGTCAATGTCGGGTTCGGGCACGTATCCGCGGATAAAATCGATATGCTGCGGCTCGTACTCAACCATCCCCACCTGTGCGTTTTTGGCAAAGTCGAGCACCACCGGACCCGGACGGCCGCTGCGGGCAATGTAGAACGCGCGGCTCACAGCCCACGCCACATCCTCGGGGCGGCGAATCTGATAGGCCCACTTCGATATTGGCTGCGTAACGCCCACAAGGTCAACCTCTTGGAAGGCGTCGCTACCCAGGAACGAAGCGCCTACCTGACCGGCAATCACCACAATTGGGGTGCTGTCCATCATTGCGTCGGCAATGCCTGTAATGGTGTTGGTTACGCCTGGGCCGCTCGTTACAAGGCAGACGCCCACTTTTCCGCTCACGCGGGCATAGCCCTGTGCGGCGTGCGCGGCAGCCTGCTCGTGGCGTACCAATATGTGATTCAGCGTTTTACGGTGGTCGTAGAGTGCATCGAAGGTAGGCATTATGGCGCCGCCCGGATAACCGAACATCACGTCAACCCCTTCATTTTCAAGCGAGCGCATCAGCGCCTCGGCTCCTGTTATTGTTTCTTTCATAATTCTTCAAATATGAACTTCATTATTTTATCGTATCTTTTATCTATTTCGGATTTATACCATACTACTTTTTTCTCTGTCATCTTTTGGATTTCTCTCTGTTGTAAAAGTACATTATATGAATCACGTTTTTCTTTAAAAGGAACGTTTCCTATTGAGCAATTGTGTGATTTAGAAATCAATAGATAATTACCCAAACAATCTAAATACTCATCGATAAACCTTTGGTCATAGTTGCCATATCCACCCTTGCGAGGACCGCAGTCAGGCGGCGTTTGTGGTGCAATATGTTCCAATTCGGGACTTTTAATTTGGCTCATTGGTATAAAACTATAGCCGCGCTTTTCTTGTAGGCGTAAATGGTTTTCATATTTCCACAACAAATGAACCGCCATCGTATGGTTTAATTCGCCATTCAACTTATTTTCAAACTCCTCGTTCGTCCAATAGTAACCATTTTCTTTAATTTCTTTAACTTGGTTAATAATAGGATTAACATCAGGTTCTTCTTCAGTAAATTTTTCAAAAACTCCATTGATTCTATCTTCAAGGTGCGCTCTAGTTCCTATTATTCTGTGACGTAATATAAGAGATTCTAATGCTGCAAAAAGGTCTGCTTTTTCTGCATCAGGTATGTCATATTCATACGCTTTAATTACAAATGGAATCATTTGAGTTTTACCAAGCAATGCTAAAGAGTAAATTTCATAGATATTTTTTTCGTTGAAAAAAGGTTTTAAACTATTAAAACTGTTTTCAAGTTCAAGGGTAAAGTCCATTATGAAATTAACTGAAGTATCTTTCTGTGATAATTCTTTGTCAATCTTTTCTGTGGAAACATCTATTTTTAATGTGTTAAAATAAACCCGTAAAGCATATAATAGCACATCGTCTTCATTAATGTTATTTTCAATCGCGGCTATTGCTTTATAAATATTTTCAAAACGCTCCTGTAATTCTTTGATTTTTGCGGTTTTATCTTCGTCACCTATTGTTGAAGATATTTGCACTTCGTACATAAAACGAGCCTTATACACTTCAAGTTTAGTTGGGAGTTTTCCTCTATCATTTTGGAAAATAAACATTTGTATGGCTTCCGATTGTTCGTCTACAATATGAGTGGTGCAAACGGAATTTATTATTGTATCAATGTACTTCTCACAAACTTCAACACTTTTGTTTTTCAACTCTTTTTTAAAATAATCAAAAGATTTTGCTATCCTTTCAGCAGACAATGTTTCAAGATTTTTCTTTGAAGATTTTGTCCCATCAATAACATAATCCTTAAAAAATCGATTATCGTATTCAACTGTAGAAAATCTGTATTCATTAGGATTCCTTTTTATGGTATCTTCTTTAATTTTTATTTTTTCATCAGTAAGTTTTCCTTTCAAGTCTTCTATTTTTCTAAAAACAGCCGAAAGAAATATTTCAATGGTTGTTAATCTCTGTTGACCATCAATAATGTAATATTTATTTGAACCTTCTTTTTCAAAGATAAAATGGCCAAAATAATAGGGCTTATTTGATACGCTTTCTATATAATCATCTACATCTAACAAAAACTGCTTAACCTGTTTCTCAGTATCCCAAGAATAGGCTCGCTGATATTTTGGCACACTTATATGGTTGCCACTTAACATTTTGCGAATGGTTGTTTTTGTTTCCATAATCAGTCCTTTTATTTAGAAAAACTATTTTTCTCCCTTAATAAGTTTAAGAGCCGCTGACGCGCCATCCAAAAAACTCTGCACAGTTACATACATTGAAACTATGTCATTATAAGGGTATATTGTTGATTCTACGAAAGATAACGCTTCGTTAATCAAAGCCTTTTCATATTGTCCAAGGTCATCAATTACTACATCCTTAAGAATGGCGGATTCAGTTTTGTCAAATTTTCCGTCAAAAGATAAAGATTCTGAATTGTTTGTCGAAAGTTCAATGGCTACTTCAGCTCCTTTTAAAAAATCTACAATCGCTTCAGCAACAGCATCAGAATGATTATCAGGGTCGCCAATAGAAGATTTAGCATAATCATCGGCTTGTTTTCTCAAAACATCGTTGAATTCGCCAAGATTTACTTCGTTCATCTCATCAAGAAAGACATCCATTTCTTCGGCTTCATCGTGAACTCCCTCTTTCTCATTTATTGCAATGATATGCAAACGTGTTTCATCTTTTAACTTGTAGTTTTCATAATTGAGACAACACCAGAAATGGTCATCATTTAAATCTTGAATGGCTTTTTCTTCTTTGAGTGTTAAACGCTTTTTTGGGGGGCTGACAAACAATAAATAAACATTATCGGCAGCCGATAAATATTGCGATAATTCACCCTTGATTAATTCGGTAACTTCTTGAATACGGCCTTTAACGGGTGTTTCTCCATCAATCAAAAGCACAGATTCCGCATTTTTAATGCTATCCGCAATGTGCGAAGAATCCTCGTCACATAATCCTTGTGCATTGGGAAAACCAAAATAATCAAATACACGAGAGCAAACATTTTCAGGTGTCAACCCTAACTGCATTTGCTTCAGTTCGCCGTAATTCAATTTACGATATTCGTATTCCATAACTTTTTGTTTCTCAATTCAACGGACGTGGCAATGCCGCGTCCCTACATCAAAATCATTTATCGAAAATCTGTGCAAATCCGTTAAATCTGTGTTCCCGATAGCTATCGGGACTGTGCGAAAACCATCATTCCGGAATAATCCTCACCGCGCCTTTGTCGGCCGAACTAACCATCGACGCGTAAGCCTTCAGCGATTTGGGCACTACGCGTTTGCGCGTCATCGGGCGCTGTGGACGGGCTTCGAGTTCGGCATCGCTTAACTTCACGCTGATTGAGCGCGACGGAATGTCGATTGTGATAATGTCGCCGTCTTTGATTTTGCCAATGGCGCCGCCGGCAGCCGCTTCGGGCGATATGTGGCCGATAGACAGGCCCGACGTTCCGCCCGAGAATCGTCCGTCGGTAATGAGCGCGCACTCCTTGCCAAGGTGCATCGATTTAATGTACGACGTCGGGTAGAGCATCTCCTGCATTCCGGGGCCGCCCTTGGGGCCTTCGTGCGTAATGACTACGCAGTCGCCGCTCTTGACTTTGCCGCCAAGAATTCCCTTGCAGGCATCTTCTTGTGAATCAAACACAACGGCGGGTCCTTCAAAGTGCCAGAGCGACTCATCAACGCCGGCCGTCTTCACAATGCAGCCGTCTTTGGCAATGTTGCCGAACAGCACGGCCAGGCCACCGTCTTTCGAGTAGGCGTGCTCAATATCGCGAATGCAGCCGTTGGCGCGGTCGGTGTCGAACGAATCCCAAGTGGCTGACTGTGAGCCCATTTTGGTGCTGAACTTGCCGGCGGGCGCGCTGCTGTAAATGCGTTTGGCCTCGGGGTCGATAGTGCTTCCGCAGATATAATATTTCTTCAGGTCGTCGGCCAAGGTTGAACCGTTGACGCGCTTGAGCGACGTGTCGAGCAGACCAGCCTTGTTCAGTTCGTTCAGAATGCCCAGAATGCCGCCGGCGCGGTTGCACTCCTGAATCGAGAATTTCTGCGTGTTGGGCGCCAACTTGCACAGGAACGGCACGCGGCGGCTCAACTCGTCGATATTCTTCATTTTGAAATCGACGCCAGCCTCGTGAGCCACGGCCAGAAGGTGCAGCACGGTGTTGCTCGAGCCGCCCATTGCAATGTCCAAAGTCATTGCGTTCAGGAAAGCCGCGCGAGTGGCAATGCTCTTTGGCAGCACGCTCTCGTCGCCCTCCTCGTAATATTTATATGCGTTCTTAACTATCAGTGCGGCAGCGTCTTTGAAGAGTTGAATGCGGTTGGTGTGAGTGGCCAGAATGGTTCCGTTGCCGGGAAGGCTCAGGCCGATAGCCTCGGTGAGTGAGTTCATTGAGTTGGCGGTGAACATACCCGAGCACGAGCCGCAGCCGGGGCAGGCGCAACTCTCAATCTCCTTCATCTGTTGGTCGGTAACCGACGGGTCGGCGCCTTTCACCATTGCGGTGATAAGGTCGGCATTCTCGCCGTTCCATTTGCCGGCTTCCATCGGGCCACCCGAAACAAACACCGTCGGGATATTCAGGCGCATCGAAGCCATCCGCATACCCGGCGTGATTTTGTCGCAGTTGCTAATGCAGACGAGCGCGTCGGCCTTGTGGGCGTTGCACATATACTCAACCGAGTCGGCGATAATGTCGCGCGAAGGCAGCGAGTAGAGCATACCGTCGTGGCCCATTGCAATGCCGTCGTCAATGGCAATGGTGTTGAACTCGGCGGCATAGCAGCCAAGTCGCTCAATTTCAGCCTTTACCAGTTGTCCAATCTCGTGCAGGTGAGTGTGCCCGGGCACAAATTGTGTGAACGAGTTGGCAATGGCGATAATCGGCTTGCCCATCTGCTCGTGCTTCATTCCGTTGGCAACCCAAAGGGCGCGCGCACCGGCCATCCGTCGGCCTTCGGTTGTTTGTGCGCTTCTGAGTGTGTGTTTCATATCTGAAGGTGTTTATGTTTAAAATAAAAAAGCCCGTCCGTAATGGAAGGGCTCGTAATTCGTTTTCTTATAATAAATTGCACAGCCCTTCCTTATCCGCAGACCACCACGACCACGACCAAAGAAATGACTATGTTGACTAAATTCTTCATTCGAAAAATCTTAACGGCGGCAAATGTATAAAATTTTATTGTTGTTGCACACAAATGTATTTTTTATCAAAAAAACTATTTGGATGGTTCTCATCGGGCCACCGCAATTAAACACCATCTGCCGCGCTTTGTATCTGTTAATCAGATTCTTATGCCAATAACCAGAATATCATCGATTTGATCGTACGGACCTTTAAACTCAAGGTGGATACGGTCGAGCTCCTCGCGCTGCTTTTCCATCGGCAGAGTCCAGAGTTCGAGCAGATGGCGTTTGAACCGCGCCTTCATAAACTTCTTCTGCCCGTCCTCGCCGCCAAACTGGTCGCAGTAGCCGTCGGAGAAGAAATAGTAGCAGTCGCCCTTCTCAACATCGATGGTGCTGGTGTGGAACATAACGCCCTCCTTGTACTGGTCGGACAGGGCGCACGGGAACTTATCGACCTTGAACTCGTTGAGCTCGCCGTTGCGGATTTGCAGCAGCGAGTTGTAGGCGCCGGCGTAGTACAGCTTGCCCTGCTCCTTGTCGATGGTGAGCATACAGATGTCCATACCGTCTTTGGCCGCGTTCTCGCCCTTGTCGGCAAACGAGCGGACAATGCTTGCGCGAAGGTCGTTGAGGATGGAGCCCGGGTCGGTGGTGCCGCGCACCTTGACAATAGTGTTCAGCGAGTTCATTCCAAGCATACTCATCATTGCGCCCGGAACGCCGTGGCCGGTGCAGTCGGCGGCCGTAATCACCAGCTTGCCATCAACCTCGGCGCACCAGTAGAAATCGCCGCTGACAATGTCGCGCGGCTTGAAGAGAATGAACGACTCGCTCACGTGGTTGTTCACAAACGACGTGTTGGGCAGCGACAGCCGCTGAATCCGCGCCGCGTAGTTGATGCTGTCGGTGAGCGAATGGTTCTGCTCCTCAATCTTTTCCAGCTGGGCCTCAATCTGCTTGGTCTGGCGCTTCACCTCAAGGTCGAGCAGGCGGTTGCGCTCTTTGAGCTGGTAGGTGTAGTATTTGATGATGCCGTAAACCGCCGCCACAAGCAGCAGTATATAAGCAATATAGGCCAGAATTGTGCGGTACCACGGCGGTGCGATGGTGAACGAATACTCGGCCGTGCTGCTCTCGTCGCCAAAAGCGTTGCGGGCCCTCACCATAAACGTGTAGGAGCCCTCGGGCAGATGGTTGAACTTGGCCGAATCGGCATCGGTAATCTGCCACGTATCTAAGTATCCTTTAAGGAAATAGGAGAATTTAACCGACTCGGGATAGCGGAACCACGGCGCCGAAAAATGGAACGTCAGGGTGTTGTTGCGGAAGCGGATTTTCGGTTTTTTGGCCCTTACGGAGATGGCCGGCCCCGGACTTCGGATGTCGCGGTTGAAACTGAAATAAGGCACGCGGTCGTCGGCCGACGAGTTGTCGCAAAGCACCAGACCATCGGAGGTGCCGACCCACACCGAGCGGTTGTCGGTGGTGTAGATGGTGTTCACCTTGTCAACATCGAGGCCGCTGAATTTCTTCTCGTTGAGCGTTGTGTCGCGGCCAAGGTAGAAGGCAATGTCCGACCCGCGCGAAATCCACGTGATGGTGTCGTACTGCTTCAGAAAATAGATGTTTCGGGCGAGTCCCAGCTCGGCATCGTCGAACATTGCAATGGCCATATATTTGAGCGAGTCGGCCATTCTTCCGGCCATCTCCTCCTTGCTGGTGTAGCGGTAGAGGTGGTCTTTGTTCAGCAGATAGACAGTGTCCTGATATTTCACCGGGAAGGTCATTCCCTCAACAATGCCGTTGCTCTGGTTGAAAACCTCGGCCCGGGTGTCGATGCCGTCGAAAACCACACGCACGTAGCCCTGGTTGCTGGTGCCGAGCCAAACCACAAGGTTGCCTGCGGCGTCGGTTTCGGTCTCCATACGGAAAAAGTTGTAGTTGTCGGCCACGTTGAACATACAAATCCACATATCAACATCGGCAATATACTCGTACTGCGACAGCCCGTGCGAGCCGCCTGCCAGCAGCATTCCCGTCTCGGCGCTATACGCGATGCAGCGGACGTTCTGCTCCGAAATCTTCTCCATTTTTTGGTTGGCTCCCGCCCGGTAAAGACCGCTTTCTGTGCCGATGAACAGCGAACCCTCGCCCTCGGCAAAGCACCAAACGGCCGTCTGCGGAAATCCGGCCACGCGGACAAAAAGCGGCTCGGTGAAATCGGTGATGTTGGGATTCTGTCGCAGCAACCCCTCCGATGTTCCTAAATAAAGCGTGCCTTTGTACTCGTAAATTGCGTTCACACTGCCAGTTACACCGCTTTCGTCCGAGAAAATCGAAATGAAATTGTTGTTGGGCAGCAGCGTTATTCCCTTCCGCGATGTGAACCAGAGATTATGCTCGCGGTCGCAGAAGAGGTTGTTTATCTCGTTCGATACCTGCCCGTTACGAGTGTTTTTGTGAAGCACCACGCGACCGTCGGTTTTCACAACCAGAATGCCGTTGTCGTAGGAGCCGAGCGCCAGTGTGCCGGCATCAATCATCGCGCACTTGGTCACCTTGAAGCCCAATTTCCGCAACGTGCCGTTCAGCCGCGACGGGTTGGGCTTGACGGTGTTGTCCTCAAGAATCCAAGTGCCCTCGTCGTGGCTGACAATGAGCGATTTGCCGCCGTCTAAAGGCAAAATGCCGAAAACACCCACGTTGGCCAGAATATCACCGCCCTTCACCGGGGTAATTTGGTTCGAATCGATGCGGGCCAAACCCAGCTCGCGCTGACGGACATAGAGCGTGTTGTTCACGCAGAAAGCATTGTGAAACGACGTTTCAGGCTCCACAATGGCTATCTCCGAGCCGTTGTAAACAAAAATGTACTCCTGGCTCTGGAAATAAATGTTTTTGCCGATTTTGAAGATGTTCCAAACGTATGTGAACGGGAAAATGTACTCGCGGATGCTGTCAGATAGCGAAACGTAGTTGTAGTGCGAGCCGGTGGCGTCGGCCAGCAGATAGCCGAACTCGTTCTCGGCGCCGACAAAAATGGTGTCGGTTGATTCGGTTGGCAGAATCGACATCACCCAAACGCCCAACTTCACCTCAAGGCGGTTCCACACCTTGCCGTCGAACTCCCAGATGGCGTTGGCCGAGCCGAAGTACATCATTCCCAGGCGGTTCTGGGCAATGGCGTAATTCTCAACGTCGAAGTTTTTGCCGTAGTCCTTCGGCCCGTAGTTGACGGGCGAGTAGTTTTTTATCTGCGCCTGCGCTCCGGTCACCGAGAAAATGGCCGCTGCCAGAAGTATCGATTTGAGCACTCTCATTGTCTGAATTTTGTAATGCGTTCAGTAAATTGATGAAATTTCCCTTGTTCCCAATTTTTTACAAAAGGGTGAGCAAGATATAAAAGATTCTGGTTTTTTGTACGGGCACGGTTGTGTTGTGAAGGACGGTTTTTGAGGGCTCGATTTCCGGGGAAAAAACGATGGGTTATCATTAAGGGATCATTAAGGGAAGATAAAGGAAACATATAGGAAATTTGGAGAAGGAAAAAACACATAGGAGACGGAAGTTAAAATTGGGCGGTTTTTCTGATTGGAAGGAGATTTTAGCGAGGATGAGAGGCGTGACGGGGGCGGTGCGGCCGGACAAGGGGAAAATTGGAAAATTTTGTGACGGAGGCGGCGCGGTTTTTTGGCGCGACGTGAACGTCGCTAGCTGGACGGACATTTTTTGAGGGGGGGGTCACTAAGCGAGGTTTTCTTGCGGGCGAGAGGCGCGACGTGTACGGCGCGGACCGGACAGGGGGGACTGGAAATTTGAAGGGGCACAAAAAAAGCCCGGGGCTCATCGCCCCGGACCCACCTATGAGAAAAATCACGTCAAACAATTCTTCTGACGTTTTTCTTTAAAACGGGGAGCACCGCGGGGGCGCTCCTCGTTCTGTTTCAGTTTAATAAACAACCACGCGCTCCGCCTTGTCGCCTATGCGGACGATGTAGAGGCCCTGACGGGTCATCACAATCTCGGTGCGGTTGCTGGTTGCAAGCTCCTTAGCCACCAGACGGCCGTTGGCGTCGAATACGAAGATGTACCCGGCTGCTGGTTCGGCTGTCTCAACCACAATTGTGCGGTTGATGGCGTAGATGCTGACTTCGGCAACAGCCTCATCGTCAACGGCGGTGTTTTTCTCAACCTTAACGGTGAAGGTTGTTGTGAGCGTTACACCATCGACGGTGTAGGTGACGGTGAGTTTCTGCTCGCCAACCTTCTTGGCATCGAAGCCGCTAATCATATTGACTGTCAAAGCAACCTCTTTGGTTGTACCGTCGTTGAAGGTTACCAGAACAACGGCACCGCTGACATCGAGTTTCTCGCCTGCAATGTAGTTGACCTTCGGCATCTTCTTCAGCTCAATGCTCTTGATTGAAGCAACAAGCACCGGCACCTCAATAGTGGTGCGGCTAATCTCCTCGCCGCAGAGCGAGCAGTAAACAACCAAGTCGTAAGAACCTGCTGTGGTAAAGGTTGCTTCCACAACGTTCTCCTTAACAATGCGGTCGGCCTTATGAGCGCCTTCATTGTTGAATACAGAGTCACAACGCAACCAAACACGAGCGTGAGTGCTGTCGAGAACCGGCAGATAGTCAACTGATTCAGTGAGGTTCTGGAACCAAGCAGAGCCGCCGTTTACCGAGCCGTTGAGGGCGTAAGCCACCTTGCCGCTTGCAAACTCCTCGGCAGTGGCTGCTGTGGTGCAGCCTTCAACATCGGCTCTTGAGGAGCCTTGTGAGCTGTTACCCACGCCAAATTGAACTACATTGCTGCCATCGAAGGCGCAGCTGTCGGTATAGTAGCAGTTGGTAATGGCGGAATTGCTGTTGTTACCACAAACTCCTCCAGCACTGCTATTGATACCATAGACAGTTCCTGTATTGTAGCAATTGGTTAACGCACCAGAGTCACTGAAACCACTTATACCAGCCACATAGTATCCATAGCATTTTGTATTTCCTGTGTTGTAACAATTGGTTGCAGTTCCGTAATAATTATAGCCGAAGATGCCACCAACGCTATTGCCGTTACCACTAATGTTTCCTGTATTGTAGCAGTTGATTGCAGTTCCGTAGTAGTTGTAACCACAAATGCCACCAGCACGACATCCACTTCCAGAAACTGATGCAAAAACTGTAGCAGCATTATGGCAATTGGTTATTGTGCTGTAATAGCCGTAACCGCAAATGCCTCCAACATTGCAATATCCTGAGATATACGAATCAACTACACCCACATTCTTTATAGTTGCACCATTCGCATAACCGAACAATCCAACATAATTGTTGTAGTTGTTGACATACAATCCGCTAATAGTATGTCCCTGACCATCGAATGTGCCATTGAAGGCATACGACGATGTGCCTATCGGAGTCCAAGCGGTGTAGATGCTGTCAGGACCGTAGAGGTTGCCCTCGGCGTCGAGAACGCTGTCGTTGACAACAATGTCGGCAACGAGTTTAGCTTTGATTGATGTAGAGCCCGAGTTAACCTTATCGGCAAACCAGTAGAGGTTACCAGTGTTGGCAATCTCGTACCAGCCATCGGCAAATGTAGGTTCGATATACTCGCCGCAGACGGTGCAACGGCCGTTAACAAAGTGGTGAGGAGCGTCGTCGGGGTCGTTAACATAAACGCCGCCGCAACCGCGGTATACCTTGCCGTGAGTGGCATCGAGAACCGGCAGAGAATCAACCGGTGCGCTGAGGTTCTGGAACCAAGCAGAGCCGCCGTTTACCGAGCCGTTGAGGGCGTAAGCAACCTTGCCGCTTGCAAACTCCTCGGCAGTGGCGAATGTGCCACCGTTGGTCGATGATGCGCTGCCGTCCAAAACGTAGTTGTAGTTGCAAGTGCCGCCCCAATAACCGGTAATTCCGTAACCATATCTACTTGCTGTAACATTGCCAGCATTGTAGCAGCTGGTTATACTGCCATTCATAAAACCAACAATACCGCCAGCATAATAACCGTATGCTTCAATATCACCGAGGTTGTAGCATTTCGTTATTGAAGTGCTGCTGCCTATATATCCGACAATGCCGCCCACATAATTGTCGGTATTAGAATAGGTTCCATAAATTTTTCCACTATTGTAGCTGTTGGTTATTTTATCGTAATAGCTGTAACCGCAGATGCCACCAGCACATTTACGGTAAATGCCGACATTTCCGGTGTTGTGGCAGTCGGCTATAGTACTGTAATAGCTGTAACCGCAGATGCCGCCTGCCATACTGTCGCCGTTATTGTTGGCATAAACCGAAGCCGAGCTGAAGCTGTTGGTTACAGTGCCGTAATAGTTATAGCCGCAGATACCGCCAACATACTGGCAACCATTGAAATAAGAATCAATGACGCCAACATTTCCGATTTCCGAACCAGTGGTGGCATAGCCGAACAATCCCACATACGAAGTGCCAGTATTGTAGAAATACAAACCGCTTACAGTATGGTTCTGGCCGTTGAATTTGCCTTTGAATGTGTTGTTGCTTGTACCAATCGGTGTCCAGGTTTGTTCAGGTGTGCCGTTGAGCTCGCCGTCCTCGGTCAGAACGTTCTCGTTGACAACAATGTCAGCTGTGAGTTTGCCGTTGATGCGGGTGCTGCCTGAGTTAACCTTGTTGGCAAACCAGTAGAGTTTGTGATGGTTGTCAATCAGGTACCAGCCATCGACAAGAGCCGGAACCTCGTCAATTGCACCGCAAACCGAGCAAACACCGTTCACAAAGTGGTGGGTGATTGCTGCAGAGTCGTTGGTGAGAGTTGAGTCGCAGTTGCGCCAAACAAGGGCGTGGCTGTTGTCGAGAACCGGATAGGCATCCTTGCCAAGAGTCTGGTACCAGTCGTAACCCACAACTGCCGAACCGTTGAGCAGGTAGGCAATACGGCCGCTTGCAAACTCCTCAGTTGTAGAGAATGAAGTGCCACTATTAAGCTCAGGTGCGCTACCGCTCAGAACATAGCAGTTGGTTAAAGTGCCGCTGCTCCAATAGCCTGCTATACCTTTTGCGTAGCTGTTTGCTGTAATTGAGCCAGCGTTGAAGCAATTGCTTGTTGTACCAGAATTCTGATAGCCGCTGATACCGCCAGCATATTGATAGGCTTTAACACTTCCCGTGTTGTAGCAGTTGGTCACCTTGTTAGAACTGCTATTAATATAACCGACAATACCGCCGGCACTGTAACCGTATGACTCAACATCGCCTGTGTTATAGCAGTTGGCTATCGATGCCGAGTTGGTCATATAACCAGAAATACCACCGACATTCGCATAATTACTTGTGCCGTTGCCAGCGCTTGAGTAAACCTTGCCAACATTGTAGCTGTTGGTTATTGCGCCGTAACTCTGATAGCCGCAAATACCGCCCATATGCTGATAGTAGCCGCTGACATATCCGGTGTTGTAGCAGCCGTTAATCACTGCCGACGAGCTGTTCATATATCCGCAAATGCCGCCGGCCTGATGACTTGTTGCATAAACCGTAGCCGCATTGTAGCTGTTGGTTATTTGGGCTCCGCCGTTAATATATCCGGCAATACCTCCAACATACTGATTACCTTTAATATAAGAGTCAACCAACCCCACATTCTTAATTGTCGGGTTGTTGACATAGCCGAACAAACCTACATACGAAGTGCTTGTATTGTTGAAATACAGACCGCTAATGGTGTGGTTGTTGCCGTCGAAGGTGCCATAATATTGGCGACCGCTTGTGCCAATCGGTGTCCAAGTGCGAGCCGGTGTGCCGTTGAGCGACCCATCTTCGGTCAGAACACTGTCGTTGATAACAATATCAGCCGTCAGAACAGCATTGAACGAAGTTGAACCGGAGTTAACCTTATCGGCAAACCAGTAGAGCTGTGCTGCGTTGCCAATGGCGTAGTAGCCAACATAGCTCTCGTCTAATCCAAGTCTGTCGGCAGCTGCCGCATCGGCAATGTGGGTTGCCTCCATATAGGCGCCGCAGAGTGTGCACTGGCCAAAATCGTCGAACACATGCTCAACGCCAGCCACTGCGCTGTTGCCGAATGTCGAATGGCAGGGTTCCGAACCGTAAACTGTGCCGTGGGTGTTGTCCCAAACAGGCAGCGAGTCGGTGCCAATGGTCTGATACCAGTAGAGGGTTCCGGAGCTTGTGTTTCCGTTGAGGCCGTAAGCCACCTTGCCGCTGGCAAAATCAGCCGTTGTGGCCAATATGCCACCGCCACCGTTTGTTGCGCTGCCGGCAAGATAGTAGCAGTTGCTTTGTGAGCCTTGGTTTCCGTTGACGGCGCCAACATTAGGATTGCTGTTGGTAGCAGTTATTGTACCAATGTTGAAGCAACGGTACTGCGAGCCATAAGCTGAGTTGATACCGCCGATAGAGGAGTATCCCGAAACCGCACCGGCGTTGTAACTATAGTATTGCGAGCCTGCGTAACCACTGATGCCACCCACATTATATGTGCCCGAAACCGTGCCTGTGTTGTAGCAGTAATATTGGGTTCCGTAATATCCGGTGATGCCGCCAGTGTAGTTGTTGTTGCCAACAACTATTCCAGTGTTGTAGCAGTTGGTTTGTGTGCCGTTGCTACCGCATATACCACCAACATAATAGTTTTTGCCTTTAACAGTTCCGGCATTGTAGCAGTTGGTAATGGTGCCACTGTAGCCGCTGATAGCGCCTATGTATTGGTAACCATAGATGTAAGAGTCAACAATGCCAAGGTTCTTGACATAGCCGCTATTGATATATCCGAACAAACCAGCATATGATACGCCTGCATTGTCGAAATACAAACCGCTGATGGTGTGGCCGTTGCCGTCGAATGTGCCACGGAACTGCAAGCTCGATGAACCCATTGGTGTCCACGCAAACTCAGGTGTGCCGTTGAGCGAGCCGTCTTCGTTCAAAACGTTCTCGTTCACAACAATGTCGGCAACCAAAACACCTTTGGCCGATGTGAAGCCGGCGTTCACAGTGTCGGCAAACCAGTAGAGCTGTGCCGCGTTGGCAATGGCATAGTAGCCTACAAAGCTGCTGCTCAGGCCAAGGCTGTCGGCCTGCGCGGCGGTTTCAATCAGTTGGGCGTAAGCCATAGACTGGCCGCAGTCGGGGCACAGGCCAATGGCGTTGCACTCGGCGTGCTGCTTAACAACACCCGGAGTGTTGCTGAATTGCGACGGGCAGGGAGCCGAAGCGTAAACAAATGCGCTGGTGGTGTCCCAAACAGGCATCAGGTCGGTGCCGATGGTCTGGCGCCATACAACAGTGCTGTCGCTCTTGCCGCCGTTGAGGCCGAAGGTTACACTGCCGCTTGCAAAGTCGGCTGCCGTGGCTGCCGTAGTGCTTCCCGCCATATCGGCAACCGATGTGCCTTTTGAGCTGGCACCAATACCGTATTGCTCAACATTGTTGCCGTCAACAGCGCAACTGTCGGCATAGTAGCAGTTGGTAAATACGGCAGAAGCCCCCTTATAACCGCTGATGCCGCCAACATAATAGCCATTGCTGCCAATCTTACCTATGCTGTAGCAGCCGGTTACTTTGTCGTTGCTGTAATTGTCGATTCCGCCGGCAATACCACCAGCATAGCCGTAATCAGAACGTGTTGTAAATACAGTGGCCGCACTGTGGCAGTTTGTAATGGTTGTGGCGTAGCCTGCCCAACCGACAATACCGCCTACAGAGTAGTAGCCTTTGAAATAAGTGTCGGTAACGCCCACATTGCTGATTTGTGCGTTATAGGTGCGACCGAACAAACCAATATAGTTTCCTCCGTCGGGATAATCGTTGCTGTTTGTGTTGTTGAAATACAAACCGCTTATGGTGTGACCCTGTCCGTCGAACACGCCTCCATAGTTGTAAGAGTTGGTGCCAATCGGAGTCCACGAGCGGAAGAGTGTTCCGGTGGGGTTGCCGTCGGCGTCAAGAACGCTATCGTTAACCACAATGTCGGCCACAAGGCGTGCCTTGGCAGATGTGTAGCCGTGGTTGTTGACGGTGTCGGCCAACCAGTAGAGGTGAGCCGGCTTCGAAATCTCGTACCAACCATCGACAAGTGCAGGAGCAGTGCCGGCGCCGCAGTATGTGCAGAAGCCGCTTTCGTCGAAGTCGTGCTCAGCTACGCCATCAGAGTTGTTAGAGAACGGACACGGAGCTGAGGTGTAAACCTGCAGGCTTGCGGTGTCGAGAACCGGATAGGCATCAGTTCCAAGAGTCTGGCGCCAGGTTGTTGCGCCGCTTACCGAGCCGTTGAGCAGGTAGGCCATCTTGCCGCTGGCAAATTCGTCAACCGAGGCAAAAGTGCCGCAATTTGCCGACGATGCGGTGCCGCTCAAAGCATAGTTGTTTGAGTAAGTAGTGCTCCAGTTGTAGCCGACAATGCCGTATGCGTTGCTGTTGGCTTTAATCATACCAACGTTGAAGCAATTCCTTATTGTGCCGTAAACATAACCGGCAATACCACCAGCATAGTTGCCGTAGCTTTCAATCTCACCGCTGTTGTAGCAGTTGGTGATGACTGATGACGAGCCATTCCACATATATCCCGTAATGCCGCCGGCATACGAGCCGTTGCCAGTGTTGTTACCGGCATTGGTGTATACCCTGCCCGCGTTGTGGCAGTTCTGTATTGTTCCTTGATACTGGTAGCCGCAGATGCCGCCTGCATAACGGTAGTAAGCACTGATATAGCCGTTGTTAATGCAACCGTCAATCACTGCTGACGAATTTTCTATGTAACCGCAGATGCCGCCCGCAAAGTCATCTCCACTGTAGTTTGCGTAAACTGTTGCCGCACTATTGCAGTTGTTTATTTTGGCTGCGCCGCTGATGTAGCCTGCAATGCCGCCAACATACTGGCTGCCGCCAATGTAAGAGTCGGCAAGAACCACATTCTTGATGGTTGCTGCATCAACATAGCCGAACAAGCCTACATACGTGTTGCTGCCGTTGATGTATACGCCGCTGATGGTGTGGCCCTGGCCGTCGAATTGGCCGTTGAAATAGTAGTTTGAGCTGCCGATTGGCTCCCAAATGCGGAAGCTGCCCTCGTTGAGCGAGCCGTCGGCGCCAAGAACGCTGTCGTTAAGCGTGATGTCGGCCACAAGGCGGGCCTTGATAGTTGTGAAGCCGTAGTTGTTCACGGTGTCGGCAAGCCATAGCAGCTGTCCGAGCGATGCAATCTCGTACCAGCCATCGACAAGCTCTGGAAGTATCACTTGGCCGCAGTTGGTGCAGACATCATCGACAAAGTTGTGCTCTTTCACGCCAGTGTTGTCGTTTGAGTAAGGGCACGGAGCCGAGTGGTAGACAATGGCGTGGGTTGAGTCCATAACCGGAATGGCGTCCTCACCAATGGTCTGGAACCACTTGAGCGGTGCTGTGCTCGACTCTCCGTTGAGCTTGTAGGCAACCATACCGCCCGCAAGCTGCTCGGCCGAAACAAACTGACCGCCCGAAATACTTGTTGCGGTGCCTTTCAGTGCGAAGTTGTTATTGGCGGAACCGCTATTCCTGTAGCCGATGATGCCACCTACATTGCTGCTTCCCGAAATTATTCCGGTGCTGAAGTTGTTGGTTGTGGTGCCGTAATACTGGTAACCTGCAATGCCGCCAACATAGTAGCCTTTGCCTTCAATATTACCCGTGTTGTAGCAGTTTTCAATTCTCTGTGACGATGTGTGGCTTGATATATATCCCGAAATACCGCCAGCATACGCGCCATTACTTGTGCTATTATTTGTGTAGGCATAAACCTTTCCAGTATTGTAGCTGTTTGATATGGTGCCGAATGCGTGATAGCCGCAAATACCACCTACAATACGATTGTAGCAGCTGATGAAACCTGTGTTGGAGCAGCTGTCAATCAGAGTTGATGAGTTGCCATACATAAACCCGCAGATGCCGCCGGCATCGCTCTCACCATTGTAGTTGGCGTAAACCGTTGCCGCATTGTGACAGTTTATTATCTTGGCGCTGTTCTCGATGTAGCCCACAATGCCGCCAACACATTCGTTACCTTCGATATATGAGTCAGCCAAGCTGACATTCTTGATTTTTGGGTTGTTGACATAGCCGAATAAACCGACATAGCTGGCATACTCATAGTTGAAATAGAGGCCGCTGATGGTGTGTCCTCGGCCGTCGAATGTGCCGTAGTATTGTTTTTGTGATGTGCCAATTGGTGTCCACGCGGCAAAGTTGCTGCCGTCGCCGTTAAGTGAGCCGTCGGCTTTCAGCACGCTGCTGTTTACCGTGATGTCGGCTGTCAGGACGGCTTTTGCCGAAGTTGCGCCGCTGTTAACCATTGTGGCGAAGCCGTAGAGTTGTGCGGCGTTTTCAATAGCATAGAATCCGACATAATCGGCACTCAGGCCAAGCGAGTCGGCAATGCTTGCTGTCTCAACATAGAGCGGGCTGATGATATATTCGCCGCAGTCGGGGCACTGGCCCAGAATGTTACAAGTGGCGTGTTGTTTCTCAACACCATCAGTGTTGCTGAAATGTCCGGCGCAAGGGGTTGAAGCATATACCACGCTGTGAGTGTTGTCCAAAACCGGAAGCTCATCGTCGCCCAAAGTCTGATACCAGTTGAGGGTGCCGGTGCTTGTTTTGCCGTTAAGTCCGTAGGCCACTTTGCCGCCTGCAAACTCGTCGGCCGTGGCGAATTGGCCGCCGCCGGCGTTGTCGGCTGTGCCCTCAAGGCAGTAGCTGCGGGTGACTGTGCTAACCATTCCGCTGATGCCGCCAACATAGCTGCGGCCCGAAACCTCGCCAATGTTGAAGCAGCCTGTTTGCGAGCCTTGGCGTCCGCTGATGCCGCCAACATAATCGTATGTGGCCGAAACCTCGCCTGCGTTGTAGCAGTAGTTCTGTGTGCCATAGTCTCCGCTGATGCCGCCAACGTAGTATTCTGTCGCATTTACGGTTCCAATGTTGTAGCATTTGGTTTGTGTGCCATATCGTCCGATGATGCCGCCAATATAATAGGTACCCGAAACGGCTCCTGCGTTGTAGCAGTTGGTTTGAGTGCCGCTCTCGCCGCAAATGCCACCAGCATCATAACCCGAAACCACACCTGTGTTGTAGCAGTTGGTTTGAGTGCCGCCATAGCCGCAGATACCACCGACATAGCAGTTGTAGCATTTCACCGTGCCAGCATTGTAGCAGTTGGTTATTGTACCAGAATATCCACAGATGGCACCCACATAGTTGTAGCCATAGAAATAAGAGTCAACAATGCCCAAGTTATTGATGGTTGCTCCATTGGAATAACCGAACAAGCCTACATAATAGGCGGTTTGGTCGTTGAAGTATAGGCCGCTGATGGTGTGGCCGTTGCCGTCAAATGTTCCGTTGTAGCTCGCAGCCGATGAACCCATCGGTGTCCATACGGTAAAGTTGCTGCCGTCGCCGTTCAGGGTGTCGGCGCTGAGCACGCTGTTGTTAACGGTGATGTCGTCCAACAGAACGGCCTTGGCCGAACGGTTGCCTGCGTTCACCCACTGTGCGAACCAATAGAGGTGCGATGCGTTCTCAATGGCGTAGTAGCCTATAAAATTCTCGCTCAGACTAAGTGAATTGGCAGTTTCGGCTGTTGCAATGTAAACAGGAACATTGAGATACTCACCGCAGGCCGGGCATTGGCCAAAGGCGTCGCAGTCGGAGTGGTCGCACTCAACACCATCGATATTGCTGAAATACGATGCGCAGGGTGCCGAAGCGTAAACAATGCTGTGGCTGTCGTCCATAACCGGGATTTCGTCTTCTCCAATGGTTTGGTACCATACAAGCAAGCCAAGGCCTTTATTAAGTTTATAAGCCACCTTACCGCCTGCAAAATCATCGGCAGTGGCAAATTCGCCGCCAGTGCAGGTTGCTGCGCAATCGCTCAGGGCAAAGTTGTTGGTTGTGGTACCATTCTTATAGCCTGCAATGCCGCCCGTATAGTTGTTTCCTTTTATTATTCCAGTGTTAAAGCAACAAGTCACCTTGTTGCCTGAATTATTCATTTTACCTATAATACCACCAGTGTAATTTCCTTTATTCTCAATCTCACCCGTGTTATAACAGTTGGCAATTGAAGCGGAGTTGCTCATCCATCCGGATATACCACCTACATAGTTGTCGTTATTAGAATAGTTTGAATATACCTTACCGCTGTTGTGGCAGTTGGTAATTTTACCTTGTATTTGAATGCCGCAAATACCGCCAACACATTGGCGATAGCCACTGATATATCCAGTATTATAGCAGTTGTCAATCACTGCCGACGAATTATTCAAATAGCCGCAAATACCGCCAGCTTCGCTGTCGCCACTGTAACTTGCATAAATTGTAGCAGAGTTGAAGCAATTGACAATCTGAACATTACTTTCTATATGTCCGCAAATGCCGCCAACACGCTGATATCCACTAAAATATGAATCAACAACTCCCACATTTTTAATGACGGAAGGATTATATAGAAATCCGAACAAACCAATATACGATGAGTTTGTGTTGTTGAAATACAAGCCACTCACTGTGTGGCCTTGACCGTCGAATACTCCGGCATATTTGTAGCTGCTTGTACCAATCGGCGTCCAGGCGGTGAAGCTGCTGCCGTCGCCGTTGAGTGTGCCGTCGGCTTTCAGAACGCTGTCGTTAACCACAATGTCGGCAACCAATCGGCCGTTGATGTTGTTGTAGCCCGAGTTCACTCTTGCGGCAAACCAATAAAGTTCAGTTGAGTTTGAAATCTCATACCAACCATCGGTAAGCAAAGGCGCATTTTCTTCTTTTCCGCAACCGGTGCAGACACCGTCAACGTAGTTGTGCTCTTTCTCAATAACCCCCTCGTTTGAATACTCTCCAGGGCAAGGCTTCGAGCGGTAAACAGTGCCGTGTGTTTTGTTGAGAACAGGCAATGAGTCGGTGCCAATTGTTTGGTAAAAACCAAGAGCTATGGCCACTTTGCCGCTTTTAAAATCGTCGGCAGTGGCTGAAGTGGTCTTTCCTGCCACATCAGCTGTTGACGAACTTTGCGAACTATTTCCAACACCATTTTGGACTTTGTTGCTGCCATCGGTGGCCGTTCCTGTCAGATAGTAGCAGTTAGTGATGTTCCCATTATCTCCTTTTTGTCCAACAATGCCACCAACATAATAGGTGTTGCCCACAACTTTACCTATGCTATAGCAGTTGGTTATTGAAACGTTGCCATTGTAACCGGCTATGCCACCGGCGCAGCAACCATTGCTACCGCGTGTGGCCTTAATGGTAGATGTGCTGAAGCAGTTGGTAATAATACCACTTCCACTGTTCGGGGCATAACCCAAGATTGCACCCACATCAAAATTACCGTGCAAGTAAGAGTCAATAACTCCAACATTCTTGATGGTTGCCAGGGCATCACCAAATAAGCCAATGTATTCACCGCCATTGGGATAATTTCCGCTGTTTGTATTGTAGAAATACAAACCGCTGATGGTGTGACCTTGGCCGTCGAACGTGCCCGAATAATTGTAGCTATTCGTTCCAATCGGCGTCCAAGAGTAGGTTGGAGTGCCATTTAGCGAGCCGTCGGCGTTCAAAACGCTGTCGTTCACCACAATATCGGCTGTCAACACACCTTTGATGGAGGTTGAGCCGCTGTTAACCTTTGCGGCAAAGCCGTAAAGTTCCTCGGCATTGCGAATGCCGTAGTAGCCTACAAAGGCAGAGTAATTATCGGCGGTGAAGCCGTAATCGGTGTAATTCTCCGCCGTAATCTGACTGGGCTCAGAGGGTGAACCGCTGTAACCCGCCAACGCCTGCAATGTGCAACAAAGACACATTAGCGTTAGAAAAATCAAATGTTTAAGCTGTCTCATAAGATAATTAATTAAAAATTTATAAAATATTAAAGCGTTTATTTTCAATGTTTTGGCGCACCATTATGTTGGCGGCCGCCCCTCGGGAACGGGGTCGCGTACGCGGGGCCACAGCGCCGAGCCCGAGAAACGGCAAAACCACAAGCCCAAATGCCGGGTTGTGGTGGAAACTTGACGATATGTTTTTGTTTCGTACATTTCTCTTTCTGCCTTAAAAACAGGCTTTGCCTTGTCTTACAGAATTCTTGTGTTTTTCATTGGTGGTTGGTTTTTGTTAGTTTGCTTATTAAAATGTTGTTCGCTTCGTGCTCCGGTAATGCCGTTTGCCGCTTTAAAACCCTCCTATGCACCTTGAGACAATCTCATAGAGCACAATAACAAGGGCTAACCCTGTTGAAACAAGTAACGCATCCTTTCCAAAATGTTTTTCCTCTTTCTTCATCTTTCTGTAAATTATTGTTAATAAAAAATTTAAACTTCCAATTCGTAAACACCGTCCGGGCTCAAAACTCTTGCTCTACCATCCTATCACTATCACAAAGCAGACGATAATCAGCAAGGCAAACGCACCGATAATTATTCCTGAAAACCCTTTCATACAGTCTGTTTTTTAAGAAAAACCCCCAACTGCACCTTCGGCAGCCAACGGTTGCGGCCCTCTCTGGCGGGCTCGTCGGCGTGGCGGCGTGTCAGCAGGTTGTAGATGATTATTATTGTTGTTGCGATAAGCATAATTCGTCAGCAATTAGGGTTTCAAGGTTTCAGAAACAAAAATCTCCGCCGGTCCACCACATTCGGATGCGGAAAAGGGCCCTCTGCCAAAAAATTCTGGCCACTTGAATCCAGATTTTCTGTTGGCCGCTGCAGTGTCCCGGTATTGTGTTTTTGTTTTCCATCGCCATATTTTTTTCCGTGCACACCAAAGTTGGGAAGGCGATTCCGTTAAAAAAAACGCCAAAGTGCATACGGTGGGTTTGAACTATTGAACGGCGGGTTTGAACTATTGAACGGCGGGAATTCCATGATTATCGGCGGAGAAAAAATGCGATTTACGTGCGAAAAACGGCCGTTTTTGCATAAATATACAGTCCAAAATGCGGATTTTTGGAAAAATTGGTGGGGAAGTGTGTTTTGTTGGCGGGGTTTGGGGCGGGTTTGGGGCGGGGTTTGGGCGACGTGAACGTCGCTAGCTGGACGGACATTTGGGTTGGGTTGGTTAGAGCCCAAAGAACGGGCTGTAAGCGCAAATCATTCTATTTTTGGTTTTTATGAATTGCCCCTTCGGGGCGCAAGGTTTGTGATGTGCAGATTCAGTCTTTCTGGCGAAAAATTTGCTGTTTGGCTACTTGTTATTTTTCAAGCGTTTTTTTCAACCGACCATTTTTGTATGTTTGCGCATCGGTTACAGATTTCTCACTGAGTGGAATGAAATTGATTAGCAAACAATTGGTTTTCAGCCTGGCGGCCGCTACGGTGTTCGGTTGCGCCAAGATTTCGTCGCCCACGGGCGGCCCCAAAGATACCGAGCCGCCAGTTCCGCTGCGCAGCTCACCGGTCAACTATTCCACCAATTTCAAGGGCAAGAAGTTTGTTGTTGAGTTCGATGAGTTTGTTGATTTGAAGAACGTAAGCCAGGAGCTGCTGGTGTCGCCGCCCGTGCCCAACCGCCCCAAAGTGGTGATGCGCGGCAAGAAGATGGTGGTGCGCATCAACAACGAGCTGGCCGACAGCACAACCTATAACTTCAACTTCTTCAACTCGGTGACCGACCTCAACGAGGGCAACATTCTGCCAAACTTCCAGTTCGAGTTCTCAACGGGCGACAGCTTCGACTCCACCTACTGCGGCGGCCAGATAACCGACGCCTTCACCTGCCAGCCGCTGAAAGATGTGAAAATTCTGCTCTACCGGCAGTTTGCCGACTCCACGCCGCGCACGCAGAAACCCGAGTGCATTGGCCGCACCAACGCCGACGGCTTCTTCATTGTGCCAAATATGAAGGCCGAACCCTATTATGTTTTCGCCTTGCGCGACCTGAACAACAACAACCTGTTTGATATGCCCAACGAGGCTATCGCCTTCTGCGACAGCATCATACAGCCGTCGTTCAGGCCGGTGACAATGTACGACACCATAACGCTGATTGAGCGCATCTCGCGCGACCGCAAAGACACCGTCTTCCGCGACTCCATCCACGCCTACACCCAGATGGTGACCACGCTCGACGATATGCAGCTGCATCTGTTCACCGAGGAGTTCCACATTCAGTATCTGCACGATGTGTACCGCCCCGGCAAGCGTACCCTGGCAGTGGCTTTCAACGATTTGGTTGACAGCACGTTCAGCATCAAGCCGGTGACCGATTCGGCCTACGCCGACAACTGGTGCCTCATTGAGAGCCCCCTGCCAACCGACTCGGTGGTGCTGTGGATTACCGACTCGGCGCTTTACAAGCGCGACACGCTGCTGATGCAGGTCAGCTACACAATGAAAGACTCAAACAATACTGATTATCTGCAAATTGACACGCTCGAATTTATATCGAAAACCAGCAAGGCCGTAGCAAAAAAGGAGAAAAAGGGCGGCCGTCTGGCATCGATTTTCAAGAAAGACGAGGAGCCGGAGGAGAAGAAAGAGGAGAAAAAAGTGTCGGAGCTGAAAGCTGACCTGAGCATTAGCAAGCAGGTTGATATTGTGGGGCCCATCGCGCTGAAAACCAACTATCCGGTGGCCGATTTCAAACCTGAGAACATCACCGTCACGCGGATTGAGGAGGACAAGGAAACGGCCGTGAAATTCACAATGGAGCGCCAACCCGACAGCTGGCGCCGGTTCAACATCGACTTCAAACGCGATGAGTCGATGCAGTACCGGATACTCATTCCGGCCGGCACGCTCACCGACGTTTACGGCAACATCAACGACACTGTCAGACAGGAATTTAAGACACAGAGTCAGGACTATTACAGCAGCGTTCTGCTCAACATTTCGGGCACGCCCTGCGCTCACTCCATTGTGCAGCTGCTCGACGGCAAGGAGAACGTGCTGAAGGAATACACCATCGACGGCGACACAAAGCTGACCATCGACTATCTGGCGCCCGGAAAATACGGCTTCAAGCTCATCTGCGACGAGAACCAGAACGGCCGCTGGGACACCGGCAACTTCAGCGAGCGCCGCCAGCCCGAGCGCGTCTTCTACTTCAACCAGACGGTTGAAACCAAATCGGGCTGGGACATTGAGTACACCTGGATTGTTGAGTGATGCGCCGCCTGACAGCCATATTGCTTTTGCTGATTGGCGGCACGGCACTGGGGCAGACGCTCCCGCGCACCTACGGCAAATTCAGCTCCGGCGAGCGTTTCAAACTCGACATCTACTACAACTGGCAGTTCATCTGGCTCAATGCCGGATGGGTGACGTTCGAAATCCGCGACACCACCTGGAACAGCCAGCCGGCCTATCACCTCTACAGCCGCGGCGAGACCAACCCCGGCTACGACTGGTTCTATCGCGTGCGCGACACCTACGAATCGGTTGTGGAGCCGCGCACCTATCTGCCCCACTGGTTCCACTGCAACACCTCGGAGGGCAGTTTCTGGGACCGCGAGGAGGTGCGCTTCAGCTACGCCGACAGCCTTGCCGTGGTGGCCACCGAGAACGCCAAACGCCCCTTCGGCATCGACACCTTGAAAATAAACTCCGCTATAACCGATTTGATTTCAGCTATTTACATCTGCCGCTCAATTGATTTTGAAAAAATTGAGGTGGGGCGGAAAATGCCCGTGCCGGTGATTGTGGGCAACAAAATATACAACCTGCACTTCCGCTATCTGGGCAACGAGCCCGTCGCCACGCGCACCGGCGACCGCTACCTCTGCCGCAAATTTGCCGTGATGATGGTTGACGGCACCATCTTCAGCGGCGGCGAGGACTTGACCGCCTGGATAACCGCCGACCGCAACTGCGCCCCCATTCTGATTGAGGCCAAAATCGCCGTGGGCTCGGTCAAGGCTTTCCTTTCGGAGATGAAGGGGAACAGGTGGCCGCTGATTAAGATGCCTAAAGAGTAACTGTTTTCCTCACAACCTTTCCTACTCACTTGCGTAAAAGTAAAAGTTACTTTTATTTTGAAAGTAGATTTTTATTTTTGTTAAAGCGCATATTATGAAACATTTACTCAGTTTGTCACTTGCTTTTTCGCTGACGGCGGCCTTTGTCTGCTGCGACGACAATTCGGACCCCGTTCCCGAGCCAACACCGGCTCCCCAACCCGACACGGCCAAGGTTGAAGAGACGTACAACGGTGTTTACGTTGACGGCCGCTATCTGAAAAGCCCCGACGGCAAGATTCTCACTCTGCACGGCTTTGCGCAGACCTACAGCCCGTGGTTCAACGAGCAGGGAACCCGTTGGAGCAACTACGATGTTGAGGCCTGCCTCGACTACAACCAGGGCCTGATTGACGACATTCAGCGCGCCGGCTGGGCAATGGATTTCGTGCGCCTGCATATGGACCCTTACTGGAGCAACACGCCCGGCGTGCAGACCACAGGCGAGAACGACATCTCAGCTTTCGACGAGACGCGTTTTAAGGACTATCTGGACGATATTTTTGTGCCGATGGCCGAGTATATCACACGGCACGGAATGTACGTTGTGATGCGTCCTCCGGGTGTCTGTCCGCACGTTATCAAGGTGGGCGACAAGTACCAGAAATACCTCTTGAAGGTTTGGAACATCGTCTCGAAACATAAGAAACTGAAAAACAACCCGATGGTGATGTTCGAGCTGGCCAACGAGCCGGTTGACATTGTTGGCACCGACGGCTCAACGGGCAGCTGGTCGCAGAGCCAGTTCGACGCCTGCAAGGAGTATTTCCAAGCCATTGTGGACCGTATGCGCGAGAACGGCTGCAAAAACGTTCTGTGGATTCCCGGCCCTGCCTATCAGGGCAACTACGCGGGTTTTGCCAAAAATCCCGTTGAGGGCGAGAACATCGGCTATGCCGTGCACGTTTATCCGGGCTGGATGGGCAGCGACGGCGAGAACCCTGACCACGGTGACATTGAGGACAACGGCGGCTACGAGTCGTTTCAGAAAGGCTGGGACGAGAAGGTTAAGCCCGTGGCCGATTTTGCGCCTGTGATGGTGACCGAAATGGACTGGGCTCCGGCCAAATACAACAAGTCGTGGGGCAAGGCCTACACAGGCGTGGCCGGCGGCAGCGGCTTTGGCGCCAACTTCAAGCTGATTGCCGACAAAGAGGGCAATGTGAGCTGGCTGCTCTTCACCTCGCCCGACCTTCTGGCAAAGTTCACCGACAAGCCCGGAACCGAAGGCAACTACACCTTCCTCAACGACCCCGAGGCCTGCCCGTGGCCGTGCTACCATTGGTTCCGCGACTATGCCAGCGGTGTTGAGAATCACGGAAGTGTGACGGGCATCGGCACCAAACTGCCAAGCGTGATAACCAAGGGCGGCCGGTTCAAGGTGGAGCCAATTCTGAACTATGAAGACGGCTACCGCGCCGTTGCCACCGAGGGCGATTTCAGCTTTGAGCTGACAGCGGGCGACAGCATTGTCAGCCATTTGGGCAACGGCGTGTTTGCAGCTGTGGGCTGCGGCCCGGCGGCGGTGCGCGTAACGGTAACCGACGGCGATAAAACCTACACCTCAACAGCCGATTTTGTGGTTATCGACCCGTTCGATTTCTCGGCCTCGGTTTTCGACCCCAGCATCTGGGAAACAGGCACTTACGACGAAACAACACGCACCTTCAGCACCGGCCAGTATGGTTTTGCGGGCTGGCGCTACCCGTCGGGGGCCGATTTTTCGGGCGCGCGCTATCTGGTCATCGAGCTTGAGAGCAACGAGAGCGGCTCGGGCCTGTCGTTCCGCCTGTTCGACAAGAACAATTACTGGTCGGACCCGGCAATGTTCGATTTCGGTTCAAACCTTGAGCTCAAAATCGACCTCACAGCTATGAAAGACAAGAATAAGAACGCCATCGACCCGGCGCACATCTACATTGCCGGATTCTGGACGGTTGGCGGCAAAAAGGTGACCATCAAGGATATACGGTTCGAGAATTGAGCCTTCGGCAACGCAGTTTGAAAACGCATTAAATAGAAACAGCCCCGCTGGCATCTGACCGACGGGGCTGTTCATTTGTTTATAGTCGCTTAATATTTTCGCTCAAGGATTGTGGAATAAATCACTGCCTCGCGTGCGTCGAACACGGGTTTTTCCGGCTCTGCCTCAATGATTTCTGCCTCTTCAGGAACCTCGGTTACAATGGCCCGCTCGCCCTCCTCCGGCACTTGTGAAGCGGGTTTTTTCTTTTTCTTCTTTCGCAAATCGGGCTTTGGTATTACATCGGCCGCCGAGCGATATTTGTATTCCGGCTCCTCACGAACCACTTTCTTCTCGGGCTCCTTGTCGGCTTTTTTAAAAATCGACACTCCGATGGCAATAGCCAGTGGAACAATATATTTCAGTAAATCAGCAAAATCATCCATTTTTCTGTTTCTTTTTCACTGTAGTCATTCTGCATTTGTTCTGCCTGAGGCGGATTGGAATAGCATCGCCGTGGCGCAAAAACATATGCAGCGGCTCGCACCAGAAGTGATGGTCGCCATTGAACTTGGCCGCCTCGCACCGCGACGCCATCATACGCCGGCGAACCTTGCGCGTTTGGATTTTGTAGGTGTGACTCATTGTCATTCGCGAAACCTTGCGGTCCTCTTTGGCCTGCTTCCTCAACAGCTTGTACTCCTCAACGTTCTGCTTCATCTCGTCGATGTCGCTCTTGACGCTGTGGCGCTTCTTGAGCGGATGTTTGTCAATCATATACTGATATTGTGCCGAAGCCGTCAACGGTGCCGCGGCCAGCAATAAAAAAAATATATTTGCAACAAATTTCGTCATCGCAATGTTCTACAAATCACTTTCAAAAGTACTCATTTTTTGCGTTTTAGCAACATCGGCGGTTTTTGTTTCGTGCGCCAACCCCGACGATAACGTTGTGCCCTGGGTTGAAGTGAGGGTCAGAATAAACACGCTTGACGCGAAATATATTGATTTACAGAGCGATGGCGGCCGCATCGTTATCAAAAACGAAGGCTACGGCAACAACGGAATCATTGTTTACAGGCTGTCGGAATCGATTTTCAACGCCTACGACTGCACCTGCACCTACGAGGTGAGCGACACTTGCGCCGTCACACTCGACGAAGGCAACATTGCGGGCGCCGTCTGCCCGGTCTGCGGCTCAAAATTTGAGCTTGTCAACTGCGGAATGCCCACCAGCGGCAAGGCGCGCCACTCACTCAAGAGCTACCGCGTGAGCTACAACGAACCTTATTTGCGCATTTTCAACTGATTATGGAAAAGGTTTACCTGTGCCTGGGCGGAAATATTGGCGATACGCGGAATTATTTGCAGAACGCTGTCGCGATGATAGGCCGCCGCATAGGGCGCGTTGTGAGCCAATCGGCTGTCTATCAGTCGGAGCCGTGGGGTTTCAATGCCGAGCAGATGTTTCTGAATCAGGTTGTTGTGGCCGAAACCGAGCTTGAGCCGCACGCCGTTCTTGAGCTGTGTCTGCAAATTGAAGCCGAGCTTGGCCGCACGCGCAGCGACAATGGTTACGAGCCCCGCACCATCGACATTGACATTGTGTTTTTCGGCAATCGAATCATCGACCAGCCCGACCTGCAAGTGCCGCACCCGCTTATGCACCGACGCAATTTTGTGCTGCGGCCGCTGTGCGATGTGGCGGCCGATTTTGTGCATCCAGTCTTCGGCTTGACCGTGAGACAACTGGCTGATATTTGCGATGATAAAGCGGTGGTAAGGAAATAAAAAACGCAATCAAATGTTGGTTTTTAGGTGCTACGCTTCGCGAAAAATTTGAATAAAACTTATAAGGACTTGATTTTAAAGATTTTGTTTCTAACCAAACGAACCAGAATTTATCCTAAAACAAGATTTCGGATTGGTTTGGATAAGTTTGGTTAGACATCGATTTTGAAAAACTTTTGGGGTGATTTTTTGAAAATTTCCGCCGTAAGACGCACCGTTATTTATTTAATTCAGTGATGATTGCTACTTGTCATTTCTTATCTTTTCAATATACTTCTTCAAGTCTGCCACATCTTCTACCGATGTGTTCCAAGTCATTTCATAGTCGATTGTGCCATAGCGATGAGCGAACAAGTCTCTCATTCTTCCAATATCGCGCCAAGGCACGCCAACGTGCTCGGTTTTGAATTCGTCAGAAAGATTTTTCACAAGTTCGCCAATTTGAAGAATGGGCATTGAAATGGAGTTGCGATAGATAAAGCCGTTTTCTTTGTCGAAAAACAACTCTTTCTTCGTCCCGAAACTTTTATGAGTTTGCGCTATCTCGTCGCAGTACCTCATTATTTTGTTCATTATCAGTTGGTCACGCTCACTTGCTTCCATAAATCTCCACGCCTTCGGTTTCAGCTGTAGTTATCAGTTGTTTATCATCAGAAGTATCGGTAATCACATCGACGTGCGTTCCCAAAACCGATTCAAGCTCTGCCACAAAAGCCGAATATTGCAATAAAGACCTCATCCGGCCGCGGCTAATCAGAAAATCGTAGTCGCTTTGTGGGTTGTGGTCGCCACGGGCACGCGAGCCGAAAAGTTTCATCCTTGTCACTCCATATTTTGCGGCAATGGGTGATATGCGTGTGGCTAGAATATTGATGCCGGCGATGGTCATTTCTACAAAAGATTTATTGTTACACGATTGCAAGATAGCAAAAAATCGGAATGATTGATTTGCAAATTGCGAGTTGGTTTTCAGGCCGAAACAGCCTTGTTATTGTTCCGCCTCGTCGGGAAAATCAGACAGATAGCGTTTTGTGAACAACCTGATGGGGTACCACGAGGCCAGCAGCCCAATGCCCACCACGGTTGCAAGCACCAGCACAAAATCGGTCCACATCATTTTCACGGGGTAGTCGCTGATGACGAACGAACCCATTGAGTCGAGTTTCAGGAAACCGTAAGTCTGCTGGAGCCAGCACACCACAAAGCCCAGCAGCAGACCCGCCAAAGCGCCGCCAATGCTTATCAAGCGGCCCTCACTGGCAAAAATCCGCCGGATGCCCTGCTTGCTTAACCCAATGTGACTCAGGGTTTTAATATCATCTTTTTTGTCGATAATCAGCATCGCCAGCGAGCCAATCATATTGAAACTGCCTATCAAAAGTATGAAGGTGAGTATCAGGTAGATGGCGAACTTTTCCGATTTCATCACTTTGTAAAGCAACTCGTGCTGCTGGTACTGCGTGCGCACAACATACTCGGGGCCAAGCATTTGGGCCATCTCGGCGCGGATTTTGTCAGCATCGGTGCCGGGTTTGAGTTTTATTTCGATGGCGCTGGCCTGTGTTGAATATTCGAGCACCTTCCGAGCAAAATCGAGTGGCACAAGCATATACCGCGTGTCAATTTCCTGCTGAACGGCAAAAACTCCCGACGGATAGATGTACGACTTGCTGAATGCCCGCTCGGGGTTCATTGATATGCGGCCGTTGCGCTTGGGCACGTAGATGAAAATCGGGCTAACAAAATTAACGTTCACCGATAGATAATAGGCCAAACCTGAGCCCACCACAGCCATCGGGCGGTGAGGGTCGTTGAGCGTGAATGTGCCGTTAATCACCAGAGTGTCGATGCCGGTGAGCTGGCGGTACTGCTCCGGCACGCCTTTAATGATGCCGGGATTCATATGCTTGTCATACTCAAGCAGAACGTTCTCTTCAAGCGTTTCGCAAGAAACATCGATGCAGCTGAGCTGAAGAACTGACTTTATCTTATCACTCTGTGGCTCAAGCACTTTGCCCTGCGCCGGAGTGATTTTAATGTCGGGGTCGAAATTGCTGAACATCGACTTAATGAGGCTGTCGAACCCGTTGAAAACCGACAGCACAATAACCAGCGCCATTGTGCACACCGCCACGCCAACCAGCGAAATCGCCGAAATGACATTAATGATGTTGTGCGATTTCTTTGAGAACAAGTAGCGGCGAGCCACAAAAGCCGACAGATTCATTGTCGTAAACAGTTATTGTTTAAGCAGTTTCTCGATGTTTTCAAGATAGTCGAGCGAATCGTCGATGAAGAAATTCAGTTCGGGAATGATGCGCACCTGATTGTGGATACGGTTTCCCAATTGAAAGCGTATTTCCTTGCTGTGCGCTGATATTGAGTTCATTATCTCGTCGCGACGATTGTCGGGAAAGATGCTCAAATAGACTTTCGCCACCGAGAGGTCGGGGCTGATGCGCACCACCGACACGGTGATTATTGAGCCCTTGAACCAGCTGCGGGCATAGTTTTGGAACATCTCGGCCAAATCTTTCTGAATCAGCCGCGAAACTTTATTCTGGCGTGGTGTTAACTCTTCCATATTCAATTATTTTTTTGCGGCAAAGTTAAGTATGTTCTTCAAAAACAACTAATAAAAAGGCTGAACAAATCTACCGACCCACACTGCTGAACACCTCTTCGCAGTTGAAAGTGAACCTCATATAAGCGCCTTTCACCGGCTCGGGTTCGTCCTCGTCGTTCTCGGCTGCCTTGCGGGGCTCGCTGTCGAGTGCCGACACAACCTCGAAAGTGGTGTTGTCGCATTTCGAAATCCACATCGGGTAGATGGTTCGGTTTGTTTCGTAATTATTTCCGTTCAGCCAATTACCGCTGTTGTCGATTGAATAGACAAACAATCCGGAGCTGCCGTTAAGGTCGATGTCCTCATCGTCAAGGCTGTGCATCTTGCTGAACGCACCGAAAATGTAATAAACATCGTCGGTTTTAATCATATTGCAAGTGTACCCTTCAAAGTTCAGAGGCTTGTCCCACAAGGTTTTAAACTTCGAGTCGAGGCAGCAGACGTGCATCTCGCAAGTCTCCTTGACAAACGTCTGCGGATTAGTGCCGCAAAAGAGCACAATGTATTTGTTGTCGATGTCGTCAACCATCAGCTTGCGCGGAAGTGCTTTCACCTTCACCTCAACCGATTGCTTCTGGTTGCCGGCCTTGTCCATCAGAACCATAAAATTGCGGATGGCTCCCGTTTTCGAGGTCGATGTTACAATGGTGACCACCTCGTCGTTGACCGCCGACACAAACAAACACGACCGTTTGCCCTCTCCCTGTTTGAAAGTCTTGAGCCAGTTGATGTTACGCAGCGTGTCGATGCTGGCCACAAAACCCGACTGGTCTCCTTTTTTGTCGAGATACGAGCCGGAAACCAAAATCAAGTTTTTGTCAACAATCTGCTCATTATGAATGAAATAACCGATTTTCGGCAATTTTTCGGGCGTTATGATTTGCGCGAAAACAGTATCGCCGTTGTAAAGCATTGTATGCGTGTTGGTTGTGTCGAACTGCCGCATTGTAAGCAGCCGGTTGGCATAATCGTCAATCGAGTTGATAAAGAACTCACTGTTAAATGTTTGCTGCTCCTGAATGTACTTCCGCAAGTTCTTTTCGCCCTTGTATTTCTTCTCAAAAAGCGCGCTGTATTTTTTGATGCCCTCCTTGCTGATACTCTTGCTGAACTGCACCAGCAGCGAATCGGCTGTGCGGCGCTTGCTGATGGCACTCATAAAATAATCGCTTGCCGGATAGTTCAACCCCATTGCAATGAAGTTTGTATCGGGCTGATATGAAGCCAGTTGGTACGCATAACGGATTTGCTCCTCCTGGAAAATCAGCAGCGAGTTGGCCAGTGACTCGTAGTCGTATTTATAGATTTTGTTAATCAGATAAACCGGCACCTGATAGTCGGCCGGAATGCCTTCGATATTCCGCTTGCTGAGTTGCGAAAGATACTTTTTGTTCTTCGTGTCGGCATCGTCAATGTTCGAATACAGAAAGTCTATCTCCTTCTTATACACATCGTTAAACGTTTCAATCCATTGTTTGTAATCCCAAAGTTCGATGGTCGGAGCCAGAAAATTCGCCGGTGTCAGGCCGTGCATTCTGTACACCAGAATCGGATTCAAATGGTACTCGAACTTGTAGCCGAGCAGCGGATGCTTCTGCAATGATTTCTGCAATTTGCCCAGAAAATAAAGCGTTGAATCGAAGTTGGTTTTCAGCTCGTTGAGCTGGCTCTTGAACTTGTCGTCAACCATAAAGTACAGGTCTTTCAACTTGCTGTTTTTCTGGTTGATTTCGTTGTAGATTCTGATGCACTCGTTGTATTTTGTGGCGGCGTTATACAGATTGTCGTGGTTTTCCAGAAAAAGCTCCTTGTACGCCTTTATCTTTTTCTGATGCTCGTCGATGGCATCGGCAATCTCCTGAAACGTAGGGTCTTTCTTCGGGTTGGCCGACTTCACGCCGTCGAAAAAGCGACTGTCCTGCTTGGCGTTTTTCTCGTTCAGGTTCAGCCGCGCCAACTGCATAAAAAGCTCGGCGTCATAAAGACTTTGCCGCACCAGTTCCGACTGCAAAAACGGGTCGTAGGCGTCGAATCTGCGTTCAAGAATCAGCGCCATTTTGTAGAGCGACGCCGGGTGCGCGTTGTTCCTCTGCCGCGAATACTCCTGAAGCACCTGATAGGCCTCGTTGTCCGAAAGATTCTTAATGCTCTCGTACACTTCCTTGTATTTCTGCGCTGATGCGGAAATACTTAACAGTAAACCAATTACAAATACTATATAACGTTTCATTGCTGTCTGGTTTTTAATTCTCACTCAATAATTTTAATCTCAACCCGACGGTTTTGCGCGCGGTTTTCGTCCGATGTGTTCGGTACCACGGGGGTTGTTTCGCCGTAACCTTTCGCAACAAGTTGGTCTTCTTTTATTCCTTTGTCAATCAAGTATTTTGCGGCTGCCTGCGCACGTTTTTCCGACAAGCGGAGATTGTACCAGTCGGAACCCAAATCGTCGGTGTGGGCCGACAGCTCGATTTTCACATTGTTGTTCAGTGTCAGGAATTCGATGATGCGGTTCAGCTCGGTGTACGATTCAGTGTTCAGCTCGGCCGAGTTCACCTCAAAGGTTATGTTGTTGAAAGTCATCTTCGTATCCTTGGTCAGCAAGTCGAGTTTGATGTTGAGTTTCTGCGTTTTTTTCGATTTTCCTACATCAACTTTCGTGCTGCTGAAGGTGTAACCCTTTTTGGCCACATCAATCTCGTAACTATCGCCCTCGCGCAACTCCACAATCAGGTTGCCGTCCTTGTCGCGCTTGGCCATCACAGTGCGCGTCTCGTTGCGGCTCAGGTTCTTCACTTTAACAAGCACCGAGTCGCTCTCCTCGCCCGCGTCAATGTCAAGAATCATAGTGGTTTTGGCAGGCGTCAACTCCACGTCTTCCTCAAACTCGTTATAGAAAATGTCGGCAATGGTGTTTAAGTAGATGTCTTGCGGGTTATAGTGCTGACAATCAATGTGTACTTTGTAGGCCTTGCCAATGTTGAGCTGACTTTTGTATTTGCCTTTCTCAATCGGTAACAGGCTGTCAATCAGCAACTCATTGGTGGTTGAGTCGAAAACCGAAATTTTCGGCGACAATGAATAGTAGCTCTCCACGTCGAACACATTCAAATCGAACTGCACCTTCGAGAAGATGGTTGTATCGAATTGTTTCTTAATGTTTTGAGTGAAAAAATCGGTCTTCTCGTAGTGATATGAGTGCGAGTATCCGTCTTTGAAATAATCGATTTTGTAGTTGCTGTTTTCGTTCAGGTAGATTGAATAGCGGCCATTTTCGTTGGTTGTGTATTCGCCCAAAACGGCCGATGTAATCAGGTCAGACACAATGATTTGCGCCTTGACCGGCTCGCCGCTGTCCAAATCTTTGATGGTTCCAACAAGCTGCATTGTCGGTTTGGGTTTCAAGCTGGCCGGCACTGCGTAAGAATAAGTCTTGTTCGGCTGCTTTTTTGTCGCTTTCCGCGGACTGGTGTTCTTGATAAAAACCGACCCGTCAGTGGTTGTCTGCGGCGAAAAATCGTTGTATTCGGTACTCAGCTCCGGAATATATTTCGGCAGCGTCCACCCCTCATCGAAAATGTTTTGCGTGTAGTAGATGTTGAAAATGTCGTCGGGCAGTTTCTTGCCTTGGGGCGTGGTGTCAATTCGTTTCGACGCAAAAAACAGTGTTTTCTCGTCGGAACAGAAGAACGGAGTTTCCTGGCAGCCATCGTTCAAAATGCGGGGCATATAACTTGGTCCGCTCCATTTGCCGTCGTTTCCGCGCGTGTATTTCAAAATCTGCTTGCACTCCTCTTCATTCTTCGAGTTTTGCATCTGCTTGTGCCTCAAGAAGAAAATGGTATTGTTATCGACCGACAGGGACGGCGAAAACTCGTCTTCGCTGGAGTTGACTGGCTTGTCGAATTTGGTGATTTCACCCCAATTCCCTCCTTCAAATTTGGCAATCATTATATCGTACGATGTGTCGATTTTGGCGTGAAATAAGAGCTTGGTTCCATCGTGGTTGAACGAGAATCCACCCATCTGGTTGTTCGATTTTGAGAGCATTACCGTCAAATCAGGAATTGTTTTCGGCTCGCTCCACTCGGCGCCATTTTTCTCCGACTCAAAAACTGCTCTCCCCTCGCCTTTTTCACCAATGAAAACCACTTTGTCGCCCGCGTGGGTTATGGCAACATTTGTTACCGAGCCTGTGAAATTCGGAAACATATCGGTTTGCGCATAGCCGCCGGCCGCACTAAAAACAACGGCTAACGTGCACAGTATGTGCTTTTTAAATATCATATTCCACTCTGTTTTTAATCACCAATCAAAATAAACGGCGCCCAATAGTACGGCCGCGAATAATCTTTGCCCAATATGAGCATCAGTTTTGCTTTTTGCAATATCTCGGCATAATTAAGTTCGGTTTTTTCTTTCGAAAGCAGCTGCTTGTAGAATTCAACCATCATCTGCGAGGTTGAATTGTCAGAAACTTTCCATAGCGAAACCAGCAGATTCTTGCTTCCGGCATAGATGAACGCCCGCGACAAACCAACAATTCCCTCGCCTTTCATAATCTTTCCAAGTCCTGTCTCACAAGCAGATAACACCAAAAGGTCGCAGTTGAGTTTCAGGCCGTAAACATCGTTCGAATAAAGAACACCCTCCTGGCTGTCGCCTTGCAGAAGGCTCAGTTGCACACCCGAAAGCTCGGGTTTTTCAGAATTAACAAAACCGTGCGTAGCAAGGTGGATGTAGCGGTATTTGGCTATTGAATCGCTGCTGAAATTCTGGCGGTTGGCCGCACCCCACATACACGCTTTGGCCGGTTGTCCCGCTTTTGCAAACATTCCGAAAATGTTCCGAACCTCCGCTTCCGACGATGCCAGCGGCTCCAGCTTTGTGTTGATGACGACATTCAGATTCGAAATCGGATGTTCCTGTTTTTTCAGGCGCGTGTCGAGCTCCACTCCCGGAAATTTACCTTGTGTGAATATCGGCGCAAGACCAAACCAGCCATCGGTTCCGTTCTCCCTGTTGCGCGTGATGTCGCGGTAGTAAAGCGTAGCCGAATAGGAGTAGCTCACAGGGTATTTCTTAATCAGAAAAGCATAGTCGGTGTAGTTGTAAATTGAGCCTTTGATGTCCTCAGTCAGCAGACTCTCGTACGGAATCTGGTTGAGCGCGCCGTCGGGCACAATCACCAGACGCTTAACGTCGTCAGGAATGGCGTCGCTAAACAGGATGTTGAAGAGCCGCCGCGACAGTTTTCCAAATTCCACCACCGCGTTTTGCGATGTGTTAATCATTGAGTTACGATACATTTTCACCGAGTCGGCAAGGTTTTTCGACACTTTCTTGACCGAAACTCCAAACTTGTTGTCAGTCACACAAATAGTGAAAACTGCATCGTCGCCTAAAACATACAACCTCAACTGCGTTCCCGCTGCCAGTTTCTGTTGCAGCTCTCGCAAACCAACAGTGTTATCGGCATATTTAAGTTGATGATACTCAGGAAATTCTGTTTCCAATTTCTTGATGAACGCGCTATGTTTCTTGTTAGCCGCAAGCAGACTGTCGCGCACTTGAGTGGCATTTTTCGGTTTTTCGGCAAGCATTTTTTCATAATAGAGCACATCAGCCGAAAGCTGGTTTTCCTTCTGCTTCAGCTCTTCCGGAATGTTGGCAAGCTCCATTGCGTCCTGCCCGGCCATCGACTCAAGCAACGAGTTCGATTTACCTTTCTCAACAAACGCAAATGCCTGTTCTTCATAATATTGGCGTTGTTTTTCTTTCAGGTCGAATGACAGTATCTGCGTGCAGAGTTCCAATGCACCCTCATAGCATTTCGATGCTATTTTGCCAAGCTCAAGCTTATCGGTTTTGGTCAGCGCCGAACGACGCATATCAGCTATTATTCCGTCGCAATAAATGTAGTGTTTGAAGGCAAATTCCAAATCGTTGAAATTCTGCGATTTATTATACATTCCGGCTAATGCGGCCGCCCTTGACAAGATTGAATTCACAAATATGTTTTGGTCGTAATAGCCTGAATTATTGGGCAATGAATCGGTTTTAGAATTGAAACTATCGTGGTTCGACTCAATCGCCAAATTAAAATGCCGCATTGCGTCCTCGAAATTTTCAAGTTTAACCTCGATGTTGCCGATGTTGTTGTAAATCAATGCCAAATAAGGGTGCTTGCCTCCGAACACCTTTTGGTACAAATCGGCCGACTGCTGATAGTATATCAAAGCTGAATCGAGCTGGTTCTCCTGCTGATAGACGGTTGCAATGTTGTTGTTTGTGTTGCCAATCAGCACTTGGTTTATGCCAGGTATGCTTTTATATATTCCGCTCGCTTTCAGATAGTTGCTGATGGCTTCGCGTTTTTTGCCGGTTTTCAGCATCACGTTTCCAAGGTTGTTGTACGACTCGGCAGCCTCTTGCGAATTTTCGCCCAAATACTTTTTGGTTAAATCGAGCGATTTTTTGAAAAAAAATTGTGCAAGTCGGTAATCCTCAACGTTTTGATACACCGTTCCGACATTGTTGTATATGGATGCCAACTTTTTGTCTTCAGGATTGTGCTTTTCTTTAATCTCAAGCGCCTTGTTGTAGTAAGTCAGTGCCAACTCATTTTGTCCCAAGCGGTTATAAAGGTTTCCCTTGTTAATGTAAACATCGCTCATCGCCACTGACGTTTCCGATTCAACTGCTCGTACAATCTGCTCGGCTTTCTCATAACATTCGGCTGATTTACTGAAGTTTCCAAGCCTGTCGTAAATGGTGCCTAAGTTGTTGAGTGTGTTGGCATATTTAATGTTTTGCTCACCATATTTTTGGCGTTTTGCGTTGAGTGAATATTCAGTGGATTTAAGCGCAACTTTATAGTCACCGCTTGCTTTGCAGAACAGTCCGTAATTGTTATAGAAAACGTCAAGTTCAGTGTCTTTAATTCTCTCTTTTTCAATTATTTGCAAGCAGCGGTCATAGATTTTTCCAGCCTCATCGTATTTGTTCTGATTGTAGAGAGCGTTTGCATAATTGCTATATAAATCAATTAGTTGCGGATTGTTTTCACCTTTTGTTTTTGCTTTCTCTGTTAGGCTGTGTTCATAAATCTCGGCCGCCTTGTCGAACTGCTCGGCACTCATATAAACATTTGCCAGATTCTCTTCCGCCGATAGAGCTTTAAGACTCTCATTTCCAAATTGTTTCGACAAAATACTAAATGCCTCACGGTAATTTATGATGGCTTTATCGTTGTTTCCCAACTTAAAATATTCGTTTCCAATTTGTTCGTAGATGTTTGCCTCAAACTCCTTGTCCTGCCCATTCAAAATTCGCTGCGCCCTCAACAATTCTTTCACAGCCTTTTCGCTGTTTCCTTCAGTCGAGCTGATGGCTGCCATTCCGCAAACAGCCTGCGCGTAAATGATTGCCTGCTTCACGCTGTCGGCAGTGCTAAGTATGTGACTATAATAGATTTTCGCTTGCGGAGCATCTGTTTGCTCATACATTTTTCCAATCTCAATACGGGCCAAATTTTCAAGCTCGGTGTTCTTTGACTCTCTGACCACCTCATCGAATTTTTTGAATGCTTTTTGCTGATTATCAGCTTTTTCAATACGTCCGTAAGCCAGCAGGATGTTGTAATACACATCATTTTTCTCTGTTTGGTTTTCAAGCGCTTTAACAAGCAGTGTTTCAGCTTTTTTAGGGTTTTCATCAGCTTCGTTTATCAAAGCCAGATAAAGGCACGAACTTGTGTAAACCTCTTTCTTCAAACCCGATACCTCACAAATGTTCTTTACTTCCTCAAAAAGCGACTCCGCCGCCTTGGTGTCTTTTTCCTCATAATATTTCTGCGCCTCCTTAAACTTGATGTAAGCTAATGATTCTGAATTGCTTATGTCGATGAATTTTCCTGCCGCCTGAAAATAATAATCCGATGAGTCTTGCCGCCCGATAGTCTGGTAAATGTCGCCCAGAGCAGAGTAAGCCTGATAATAGTCGCTACTGTCGGCAATTTCAAGTCGCTCTTTCATTTCAATTGATTTTCGATGGCTCGCAACTGCCTCATTATGAAGCGCAAGCATCTCATACGAATTTCCGATGTTGAACAGGCACACAGCCAGCTCTTCCGAATCATCGTTACCAAGAATATTGATGGCTTTTTTGTAATAATTCACAGCGTTGCCGGGTTCTCCAATGCTATAATATGCTTCGCCAAGAGCGTGATATATGAGCATATAAACTTCTGAAGTTGAGTCGGTTATGCCGTAAGTGTCGGAAATGCTTTGCTCAAGAATGAACTTTGCTTTCGAAAAATTATCGATATTGAAATAAGCAACTCCGGCCTGATAAGCTGAAATAAGATAATTCTCATATTGCTTGCTGCATTTAAATCCTTGTGCGGCTTTTTCAAACAACTCCGCCGACTCTTCCTCTCCGGCTTCCTGCGCCGCAGTGAAATTTTTAATTGCCTCATTCACATTACAATCCTGGCCAAGCGCAACAACTGTTATGGCAGAAAAAAGCAGAGTAGAAATTATCTTTTTCATTATAGGTGTTTTTAAAAAAAATGCCCGGCTGCATCAAACAATCGGGCATCTTAAAAGTTAAAATTCAATTAGTTCTCCATATTTTTCTTAATCCAGGCGTCAACTGCTTCCTGGCTGGTTTTGCCGTAAAAATCGTTGATGAATGTGGCCGAAGCGGTTACTTTCTCATCGCGATTTCCGGTTAACGTAGAAAAAATAACATCAAGCTCGCCTTTAAGCACATTCACATCGGCGTAAACCGGAGTGAATTCGGTTTTGCCATTTTCACCAAACTCGTCGTTGTAACTCAAAACAACCTTTTCTGGTTTGTTTTCGATGAGTTTTGATGGCAAAACAAGTTTATCGTTCTTATAATCAAGTTTTTCAGACACCTCGTTACCATCAACCGAATAACTTACAGTAAAGTAGCTGTCGTTATTAATCAGCAGTTTGCTGCCGTCAATTTTAAGGCTGTCGTAACCTGAAATAAAAATTTCTCCGTTGTAGTATTCAATCACTTCCGACGGTTGGGTTGGCAGTGCGGCTCTCACACTCATATTGTTAGGCGAGGGCAGAAATTGCGAACCTTCGTTATCGTTCTTTGCGCTCAAAATCACGCAGCCTTTTTCTTTGTTTACAACCACCGCGCGAGAGTAGTTGGTTTTAAAATCGAAGTTCTCGTTGCTGACAACATCCTCTCCTATCGAAAGCATATTGCCGGTTTTGATTCGCTGTATCTCTCCCTGCACTTTAACCACCTTATAATTAATGTCGTTCTGAGCATTGGAGATGAGGGGCAACAACATCAATGATGCTGCCATAAATTTAGTTCCAAAATTTTTTGTTTTCATAGCCATTACCATTTAAATTAATATAAATCAAATATTTAATATATTACATTAATTTACATTTCTCACAAAATTAAAACATTTTACATTACACTTATTAAAAATAATGGTGTTTTTGACTAACGGAGTGGTTTTCAGAAAATTCATATTTTCGTTGCACTGCAGATTATGAATAAATATACGCCTGTTTGCAGATGTTAATAACCATTTAATTTGGATGTGCGTATAATAACGGATTGTCCGTCAGTTTTTTCAGTTTTTCAATCTAATCTGATACTTTAAAATCGTTTTTTGATTTACAGCACTTTAATTTTATGTTAAATTGTTAATAAGATTTTTGGCTCAGTGTTTATAAAAAAAAATCATTTTTTCTTGCATTTTTTATTCGTGGTCGGCTTATAAAACGAATTGATTTTTCAAACCGATTTTTTTCAATTCTCACTTTTTAAAATCAACAACTGTATTCGCTTTTCAACTGTTCATACTAATGGCGGTTTTAGTAACTGTTGAGTTTTAAACAAAATGTTAATAAAGGTGCTTAACCAACTGATTTTTAAAACTTCGATTTTTTTAATCTTATGTTAAATAAACACTCTTAAAATACTTTTTCCGTAACAACCAAATTTTTCATTGCATTGTTTTAAACGTTTTCACCGCCATAATAACATCAACAACAAAAAAAATAAAAAAAAGAAAAATATATAAATTATATGACAGCTCTTGAATGGGTTCAAAATTCGAAATTTTAATCAGCCGCCTCTTTATATGGTATGTTCTTTTTTTACTTTTGTCCAAAAATATCGGTTTGAGCTATTCAGCGAAAATCTTTCGGCCGAAAGTTCTTCACTTGTTTTAATTCACAACCGTTAAATTGTAATGCTTGATTGGTAAGATGGGTTTCTTCAGCAATTTTTTCAAAGGTCTGGCCGGACAGACGATGATTTACGGCTTGGGCACCATTGTGCCGCGACTGATGAATTACTTGCTGCTTACGCCTTTCTATACTCGCATTTTCACCAAGGCTCAATACGGAACTGTTTCCGAGCTTTACGCCTATTCGTCGCTGCTGCTTGTGCTGCTAATTCACGGAATGGAAACAACCTATTTCCGATACAGCGTCGATAAGAAGGAAGAGCCGAACACTTTCAACCACGCCGTTTTCAGTACGTCGGTTTTTGCAACTGTTTTTCTGCTCATTGCTCTGATTTTCAAGCAAGATATTGCCGAACTCATTAGGTATGAGCAAAATGTGAATTATATTGTCTGCTTTGCATTTATTATTTTCTTCGATGTTATTACGTCGATTCCATTTGCAAGAATGCGTAATCAAAACCGCGCGCTGAAGTTTTCGATTATCAAACTGATAAATGTTTCTGTCAACATTCTGCTCAATATTTTCTTCTTTGTGGTATGCCGCGACTCTGAAAATGAGTTGCTTGCATCGTTCTACAATCCCGATATAAATGTTGGTTACGCCTTCATTAGCAATATGGTTGCGTCAACGGTAACGTTCCTGCTTGTTCTGTCTGAGTACCGCTCTTTCAGGTTCAATATTTCTCTGCGCAAATACCTGACAATGCTCAATTATACCTGGCCGTTGATTGTGATTGGTATTGCAGGTGTTATCAACGAAGTTTCGGACAAGATTTTCTTGAAATATCTGTCAGATGGCAGCCTGGTTGCCGAAGAACAGGTTGGAATTTATGCGGCCAACTACAAAATTGCCGTTTTGATGACCATTTTCATTCAGATGTTCAACTATGCGGCCGAACCGTTCTTCTTCAAAAAATCGCTCGCGAAAGACGCCAAGGAATCGTATAGCGTTGTGATGGACTATTTCGTCATTTTCTGCCTGCTGATTTTCCTGATTGTCACAATGTATATCGACATATTTAAATACTTCATTGGCAGCGAGTTTCACGAAGGACTCGATATTGTTCCTGTTGTTCTTCTGGCCAATATGTTCCTTGGAATTTACTACAACCTTTCGGTTTGGTACAAAATCAATAATAAAACCTACTGCGGCGCCGTGATTTCGGTCATTGGAATGATTATAACGCTTGTAATGAACGTTTTACTCATTCCGCGAATTGGCTATTGGGGTGCTGCCTGGGCAACCATTGCCTGCTATTTTGCGATGGTTGTGGTGTCGTACATTTGGGGCCACAAGGTATATCCGGTCCGCTATAGCGTTGGCAAGATTCTTTGCTACATTGCGCTAGCCATTTTAGTTCTTTGCGGCCGAAATTGTTTCAGTTTGAGCAATACGGTGGCGTCACTTTCAGTTAGTACATTGTTTATGATGTCATATATTGGCATTTTATATTACTTTGAGCGGAAAAACATAAAGAAACTTTTATGCGTGTAAATATTATAAACAAATCGAATAACGCACTACCTGCATACGAGACTGCAAGTTCGGCCGGTATGGATTTGAGGGCTTTTGTCGATGCTGATGTAGTGCTGAAACCTTTCGAGCGAAAGCTCATTCCGACAGGTCTTTACATTGAATTGCCCGATGGCTACGAAGCGCAGATTCGTCCGCGCAGTGGTTTGGCAATCAAAAGCGGAATAACTGTTCTCAATTCGCCTGGCACCATCGACGCTGATTACCGTGGCGAGATTAAGGTTATTCTTATCAACTTGAGTCAGGATGATTTCACTATAAAATCGGGTGACCGCATTTGCCAAATGGTGATAGCCAAGCACGAAAAAGCTGAATTTGTTGAAGTTAACGAGATAAGCGAGACCGAGCGCGGCGCCGGCGGATTTGGCCACACAGGAAAATAGATGAGTTTGAATTTTTATAAATCGGGAATTTTAGGTTTGGCTCTGACAATTTGCAGTTTTGCTTATGGTCAGGAACTTGACCCCGATGTTGCCGTTTTCGACGAAGACATCAATTATACTTACAATTTTTTCGAAGCCGATAAAAACTTTATCGAGGAAAACTTCGAACTGTCAGAAAGTTATTATCAGTTGTGCCTTAATGCCAAGCCCAACAATCCGTTTCTTTATTATAGGTTAGCGTCAATCGCTCTGCAGCGTCACGATTTGAATCTTGCTGAAAGCTACATTGATAAGTGTCTCCAATTTGATGATAAGAACGAATGGTATCTTTATATGGCTGGAAACATCTATATGTATGCCAGTAAATTCGATAAGGCCGAGAATATCTTCACTAAACTTATTGACAGAAAACCTAATGAGTTTGATTTTTATGCTTGTCTTTCCGATGTTTATCTTCGAGCTGATAATCTAAAAAAGGCGCTTTCGGTTTATAATCAGATTGAAAAAAAATTTGGTCTCGACGAGTCAATTTCTATACAAAAGAAAAATATCTATCTCAAACTCAAGAAGAAAAAGAATGCAGAGGCAGAGCTTCTAAAGTTAGTCAACGCTAATCCCGAAGAAGAACATTTTAAGTTGATTTTGGCAGATTTTTATGTTCAGATAAATGAAGTTGAAAAGGCTATTTCTATCTATAAAGCGATTTTGAAGTCCAATCCGAATGATGGTTTTTCCCATCTCGGACTTGCAGGTTGTTATCAGTATTTGAAGGATTTAGATAATTTCTTTGCTGAGTTAAATGCCGGTTTTGCATCAACTAGAGTTCCTTGTTCGGCTAAAGTTGGAATCTTGGTTGATATGACCCGGGACCAAAATCTTATTAAAGAGCACTTTGAGCAGATTTTCAATCTTGCCGAAATTCTTATTCAATACCATCCTGACGACGCTGATGCAAATACCATATATGCTGACTTTCAGATGAATAAAGGCAACATTTATATTGCAAAGCTGGCGTTGCAAAAGGTTATTGAAACACGAAAAGACAAGTACGGAATTTGGGAGCAGCTCCTTCAAATTGATTATCAGCTTGCTGATTGGAATTCAATGATTAAGCATAGCAATGAGGCTCTTGAGAATTTTCCTAATATTCCTGTTTTATATTTTTTCAATGGAATCAGCAGTTTTCAGCTTTCTCGTTATGAGCAGGCTAAAAAATCGCTCGATTTCGGTTATAAAATTTTGCCCAAAAACGATATGTTGGAGCGCGATTATCTGACATTTCTTGGTGAGGTGTACTATAAACTTGATGATAAGACAACTGCATACTCTTATTTTGATAAACTACTCGTAGTGGACCCTGACAATTTGATGGTAATGAATAACTACAGTTACTATCTGTCTCTGGACCGCACCGATTTACCTAAAGCAAAATCGATGTCTTTTAAAACTATCCAAAAAGAACCTGAAAACGCTACTTATCTTGATACCTACGCTTGGATTTTGTTTGAAATGCATCAATACTCCGAAGCTCTGAAATATATTCAAAAAGCTGTTGATTTTGATTCTACCCGCAGCGGCGTGATTATTGAGCATTATGGTGATATTCTTTATTTTAACGACGATACAGAAGGAGCCATTGAGCAATGGAAACGAGTGAAAACTATTGGTAACGGCAGTGATAAATTAGATGAAAAAATTGCGGCTGGAAAATACATTGAGTAGGGCCGCAATTCTTTCGTTGTTGGTCTTTTGTTCGTGTTCTAAATCAATTGTCAACACTCGCCAGGTTAACGACTTTTCAGGACTGCAGTCTAGAACCATTAAACGTCAAAATTTACTAGCTTCCAACAATCTTAAAATCAAATTCAAGACTTCTGTTGAAATAGATGGCAAGGAAAACAAACTGTCAGGAAAAATCTATGCCTTGTCTGACACTTGCCTGTTTCTTAATGTTATGTCTTCTTCATTAGGAATTGAAATTGGTCAGCTGCGGATGAACAAAGATTCGGTTTTTATGATTAATAAGATTGATAAAACTTATTTTTCAGGAACTTATGCTGATTTCAAAAGCAAATTCGACACAAATTTTGAGCAGTTTTACTCTTTTATAACAGCTTCTTATTTCAAGAGGGATTCAATCTTTTTTAATTCATCTAATGCTAGTTATATTGCAGATTTACAAAGATTTATAGTTAATGATTGTTATTCGAATTCTCAAACTAAATCGTTTTTAACAACCATATTCGACCGTTATGGAAATGTTTGGAGAGTTGAATATAAATCGTTTGATGGTAATCTTTTTAGGGCTAATTATTCTAATTTTGTGCTCGATTATGGCTTTCCTTCCGAGTTGGTTTTAAGCGCCAAAGTTAGGGGAGCCAAATATGAGTTTACTGTTTATTTTGAAAATGTAAGTGTTATAAAAGAGTCGGCTTTTCCTGAAATGAAAAAATCGCTCGGAAAATATAAACAAGTAACTTTTTAAATGCTTAGATTCTGTTTGTCATCGGTTTTAGTTTTACTTTTTGTTTCGTCGCTTGCTCAGACTCGTGCTGACCTTGAGCGTCGTAAAAAGGAGAATGAAAAAGAAATCAGCTACACAAATGAGTTAATTGCTAAAACTGAAAAAAACAAAACCGCTACTTACAACAAGTTGCTGCTGATTAATAGCAAGATAAAGAGTCGCGAAAAAGTAATCAACGATATTAATAGTGAAATCAAGCTTATTGATGGGAATATTCATACTCAGCAGGAATTAATTCATGAACTGAACCGAGATTATGAAAAGTTGAAAACTGAGTATGCTAAAGTCATTTCGTTTTATTATAAAAATCGCAGTCATTATGACCGCATTATGTTCATTTTGGCATCGGAGAGTGTTAACACGGCGTTCAATCGTATTAAGCATCTTCAGCAATATAATGAGTATCGAACCCGGCAGGCCCAACAGATTATTGAAACTAAAATTGAAATTGAAAAGCAACTTGCACAACTTGACAGCTTAAAAATTCAGAAAAAATCTCTTTTGAATGAACATTTGTCAGAAACTAACGAGCTAAAGAAGGAAAAATCTGACCAGAATGTGGTTATAAAAAAGCTTGAACAACAAAAAGTTGAGCTTAAAAAGAAATTAGACAAGCAAATTAAACTTGCAAGTGAACTTCAGCGCGAAATTGAAAAAGTTATTGCTGAGGAATTGGCTAAGGCAAACAAAAAGAAGGGACCAAATGTTTTCCAGTTGACACCTGAGGAAAAGAAACTTGCTGACAATTTTGCCAATAACAAAAGAAAACTTCCTTGGCCGACAGAACGCGGAGTTATAACCGGTTTCTTTGGCGAAAACCCTCATCCAGTTTTAAAAGGGGTTTTCGTGCGTAACGATGGAATAGATATTTCCACCACCGAAGGTTCTTATATCCGTTCGATTTTTGATGGAACAGTGACTCGTGTTTTTGTTATTCCAGGTGCGCACACAACAGTAATCATACGTCACGGAAATTATTTGTCTGTTTACTCAAACCTTGTTGAAGTATTTGTAAAACAAGGAGATAAAGTTAATACTAAGCAATCAATTGGTAAAATTTATACTGATAAGGACGAAGAAGGAAAATCCGTTCTTCAGTTCCAAATCTGGAAGGAAAATCAAAAACTCAATCCTCAAGATTGGTTAGCAAGTTCAAAGAATGAATGACAGCGTTGAAAACTTCATATCAAGAATTGAAAAAGTCTCCGACAAGTATTATAGAAGCTTGTTGCTGAGAGGTTTTTCACTATTTGTCTTAGTATTTGTTTCATCGCTTGTTTTAGTTTCCATTTTAGAATACTTAATTCAATTTTCTCAGCCTCTTAGGTTTTTTCTTCTCCTTCTATTTTCCATTGTTAATGCTGGTGTCTTTGCTATCAAAGTCTGCAAGCCTTTTTTGCAGTTATTCAACATTCTTCCTCGTCTTTCTTATTCCGATGTTTGCCGACTTATACAATTAAAATATCCTGAATTACAAGATATTCCGCTTAACATCATTGAACTTTCTCAGCAACAGAAATCAGAACTCACCGATGCGAGCATTCAACAGAAAATTTCTAAGACGTTAAACTACGATTTTTCTCAAGCTGTTTCTTATAATTTCAAAAGTGTGCTTTCTTATTTCTTATTTCCATTAACACTTTTGTCCTTCTTGATTCTTCTCTGTCCATCTTTGTTTTCTGATGGCTTTTTCAGAATAATTCATTTTCATAAGCACACTGAGAATATTAATGTTTTAATATCAGTTGATGAATCTAAATTGTTAGTTGAACAAGGTTCAGATTTAAGAATAAAATCAATTATTCACGGAAATATCAGTGCATCAGAAATTTATATTAATTTTCACTCAAATAAACTCATAATGGAACAACTTGATGACACTACATTCGAGTATTTGTTCAAAAATGTCAATAATGAGTTTAATTTTTCTATTCTGGCTGGTGATTATGAATCAAAAGTTTATCGTGTTAAAGTTCTTAAAGTTCCAACCATAAATAGCTATAATACAGAATTATACTTTCCTAAATATGTTAACAAACGTGATACAATTGTTGATAACCAGAATATTTTAATTGTTCCACAAGGAACATTCATAAAGCAAAATTTCGTTGGTTCAAACTTTGATACTTTGCGATTGTTTTCTTCGACTGATTCTACCGAGCTGTTGTGTATTACTGACAATAATTTCGTTTATAAAGAACGCATCTTTAATAATCAGGACTACTTTGTTGTTTTGTCAAATGCCGATATTGTCCAAAAGTTTATAGATTTTAAAATAGTTTGTGTTCCTGATTTGTATCCTGAACTTTCGATTTCTAAATCTGTTGAGCAATCTGCTCAAGACAGAATCGTTTTTAGTGGTTCAATAAAGGACGATTATGGTTTTAGCCAGATGTTGATGTTTGTATCTGGTAATGGTGTTACTGATACTTTGAGCATTCCAATTTATCAGAATGTTACTTCTCAGCAGATTTATTATGACTATTCTTGTCCTACAGTTTCTGACATTACCGACCAAACTCTTTCATTTAGTTTTGAGCTCTATGATAATGATTCTGTTAACGGACCTAAAAAAGTTCGCTCTGATTTGTTCGAACATATTGTTAAATCTATTTCAAGTCAAACAATTGAAAAAGAAAACCAGTATGCCGATTTATTCAAGCAGCTTGAGCTTTCTAAACAACTTTCTTCTGAAATTGAATTTGAAATATCTGAGCTCCGCAAAAAATTACTGAACGATAATTTGACGGAGTGGGAGAAAACTAATATGCTTCAGCAAATTAGTAGCAAAACAAATCAACTTCAGGATTTGCTGAATGAAATATCCAAAGCACATAATTCGATAGAAAACACTTTTAGTAAGAGCCAACAAATTATTGAAAAACAAAATCTTATTTCTGAAATGCTAAATAATTTGGTTGACGATGAGTTGAAACAGATTCTTAATGAAATATCGCAGCTTGCTAATGAGCAGCAACAGTACAATACCTTATCGGAAGATTTGAAACGCGATTTCAGCAATTTTGAAAAGTCTATTGACAAAGATTTGGAATTACTTAAGAAAATTAAAATGGAAGAGAATATGCAGCAGTTAGCTGACAATTTGAATGTTCTTTCTGACAAGCAAAACCAATTATCATTTTCTCAATCTGACTCTTTACAAAATGATGTTGATGACCAAAAATCTTTCTTCAATGATTTACAAAACCAGTACAATCAGATGGAGGAAGATAACAAGTCGCTTGAGCGCCCGTTTGACATTGGTGATTTTAAGAATCAATTTGACCAGATTAACAACAACTTTAATATTGAAAAACAGCAACTTAACAGCGGAGATAAGCAAAATTTCATCAATCAGGCTAAAGAAAATACCAAACAAATTAAAAAACTCTCTGAGGATATTGAGAAATTATTAAAGAAGAATGAAGCTGATTCTCAAGCTGAAGATGCCGATGATTTACGTCAGATTTTGGATAACCTGTTTGAAATATCTTTTAACCAGGAACGTATTATCACTGAATATGATAATGTGAATTACACAAATCCGCTTTATCAGGACAGAATTTTAGAACAATCTCAGCTTGTCGAGAGTTTTAAAATGGTAAGAGATAGCCTATACAGTCTTTCGCGTAGGTCTACCTTTCTAAAAAATCATATTTCAAAAGCCGCATTTATGATTGAAGATGGAATGACAAAGGCCTGTCTTCAGCTTCAAGAGCGCAACACTAGTGTTGCCATTCGCAGTCAGCGCGAATCGTTGAAAAATGCTAACGATTTGATTTTAATTCTATCTGAGTCATTGAAGGATATTGATAATGCCGCTGCTGGTGCCACCGGAAAATCATCGAAACGAAAGAAGAAACCATCTGATCAGAAACAGTCTTTGTCCGATATGCGTGGCGCCCAAGAATCGTTAAAGAATCAAATGCGTGATCTTCTCAACCAAATGAAGAATGGAAATACCCAAAAGAACAATCGCGATTTGGTTAAAGCGCTTATGCAGAACGAAATCTATCAACAAATGCTTGAGCAGATGATGTATAACGCCGACATTGACAGTCAAACAGCTAAACTTTTACAGGAAGTCAAGCAGTTGATGGAAAAAACACATACCGAATTATCCAATAAAAAGCTGTCAATTCAGACTGTTATGCGACAGCAAAACATTGTTACTAAGCTACTTGAGGCCGAGAATGCTGAGGCTGAGCGTGATAAGGACGATAGGAGAGAATCAACTTTAGGAAAAAATATTACACGAAAGACACCCGAAAATTGGACAGAAGACATTACATTTGAGAAAAATATTGAATTTTTGAAACAGACAGATTTGAGGCTTAATTCGTTTTACAAGAATAAATTTGAAGAGTACCTTAATGTTGTAAACAAAAAGAACAATGAATAAAGAACTTGTCATAAAGTCGAAACTGGAGAATATGTCGCTTGTCGAGAATTTCATCGACGAAGTGTCAATTGGTCTTTCAGTTGTTTCCGACCTGTATGGAAACCTTTTGATTTCAACAATCGAAGCTGTTACTAACGCGATTGTTCACGGAAATGAGAGCAATCCAGATAAACTCGTGCATATAAATGTCGATAGTGACGACCATTCGATAAATATTCGTGTGGCCGATGAGGGCAAAGGTTTCAATTTTGAAGTGGTTCCAGACCCAACCAAACCTGACCTTATCGAAAAACCAGACGGCCGCGGCATTTTCCTTATGAAAAATCTTGCTGACAAGGTCACTTTCGACAAAAACGGTTCAATTGTTACATTAACATTCAATATTTAAAGTGATTAACATTTTTTTTGAAGAGATTGACGAGTTTGAACTCGATAATCTGCACATTGAGGAGAACATCGAAAAACTGATTGAAAACGAAAACCGGACTCTTGGCGAAGTAAATTATATTCTGTGTTCCGACCCTTATCTGCTCGAAATCAACCGCCAATATCTCAAACACGATTATTATACTGATGTTATCTCGTTCGATTATTGCGAGGATAATGTTATTTCGGGCGATATTTTCATAAGCGTCGATACTGTTGCCTCCAATGCAAAGGAGTATGGAGTCAGTTTTGAAAAGGAACTTGAGCGTGTGATGATTCACGGCGTTTTGCATTTTGTTGGTTACAACGACAAAGCCGAAGATGAAATTCCGATTATGCGCGCAAAAGAAAACCAGTACCTCAAATTATTTGAATAGCGATGCTCCCCGAGTATGATGTGATTGTTGTTGGTGGCGGTCACGCTGGTTGTGAGGCTGCTGCCGCTGCCGCGAATATGGGTTCGCGAACTCTTCTGATAACGATGGATATGACCAAGTTTGGTTGTATGTCGTGCAATCCGGCTATCGGTGGTATTGCAAAAGGTCAGATTGTCAAGGAAATTGACGCTATGGGCGGATACACCGGTATAGTAACCGACCGTTCGGCTATTCAATATCGTATGCTCAACCGCTCGAAGGGTCCGGCGATGTGGAGCCCGCGTGCCCAGTGTGACCGCGCTTTGTTTTCATTGGCTTGGCGCGAGGTTTTGGAGAACATCGGTAATCTCGATTTGTTTCAAGATAGTGTTGTTGCACTTTCAACCGATGGCGACCACGTTACAGGAGTAAAAACACAGCTTGGATTTGAGTTTAAATCGCAAACCGTGGTTCTTACCAATGGTACTTTTTTGAATGGTGTTATGCACGTCGGTCGCACGCAGTTTGTTGGCGGACGCTATTCGGAATTGCCATCAACAGGTCTTACTGAAAATCTTGTCAAGCTTGGTTTTGAAACCGGCCGAATGAAAACTGGAACGCCGGCACGTATCGACGGGCGCACTATCGATTTCAGCAAATGTGCCATTCAAAACGGCGATGAAGACCCGTACTTCTTCAGCTATTCAACTTTGAAACCATATCACGACCATCAGATTCCGTGTTATATAACACGCACAAACTCTGCTGTTCACGACGAATTACGTAAAGGTTTTGTTGATTCTCCGATTTTCAATCATATCATAATTGGAATAGGTCCGCGTTATTGCCCAAGTATCGAGAGCAAACTGGTTACATTTGCCGATAAAGACTCGCACCAGTTGTTTTTGGAGCCAGAGGGTTTCAATACTCACGAGTATTACATCAACGGTTTTTCATCATCGTTGCCGTGGAATGTGCAATTCAATGCAATTCATAAAATACCAGGGCTTGAGAGTGCGAAAATTTACCGTCCTGGTTATGCCATTGAATATGATTACTTCCAGCCAACCCAACTGAAAGCAACACTTGAAACAAAAATCATTAAAGGGTTGTTCTTTGCCGGACAGATTAATGGAACAACCGGTTATGAGGAAGCCGCAGCGCAAGGATTGATGGCTGGCATCAATGCTCATTTGCAATGCGTGGGAGCGGAGCCTTTTGTGTTGGCTCGCAACGAGGGATATATTGGCGTTTTGATTGATGACCTTATTTGCAAAGGTGTTGATGAGCCTTATCGTATGTTCACCAGCAGGGCAGAGTACCGTATGTTGTTACGTCAGGACAATGCGGACGAACGTCTGACTGAAAAATCATATAACATTGGTCTAGCCAGTCGTGAGCAGCTTGACCGTTATTATGAAAAGCGCGACCAGATAAACAGCTTGGTTGAACATCTTTCAACAACAAACATCCGCGCTGAACAAGCCAACAAGTTCCTTGTGGAACGAAAAAGTTCTCCTATAACTGAAAGCGTCAAATTTGCTCAGATTCTTTCCCGTCCCGACATCAAACTCGACGATATGATTGAAAACATTACGACGTTGGATTCTTTTAAGCAAAGCAGTCGTGAGGTTAGAGAAGGAGCTGAGTTCACAATCAAATATGCCGGGTACATCGAGCGCGAGAAAAACAATGCCGACAAACTGAAAAAGCTTGAGAACCTGCGCATCCCCGAAGGGTTTGATTATTCGAAGCTTCAATCCATCACTATGGAGGCGCGCAGCAAACTGACCAAGTACGCTCCGACTACAATCGGGCAGGCTGCCCGCATTTCCGGTGTGAGTCCGAATGACATTAACGTGCTCCTGGTTTACTTCGGCAGGTAATGTTTCACGTGGAACATTTATTTTAGGTAACAGCGCGTAAAATAAAGAGTATCAAATAATTAAATTCAATTAACAAGGTCTATTTTCTGAATAATTCCATTATCAAAGGTGTCTAATGGGTTGAAAACGAAATACATACACACTGTTTGATTGATCACGTTCCACAAACAACCAATAAAAATCTTATGCGTTCTTGCCACATTAAGTAACGCGGCTTATATTTGAACAACATTTCATCAGCATTGCAAGTGAACAGAGAACAACAAATTTACAAGGTAACGCTAATTGGATTTTTTGCCAATATGCTTTTGTCTGCCGGTAAGCTGGCTGCGGGTATTATTGGCCGAAGCGGAGCAATGATTGCTGACGGTGTGCACTCCATTTCCGATTTTGCCACCGACCTTGTTGTGATGATTTTCGTCAAGGTGTCGGCAATGCCTAAGGATGAGGACCACGACTACGGCCACGGAAAATTCGAGACTTTGGCTACCATCCTCATAGGGATGGCGTTGTTCGGCGTTGCAGCTGGTATTTTGTGGAACAGCTTGAACAAAGTGGCTGCCGTTATAGGCGGACAAACAATTGAACCACCCGAAGCCATTGCTTTTGTGGCTGCGGCAGTTTCAATTGTCGTAAAAGAGTCGTTGTACCGTTACACCAAGCACATTGGAGAAAAGGTTAACTCGACGGTGGTGGTGGCCAATGCTTGGCATCATCGCTCCGATGCGCTCTCGTCAATCGGAACACTTTTCGGCATTGGCGGAGCCTATTTTCTCGGACAAAAGTGGGCTGTCCTCGATCCGGCAGCCGCTATCATTGTCAGCATTTTGATTTTCAAAGTAGCTTACGATTTGGTGAAGCCGGGCATTGGCGAAATGCTTGAGCGCTCACTTCCTCGTGAGCAGGAAGAGGAGATTGAGTCTATTGTTCTCAGCAACAAACATTTCAGCGATGTTCATAACCTTAAAACCCGTCGCATAGGTTCGGGCATTGCCATTGAGTTACACGTGCGAGTTCCGGGCAATATGACGGTGAGCGAGTCGCACGCCGCTACGGTTGATGTTGAGAAACGCTTGCGCGAACATTACGGACAGCACACACAGGTGATACTTCACGTCGAGCCGGAAAAATCTCCAAGATTATAAATCAAACAGAAAACTATACTTATATGCAAAAATACTTTAAGGCGATTGCCGCTGCGTTGGGAATAAAATTGAATCAAGTTGAGGCGGTGGCTCAATTGCTCGATGGTGGCGCCACAGTGCCTTTCATCAGCCGTTACCGTAAAGAAGCCACTGGCGGCCTTGACGAGGTTGCTGTTTTCGATATTGAAACGCAATATCACAAGTTTGTTGAACTGGATAAGCGTAAGCAGACAGTGATTGAGACTATTGCCGAGCAGGGCAAACTAACTGAAGATTTGAAACGGCAGATTGACGAAACCCTTGACAGCACTACGCTTGAAGACATCTATCTGCCTTATAAACCTAAAAAACGCACCCGCGCCACTGTGGCAAAAGAACAAGGACTCGAACCTTTGGCTGCCTGGCTTATGCGCCAACAGTCGGGCGACCCGGAAGAAACTGCAATCAAATATGTGAAGGGCGATATTGATAGCGAGGAGATGGCTCTTGCCGGTGCCCGCGACATTATTGCAGAGTGGGTGAGTGAGAACGCCGTTGCCCGGCAGCGTGTGCGTAACTGTTTCAATCATAAGGCAATAGTATCGTCACACGTGATTAAAGGAAAGGAGTCGGATGCGGTAAAATACGAAGACTATTACGATTTTTCGGAGCCTCTGCGCCGTTGTCCGTCGCACCGGATGCTGGCTATGCGCCGCGGCGAGGCAGAAGGTTTTCTGCGCGTCAATATTGAGCCTGAAGGAACCGATGTGGCTGATATGCTCCATCGTCAGTTTCTGAAAGCCGACAATGCCGCTTCACGTCAAGTGAAAATGGCCATCGATGACAGCTATAAACGCTTGATACAGCCGTCAATAGAAAACGAATTCAAGAAACTATCGAAAGAAAAGGCCGACAAAGAGGCCATCGATGTTTTTTCGGTCAACTTGCGGCAACTGCTGTTGGCGGCTCCACTTGGGCAGAAACGCATTATAGCGCTCGACCCTGGTTTCCGCACAGGCTGCAAATTGGTTTGCCTTGACGAAACGGGCAATATGCTTTATAATCAAGCAATTTACCCCCATCCGCCACAAAACGAATGGGCCGAGTCGCAAGAGACGCTTCGGCAACTGGCCAAAAAATACCGCTGCGAGGCTATCGCCATTGGCAACGGCACTGCAAGCCGTGAAACAGAAGCTCTTGTGAGGTCGGTGAAGTTCGACAATCCGGTGCAGATATTCGTGGTGAGCGAGAACGGAGCTTCGGTTTACAGCGCTTCGCAGGCTGCTCGCGATGAGTTTCCCGACTATGATGTGACAGTGCGCGGAGCCGTTTCAATAGGCCGCCGTCTGATGGACCCGCTGGCCGAACTTGTCAAAATCGACCCGAAATCGATTGGCGTGGGACAGTATCAGCACGATGTTGACCAGACAGCCTTAAAGGAAAGTCTCGATTTTGTGGTGGAAAGTTGTGTGAATCAGGTTGGTGTGAATCTGAACACCGCCAGTATGCACCTGCTCTCGTATGTGAGTGGTCTGGGACCAAAGCTGGCTCAAAATATTGTTGATTACAGGAAAGAGAACGGCAGCTTTTCATCGCGCCAGCAACTGAAAAAAGTTCCGCGCTTGGGCGATAAGGCTTTTGAGCAGAGTGCGGCTTTTCTGCGCATTCCCGGAGCTAAAAATCCGCTCGACAACAGCGCCGTGCACCCCGAGAGCTACGCCGTTGTTGACCGTATGGCCGCTGATTTGGGCTGCACCGTTTCGGACCTGATTGCCGATGCAACGCTGCGCAGCCGCCTCGACCTGAAGCGCTACCTTTCGGCCACGACCGGAATGCCGACACTTCTCGACATCAAAGCTGAGCTTGAAAAACCCGGCCGCGACCCGCGCTCGGCTATTCAGGAGTTTGCTTTCGCCGAAGGAATCCACACCATCGACGACCTTGAAGAGGGTATGGTTGTGCCGGGTATCGTTACCAATGTTACCAACTTCGGTGCCTTTGTCGATATTGGCGTGCATCAAGACGGTTTGGTGCACATATCGCAGCTTGCCGACAAATACGTGAGCAATCCAAACGATGTGGTGTCGCTGCACCAGCACGTGATGGTGAAGGTTTCTGGCGTCGATTATGTCAGAGGAAGAATCAGTCTGTCGATGAAAGGAGTGAAGCAGTAGTTCTGAGCCGGATGGTTGCAAAACGCCGGCTACGAGCTGATGCAAAACACTTTACATTCAATTTTTCCAAAAAACAGTTGTTTTTCTGCTCATTATGGTGTAATATTGGTTTGCGTTAATCCAACCATATTACAATGAAATGAGTATCAGCGGTTTTCTCGATAAAAACCCGTTTGTCAGGATTATTCTGCCGTTTGCGCTTGGAATAGTTTTCCATTGCTATTGGAGTGTGCCGGCAATGGTGAGTATCAGCGCATTAGGCATTTTTGTTGCGTTAGCCGTTTTTCTTTTTCGCCAAAACGGCTACAAAAGCCGATGGGCGTGCGGAGCGGCACTTTTTCTAAGTATTGCCGCGCTTGGCAGTGCAATGGCCGCGCTCAACACGCCGCCGAATGTTGTGTCCGACGCCGGCAGCCGCAAATGCGAGTATCGCGCCAGCGTAACAGGCACACCGTCGGTTGGCGAGAAGGCTTGCAAGGTGGATATGCGCGTGGAGGCTGTCAATTTGCTTGGCGAGTGGCACGATTTCGATGCGCGCATTGTTGCCACTATTATGAAAGATTCGGCGGCCGCGGCACTGAAAGCCGGGCAGACTATCAAATTCTCGTCGCGAATCGACACGCTCGATATGCCTAAAAATCCGTTCGGCTTCAACTATTCGCAATATCTGCAACTAAACGGCGTTCAGGGCTCCATCTTTCTCAATCCGGGCGAGTGGGAGCTGGCCGACGGCAGTGTGCACGGTCTGCGGCAGCACGCTCTTAATGTGCGCCAAATGCTTGTTGGCTTGCTCGAAAAGGCCGGACTTGAGGGCAACGAACTCGGGTTGGCGTCCACCTTGGTTTTGGGTTACAAAAACAACATCGATGCCGAGGTGAAGCAGGCTTATATGAACGCTGGCGCGATGCACGTTCTGGCCGTGTCCGGAATGCACGTGGGCGTTGTCTGTTCGGTGCTCGAAATGCTGATGTTCGTCCTCGGCGGCCGTCTGGCCTCAAACCTCAAGCGCCTGGTTATTGTGCTGTTGCTTTGGGTGTACGCTTTCATCACAGGCTTGTCGCCATCGGTGCTGCGTGCCACAGTGATGTTCTCGTTTCTGGAATTGGGCCGGCTGATGCGGCGCGATATGTCGATTTACAACACTCTCGCGGCGTCGGCTTTTCTGCTGCTTGTCATCAATCCCGATATGCTTTTCAAAGCCGGATTTCAGCTGTCATACGCGGCCGTGATTGGCATTGTGAGCTTGCAACCGCGTATTGTAAAGCTGTTGCCGGTTAATCGCCGAAATAAGCCTCTGCGCTGGTTCTGGGAGCTCACAGCTGTATCGATAGCCGCACAGATTTCAACTTTTCCTTTCTGCCTCTACTATTTCGAGCGCACGCCGGTCTATTTTTGGCTGTCGAACGTGGTGGTGTCGCCAGGTGCCGTGTTAATGATTGGACTTACTATGTTGTTGCTGGCCGTATCACCTGTGCCGGTGCTTACCAAGATAATTGGTGTCGCAACCACGTATGCCGCTCGGGCAATGAACTGGGCCGTTATGTCCATTTCCAATTTGCCGTTTTCCACCATCGAGAACACTTATATATCGGTGTTTCAGGCTGTTGCCATTGGAGCAACAATTCTTGCGGCGCTAATCTGGCTCCGAACACGCAATTGCAACTGGCTGATGGCTTCGCTGGCCTCTTTTTTGGTTTTTGTAACGCCGTTCAGTGCGAGTGCCGTCCGCAACAGTTCCACGCAGGCTCTGTGCGTCTATTATTCGCCCCGTAACGCTTTGGCGCAGTTTGTCGATGGCAACAGCTCATATTGGGTTCAGGGCGCCATAGGCGATGCCCGCCAGGCCGCGCTGATGGTGAAAGGCGGAAACATTTTTTGGAATTCGAGCCGTTCGGCTGATGTTGATATGCGTGAATCCGAATCCGGCCGTATGTTTGCCCGCGATGGGTTCTTTGTTTACGACAGTGTCAGTGGATTGATGATTAGCGACAGCACGCCACGTTTCAAAATGAAGCAGCCCGCAACGCTCGATTTTCTGATTATATCGGGCAAACCGGCAATCAAACCGCGCCAAATGCCCAAGAATCTCACGTTCAGCAATGTGATTATCGACGGCTCTGTACCTCCGTGGTTAGCCCGCGACTGGGAGAGGCGATATGCGAACAGTAATGTGCATAACGTCAGACAGAAAGGAGCGTTCATCTGCCAATTGGCTTCAGCTCAAAACAAATAACCCGACGATTTGTTAACGGGTAGGGAAACAGGTGAAATAAAAAACCGCAAACTTTAATTTGGCTTGCGGTTTAAGTTTTTCAGGCTGTTCGTGTGCTTTTGGCGGCCGCCAGTTTAACAACTGCTTGGCGGGCTTTACGACTCATTGCTGAAACTTTGCTGCATACATTGCAGGCGAAATCGAAAACTGTTAGGAAAACCAAAGCAAAACGAACAATCATAATTCAAAAAATCTTTACATCGCAAATGTACGCAACTGAGGGCGATTGGTTTGTTTTATTTGACAAAACGGCCGATATGGTTGGTGAATAGTGCGTAGGTGTAAAAGAGCGGAAGCCGATAAAGGCTGAAAGAACCGGCTTCATTGCCAGGCTGCCGCCAAAGGTATATGAAAACAAGAAGGCGACATCTCACGACGTCGCCTTCTCCACAAAATCATTATGAAAAAAACTATTTAATTAATCCTTACACCCATAAGTACAACGTCATCGGTTTGGTGGTCGGCCGGACCGCGCCAATCCTCGTAAATCTTGTTCAGAATCTCTTTCTGCTCGGCCATCGGTTTCTGGTGGATTTCGAGCAGAACCTCACGCAAGTGCTTACTCATAAACTTCTTACCCGACTCGAATCCGAACTGGTCTTGGAAACCGTCGGAGAAAGTGTAGAGGCAGTCGCCTTTCTTCAGCTCCATATCCACACGCTCGAACGGGTCGAGTTTCGCATAAATGCCGACCGGCATCTTGCTGGCCTTTATCACTTGCACCTCGCCGTCGCGGATGAGCACCAGCGGGTTGTTGGCGCCGGCAAACGACAGGGTCATCTCTTTCTCGTTAATGACGTACATTGCCACGTCCATACCGTCCTGACTGCGGTCTTTCTTCTCAACCGACATTGCAAAGGCGGCGCGGCGGTCGGCTTTCTCGTCACCGGTTGGAGCCGGAGCGTCGTCTTTCTGCCGCAGACTGGTGATGATGGCGTTGCGCAGCTTGTTCAGAATCTCATCCGGACGAAGCTCCTGGCCGACAATGTAGTTCAGGTTGGTCATACCAAGCATACTCATAAAGCCGCCCGGCACACCGTGGCCCGTACAGTCGGCCACAATGCTGACTTTGTTGTCGCCAAACTGACCGAACCAGTAGTAGTCGCCGCTCACCACATTACGCGGCTTGTAGAGCAGGAAGTGGTCAGGGAAAATCTTGTCGATGGTTTCGTCGGGAGTAAGCAGAGCGCGCTGGATGCGGCGGGCGTAGTTGATACTTGCCTGAATCTCGTCTTTTTGCTTTTCAATCTCATCTTTCTGTTGCTCCAGCTGAACGTTCTGTCCGCGAATCTCTTCGGTAGCCTCGGCAATCTTCTGTTCCAGTTTTTTCTTCTCCTCAATCAGTCGGCGGGTGTTCCATTTCACAATGCCATACACAAGCACAACAAGCAGAACAACATACAGAAGGTAAGCCACCACTGTGCGGTAGAAAGGCGGTTTGATAACAAACGTGAATTCAGCCACCGAGCTTTCAACGCCGTAAATGTTGCGTGCCTTCACCTTCAGCGTGTATTTGCCTTCCGAAAGGTGCATACGGCTGTACTCTGTGCTCTTTCTCCATCTCGACCACGTTTTGTCCTCACCGACAAGCATTGTTGAATATTCGGTAAGCTCCTCACTCTCGTAGAAGTTCGAGCTGAAATTGAAAGTCAGTGAGTTTTTCGAGTATGGAAGCTCTACAATTTGTTTTTCAGTTTGTATTGTGGAAATGCCGAAACCGTTTTCTTTTTCGTATGCACCGCCAAACAGCAAAATGGTATCGTTCGCCATCACTTGCCTAATCAGTGCGTCGAAAGGAGCTGTGTAGTAGCAGTTTGTGGTGTCAATATGGTTTGTGTTGTAGCAGAGCAAATCTTCGTCAAGACTCAGCCAAAGATTGTTTTCATCATCGATGAACGAGAAGTACAGACTGCCTTTCTGCTTTGAAGCGGGTTTCGAAAGAGTTTTTTCATTCACAATTTCAAACTCGCCCTGGCTGTTTTTCTTGATGAATGTCAACCAGTATTTAACCTGCTCCAAATTGTAGCACGAAGCCATATACATACCATTGTAAGGCTTTATGTCAAGAGTTCCGAAAGTGGTGTCGGAGCTGAATTCTCCAAAATATGTGCTCACATCGAATTGCTCCAGACTTTCGTCGAATTCGTACATACCGTCAGGAGTGAGGAAAAGCAAATTGCCGTCCATATTCTTTATCGTAAGCATATAATACGAGGGAATACCGCTCTCCTCATCGTATGTTGTAATGTTTTTGCCGTCGGGCGACATTTTGACAACACCTTTGCTTGTCGCGCACCAGATGTTACCTTTTGAGTCCTCTTCTATCGATGTAACCTCAATTCCTTCCAGAATGTGGTCTATATGCTGCCAGTTTTTACCATTTGCCGGTTTATATTTTTCCCAAACCAAACCCTCTCTGGTGCCAATGTACAAATACTCGGGATGCAGCCGCGATTGGAAAAGCACACTGCAGTCGATATGCTCTATCTCGTCGCGAGCCGAACCGTCTTCTTTCAATTTTACATCACCGTTTTTCAGTTCGATAACATTTAAAGCCGTACCTGCCAGCAGTATTTTTTTGTCGCTGTTAGGCACCTTAAAAGTTGTTATTTTTTGAGTTGCGTAGGTGTAGATTCTTTCAAAGCTCGGAAGTCCGTTTTCGTCGAAACTTTCGCGGAAGAGACCGTTGCCCGTACCCACATACATTTTTCCATCGAATTTGTAAATGTCATTTATTGCTCCGGCCAGGCCCGATTCCTTACCAAAATGATAGAAAGCGTTGCCAATTTCAATTTTCGAAATGCAGTTGTCCAAACCAACCCACAGCAAATGTCCTGAAGTGTAAGCGGAAAAGGCATTTGTTGAAGACAACCCAGTGGTGTTGTTAAATGCTTGTTTTAGTACAAGATTTTCATCGAAAACAGCAACCGTGTATTTGTCGTCGAAAACAGTAGGCATCACCACGCCATTACGGTACGTGGTCAGTTGGTAGGGCATATGTTTCTTGTAAAGATAATCAACAGCCTTATTGGTTTTGTTAATGTCTTTTACAGGAGTTTTGCCGTCGAGCGAGATTTCGAACAGCTTGTTGCCTGTTGAGGCCAGGTAATTTCCGTTTTTCCAGGGAATAAGACCATAAACACCTTGAATGGAGATGTTTGTATAGTGAATTTGGTCATCGTAATACAGAAAAGCCTCTTCTTCTTTATCCGTATTTCCGATAAACAGAGTGTCGCCATTTGCCCGGTATGTCCAGAAGCAGTTTTTCGGCAAATCAACAATTTTCACCAGGCTGTCCTGTTCTGCTATGAAAATGTTGTATTGCGAGCAGTAGTATGTGTAATCGCCAATGCAGTATGTCTTATAAATCGGGTCGACTGGAACAGAGTCGGGAACTTGCGATGTCATTGATACATATTCCAGAACACCGTTTTCGTTTGGGTAGAGGTAGCCAAAACTTTCGCTTGAGCCCACGCGCACAACATTGTTATTGTCAACTGCCAGTGAGAGCGCATAAAGCATCGGGGTAAGAGTCATATTTATGCCGTCATACTCAAAAACGCCATCATCGTTGGCAAAATACATAATGCCGCGCTGGTCCTGAATAATGTCAAGAGTTTGCGATGCGTTGGGTTTGTAAGTGGTGGTATAAGGCACACCCGAAGTGTTCAGATTCGGGATTTGTGCTTGTCCAACCGAGCAAATCGCCGTCGAGGCAAGTAATAGTAACGCTATTTTTCTCATTTTTTCTGAATATGTTATCATTATTTTATTTAATCAATCCTGAGATGCCTGAGGAAACAAACCACGCCACATCTTGTTGATGTATAACAAGATGCAATCTCCTTGTATAACCTTGCGCTTTCTTTTGGCATCACAAAAAACTTTTAAGTTTCAAGCATATAAAACGCTTTAGTTTAAAACTTTTCCAATCTGCAAATCTAACATTTTTGTGTAAACTTGAACCTAAAAAACAATTACGCCCAGTCTATTTGTCAACCGCAAAGTGTTAGAATCCGAAATGACGCTTTTTCGTAAAATAATTGAAAAAACAGGCAAAATTTATGGACGTTTGTTAAGATTTTATAGAACACATCGTATATTTGCCCGTTTTACAATTATTACAAGGCTAACTGATGACACAACCTGCTTACGTAGAGTATCCGAAAATCCACGTCGCTGTGGACTGTGTGATTTTCACTTATGACGACGAACAACTGAAAGTACTTTTATATCCGCGTAACATTGAGCCGCGCAAGGGCGACTGGTCGCTGATGGGCGGTTTTGTGGGCGACCGCGAGTCGCTTGAGGACGCTGCCCGACGCGTGTTGCAGCAGACCGTCGGGCTGAGCAACATTTTTATGGAGCAGGTGCACGGATTCTCGAAACCCAACCGCGAACCCGATGAGAGGGTTATCAGTGTGGCTTTCTACGCTCTGATTTGCAACGACAAGCACAACCGCGAGCTGGTTGAGGAGCACAAGGGCGAATGGTATTCCATAACCAATCTGCCAACGCTCATTTTTGACCATCACGAGATGATAACCGCCGCCCTTCAGCGGCTTCAACACAAGGCCAGTTGCGAGCTTATCGGTCGCGATTTGCTGCCCGAGAAGTTCACTCTCACACAGATGAACAATCTTTACAACGCCATTTTCCAACGCACTTTCGACCAGGGAAATTTCCGCAAGAAGATAGCCTCGCTCAAGGTGCTGATTCAAACTCCCTACAAAGACACATCTACATCGAAAAAGGGCGCCTATTTGTATGTGTTTCCGCATAACTACGTGGCTCCCGACTGCCGGATAGTTAAAATATAGAAAGGCGCCCCCAAGGCGCTTTTTTATTTTGGTGCTTTAGTGTGCGATGGTCTGATATTCGCATTGTATCGCGTTAAGGGTTTTGGCCTCGGCTGATGGCTCAGTCATCCTTTTTCATTCTCCGGCCGCAAAACCAATCCAAAAAAACCGTACCTTTCACAATCAAAAACCTACAGTTATGGGAAAACCGAAATTGGTGGCACTCACGGGTGCCGGAATCAGTGTTGAGAGCGGGCTGAGCACCTTCCGCGATGCCGGCGGATATTGGGACAACTATCGGGTTGAAGATGTGGCAACCCCCGAGGGCCTTGCTCGAAATCCGGAAATGGTCTTGAACTTCTACAACGGTCTGCGCGCCAAGCTGGCCGACATCAAACCCAACGACGGTCACAAAGCGCTTGTCCGTCTTGAGCAGTGGTTCGATGTTTATGTGGTGACGCAAAACGTTGACAATCTGCACGAACAGGCCGGCAGCCGGAATGTGGTGCACCTTCACGGCGAGCTGACCAAAGTACGCAGCATCGCCAACGAGAATCTCATCTACGACATCGGCTATAAGCCAATCAAAATGGGCGACAAGGCTGAAGACGGACAGCAGCTGAGGCCGCACATTGTCTTTTTTGGCGAGGGTGTGCCCGAAATGGAGCGCGCCATTCCGCTTGCCGAGCAGGCCGATGTGTTTGTTGTCATCGGCACATCGCTCAATGTTTATCCGGCAGCCGGACTGTTGAGGTACACGCGCCGCGAGATTCCGAAATTCATAATCGACCCCAAAATGGTGCCTTATCCGACAGACGAGTACTACACTTTTATTCAGAAATCGGCAGGCGAGGGCGGACGCATTCTTGAGCAAAAGCTGAAGGAGCTTTATAAACTTGGCGATTAGATTCAAACCGTTTGCACCGATGCGCCGCTTGCTGACGTTGCTAGTTTTGTTTGTGCCGATGCTGGCTGCGGCTCAGCAATTTGGCGCAAGCGTGGGTGCGGGTCTGGTGGCCTCGCAACTCGACGGCGACCATTATGCCGGCTATCACAAACTTGGCTTCAGTTTTGGTGCCGATGTAAACCGTTTGCTGGTTGCCGACCGACTCGGAGCCCGGCTCGGATTGCGCTATGTGCGCAAGGGCAGTCATCAGGAGGCGACCGAGAAAACGCCTTTTTACAAATCGGAGCTGCATTACGCCGAAATGCCACTGACGGCTTTCTACCGTTGGCGCAAGTTCGATTTTGAGGCGGGCTTGGCTTTCGGCTATCTTATTAAAGGCAAAGAAGATACCGATGGTTATGGTCTGCGCGAGCCAAACATCGAATTTAACAGATACGAACTGAGCGCCATTGCCGGCGTGCGTTACCAACTGGCTGGTCCGCTTTGGGCGCACGCTAGTCTTAATTATTCGGCTTTGCCGGTCAGGCGCCACCACGTTGCCCAGGATGGGCACAAAATTTCGGGGCAGCACAACAACGCGGTTATTATAGGTGTGAACGTAGTTCTGAAGTGAGCCGATTCTGATTTGCTGTCAGACATTTGCGTCGGCGGGTAAAAAATTTGCCGCCAACTCTTGCCATTTTGCCTTTTTTTCTACCTTTAGCCAATCCGAAAACAAACATAAAATTCATATAAAATGGCTAAAGAACAAGCAAATACAAGCGCCAACAGCGAGAAGCTGAAAGCCTTGCAGCTCACAATCGACAAAATCGAGAAAAATTTTGGTAAGGGTTCGATAATGCGTATGGGCGACCACGCAATCGAGAATGTGCCGGTCATTTCGTCGGGCTCCATCAGCCTCGATTTGGCGCTGGGCATCGGCGGTTATCCGCGCGGCCGCGTCATCGAGATTTACGGCCCCGAGTCGTCTGGTAAGACAACGCTGGCAATCCACGCCATCGCGGAAGCGCAAAAGAACGGCGGCATTGCCGCTTTCATCGATGCTGAGCACGCATTCGACCGCTTTTATGCTGAAAAACTTGGCGTGAATATCAACGAACTGCTTATCTCTCAGCCCGATAACGGCGAGCAAGCACTCGAAATCGCCGACCATCTTATCCGCTCGGGCGCCATCGACATTATTGTCATCGACTCTGTTGCCGCCCTGACACCTAAAGCCGAGATTGAGGGCGAGATGGGCGATTCGAAGATGGGCCTTCAAGCCCGACTGATGTCGCAGGCTTTGCGCAAACTCACCGCAAACATCAATAAGACAAATACTTGCTGCATCTTCATCAACCAGTTGCGCGAGAAGATTGGCGTGATGTTCGGCAACCCCGAGACAACCACCGGCGGTAACGCGCTGAAGTTCTACGCATCTATCCGCATCGACATCCGCCGCACATCAACTCTGAAAGACGGCGAGGAGTCAATCGGTAACCACGTGAAGGTGAAGATTGTGAAAAACAAGCTTGCCGCTCCGTTCCGCAAGGCCGAGTTCGACATTATGTACGGCGAGGGCATCTGCAAGTCGGGCGAGCTGATTGATATGGCTGTGGAGCTCAACATTATAAAGAAATCGGGTTCGTGGTTCAGCTACGGTGACACCAAGCTCGGCCAGGGCCGCGACTATGTGCGCCAGATGCTTGTTGACAATAAGGAGCTTGCCAACGAAATTGAGGCGAAAATTATGGAGATAATGAGCAAGTCAGACGCTCCGTCGCTCGAAACCTCGGCTGACAGCGAGGCGGAAGAGGATTGATTTTTTAATTCAAATAACTAATTCTAAAATTATGAAAAAAAGTTTGTTAAGCATTTTGCTATGCTTGTTTTCATTGGCATCATTCTGCCAACAAGGCGATACTCTTACTATTAAAAAATCGTTTGGAGGAATGTCCTTTATTAAAGAAGGAACCACTTACCAAATGGGAGATTTAAAGAATTTGGTTGCAACAAATAATGAGGCTTTTAAATATGCTGATAATGCCGATTTTCTTAATGCATATGCTTCGGTGTTAGGAGGTATTGGTGGAGGTTTGATAGGTTGGCCTCTCGGAGCGGCATTGGCAGGTGGAGAACCAATGTGGGGACTTGCTATTGCTGGAGTTGGTACATTATCCGTTGGATTAGTACTTGATTTTTTTGCCAAGAAAAATGCCCGTCGTGCTGTCGAAGTTTACAACAACGGATTGAAGGCTCCTGAGAGCACAAGTCTCAAGCCGGAGCTTGGTATCGGCTTGACCGGTAATGGCGTAGGACTGACGCTTCGGTTCTGATTATAAAACGAAAACAATAAAGTCGGGGTAGTGGCGATATGCTGCTGCCCCGATTTTTATTTTTCCGATATGCGCCGATTCAATACTTTTGCCGCCTGATTTTGCAAGGCGATATGGGCAAGTTAAAGAGTTTTGTCAAAGATTGGTCGCTTCCGATTGTTATGGGAGTTGGCGTGCTGGCCTATTTTCTGTTTTCGGCCGCAGGTTTCAGTGCCGATGTGCGCCAGGCGGCCGCGCGGACCGTTGGTGTGGTGCAGCCGTTGCTGCTTTTCGCAATGCTCTACATATCGTTTTGCAAGATAGAACCCTCCAAAGTGCGTCCGCGGCGTTGGCACCTTTGGCTTGCGCTGATTCAGGCGAGCTCGTTTCTGGCAATGGCCGCTGTGGCGATGCTGGTGCCCGCCGACAACGCTTCAGTGCTGGCCCAATGCGCTATGGTCTGCCTTATCTGCCCAACGGCAACAGCCGCCGTGGTGGTTACCGACAAGCTTGGCGGCAACACGCTATCGCTAGTGGGCTACACCATTGTGAGCAATTTGGTGGCGGCGTTGGCGGTTCCGGCCGTGGTGCCGCTTGTCAATCCGGGCATTGGTATGAATTTTGCCCACTCGTTTTTCATCATCATCAAGCAGGTGTTTCCGCTGTTGGTTTTTCCGTTTCTGCTGGCTTGGCTCACGCGGCTGTTTCTGCCGCGTTTCCTGCGGATGGTGCTGGCAGTCAAAGATTTGGCTTTCTATCTTTGGATGTTCGCCTTGGCACTGGCAATGTCAGTAACCACGCGGGCTATTGTTCACAGCGGGCTGTCGGCAGGATGCTTTGCCGGAATGTTGGCCGTCACGCTGGTGTGCTGCGCCTTGCAGTTCGGTTTGGGCAAGCTCATTGGCGGCCGTTATGCCGACCGCATCAGTGGCGGGCAGGCAATGGGGCAGAAGAACACGGTGTTCATCATCTGGGTGGCCTATACGTTTATGAACCCGGTGGTGGCTGTGGCCGGCGGCCTTTACAGCATCTGGCACAACAGTGTCAACTCATATCAGCTCTACCGGACGAGGCACAAGGCTAAATAGTGCCGGAAAAATCAAAAAAAATTCAATTTTTCAGAACCTCTGCCGTAATCTCGCACAGGTGGGCCTTATCATTGTGCCGAAAATGGTTTTAAAAAGAGTGAGATTATGCAAAACAAAAACATTCCCGGCAATCATCTGGAAAGCAACTTAAAGTTGATAATCAAACGATTGATGAAATTCCGTTGTAATTCAATCGGTTTTTCTTTGGTCGGCGAATCGTTATGTTTCTCTACCAAAACTTATCAACATTGGTATTTTCCAACCGTCAAACACCTATCTTTATAAACTCAAAAAACAGCTGAAATGTTTCTGATTTTCGACACCGAGACAACCGGTCTGCCTGCCAATTACAAGGCGCCACTGACCGATTTCGCCAACTGGCCGCGCCTTGTGCAGCTGGCCTGGCAATGCCACGACTTGAACGGAAAGTTCCTTTTTGCCAAAAACTACGTCATCAAACCCGATGGCTTCATCATTCCTTTCCATGTTGCCAAAGAGGTGCACCACATCACAACCGAAAAGGCGCTCGAAATTGGTCGCGACCTTGACTTTGTGCTGCGCGAGTTCACCGCCGACTTGCAAAAAGCCACGGTGGTTGTGGGTCACAACATTGAGTTCGATATGAACATTGTCGGCTGCGAGTACCTGCGCCTCGGAATGGAAAACACCTTGAGCAGCGTCCGCACGCTATGCACCAAAGAAAGCTCGACCAATTTCTGCGCCATTATGAAGAATGGCAAGCCCAAATGGCCGAACTTGACCGAGCTGCATCAGAAACTTTTCGGCACGCCTTTCGAGGACGCGCACAATGCCGCCGGTGATGTGGTTGCCACAACCCGCTGTTTTCTTGAGCTGGTGCGCCTTGGCGTGATTGGCGCAAAGCAACTTGGCATTTCCGACGACGAGCTTCAGTCGTTCAAGGACCAAAACCCGACACCTTTTGAGCCGGAACCTGTTGAGTTCGAGTCGTTTAAACTCCCGGAGGAGAATGCTGAAACGCCAACGCAGCCGGCAGCAGAACCATCGCAGCCTGAAGCGGCAAAACCCGCTGCCGAGCCTGCCGACGCAAAACCACAACCCACTGACAACAAGCCGTTTGGATTTGTTCACTTGCACGTCCACTCTCACTACTCAATACTCGACGGAATGTCGAAAGTGCCGGACCTGATTAACAAGTGTATGGCCAACAATATGCACGCAATGGCCTTGACCGACCACGGTAATATGTTCGGAATCAAAGATTTGATTGATACATCGAACAAGGTGAACGGCGCGCCCAAAAAGAAGGTCAAAGAGTGTCAGGAAAATATTGAAAAAGAGACAGATGCGGCAAAAAAGGCCGAGCTGGAGAAGGAGCTTGTCGAACTGAAAGCCAAGGCCGAGGCGTTTGTGCCTTTCAAACCGATTATCGGCATTGAGGCCTACTGCGCCCACAAGTCGAGGTTTGAGAAAGACACCCGCGGCTGGCACCTTATCTTGCTGGCTAAGAACAAGGAAGGCTACAAAAACCTCTGCGTTTTGAGCTCGCGCGCTTTCACTGAGGGCTATTACTACAATGCCCGAATCGACCACGAGTTGCTCGAAAAACACCACGAGGGCATCATCTGTTGCTCGGCTTGCCTTGGCGGCGAAGTTCCGCAAAAGATTATGAACGGCGACATTCAGGGGGCCGAACAGTCGGTGCTGTGGTTCAAAAACCTGTTTGGCGACGACTATTACCTTGAAATGCAGCGCCATAAAACCGACAAGCCCAACGCCGACCAATCGACATTCGAGCGCCAGCAAGAGGTGAACAAAGTTCTGATTGAGTTTGCCAAAAAACATAATATCAAGCTGATAGCCACTAACGACGTGCACTTTGTTGAGGAGAAGCACGGCGAGGCTCACGACCGGCTCATCTGTCTCAGCACCGGCAAGGATTTCAACGACCCCGACCGTATGCACTACACCAAGCAGGAGTGGCTGAAAACACCCTACGAGATGGCCGCCATTTTTGCAGATATGCCCGAGGTGCTCGCCAACACGCTGGAGATTGCCGATAAGGTTGAGGTTTATGGTATTGATTCTGACCCTATTATGCCAAAATTCCCGATTCCGGCCGACTTTGGAACCGAGGAGGAATACCGCAAGAAAATCTCTGAAAAAGAGTTGTTCGATGAATTCACTCAAAACGAGAAGCACGAGGTGGTTTTGAGTCAGGAGGATGCCGAGAAAAAAATCAAGAAATTAGGTGGTTACGACAAGTTATATAGAATAAAACTTGAAGCCGACTATCTGGCAAAACTCACCTGGGAGGGCGCCACTAAACGTTATGGCGACCAGCTGACCAACGAGCAGAAAGACCGCATCATTTTTGAGTTGCACATTATGAAGACGATGGGTTTCCCCGGCTACTTCCTTATTGTGCAGGACTACATTCGCGCCGCCCGCGAGGAGCTGGGCGTGAGTGTTGGCCCGGGACGTGGTTCGGCTGCCGGCTCGGTGGTGGCCTACTGCCTGGGCATCACCGACCTCGACCCGCTCAAGTATGACCTTCTGTTCGAGCGTTTCCTTAACCCCGACCGTATCTCACTTCCCGATATCGACGTTGACTTTGACGATGAGGGCCGCGGCAAGGTTCTGGAGTGGGTTACGCAGAAATACGGCGCCGAAAAGGTGGCGCACATCATCACCTACGGAACAATGGCCACCAAATCGTCGCTGGCCGATGTGTGCCGTGTGCAGGGCATTCCCGTTTCTATGTCGAACGCCATTAAGAAACTGGTTCCCGACCGCGATTTTTCCGAGGGTCAGGTGAAAGCCGTCGATGGCACTCTGCCAAAGAAAATGCCGAAGGTCAATCTGAAGAACTGCTATAAATATATTCCTGAGTTTCATAAACTTATGGAACAGCAGGACACCGAGGAGATTCAACTTGGCGATTATGCCACAACCATCCCCGACGTGCTAACCTACGCCGAGGAGCTTGAAGACACCAACCGCCAGATAGGTATCCACGCTTGCGGTGTCATTATCGGTGCCGACGACCTTACCAAATTCGCTCCGGTTTGTACCGTCAAAGACCGTAAGACCAACCAGGATGTTGTTGTGACTCAATACGATGGACACGTTGTTGAAAGCGTTGGTTTAATCAAGATGGACTTTCTGGGACTGAGCACGCTGTCGCTCATCAAGGAGGCCATCAAGAATGTGAAGAAAACCCGCGGCATCGATGTTGATATCGACCATATTCCCATCGACGACAAGCTGACTTACAAGCTTTACAGCGAGGGCCGCACCATTGGAACGTTCCAGTTCGAAAGTCCGGGTATGCAGAAGTACCTGCGCGAGCTGCAGCCGACGCAAATCTCCGACCTGATTGCGATGAACGCCCTCTACCGTCCTGGCCCGATGGACTACATTCCACAGTTTATCGCGCGAAAGCAGGGCCGCGAGCCGATAACTTATGACATCCCTGTAATGGAGAAGTATCTAAAAGATACATACGGAGTTACCGTTTATCAGGAGCAAGTTATGCTTTTGAGCCGATTGCTGGCCAACTTCACCCGCGGCGAGGCCGACACGCTTCGTAAGGCGATGGGTAAGAAGATTGCCGCAATGCTGGCGATGCTCAAGCCGAAATTCATTGAGGGCGGCAAAAAGAACGGCCACGATGAGCAAATCCTGCTGAAAATCTGGGCCGATTGGGAGAAATTCGCGTCGTACGCGTTCAACAAGTCGCACGCCGCCTGCTACGCGTGGGTGGCCTACCAGACAGGCTACCTGAAGGCGCACTATCCGGCCGAGTATATGGCCGCCAACCTCACCCAGAGCAAAGACACCATCACCGATGTGCAGAAGTTTATGGAGGAGTGCAAGGCGATGAAGATTCCGGTGAAGGGCCCCGACATTAACGAGTCGGAACTGAACTTCACGGCCAACAAAAAGGGTGAAATCCGATTCGGACTGGGCGGCATCAAAGGCGTTGGCGCCGGTGCTGTTGAGGCGATTGTGGCTGAGCGCGAGGCCAACGGCAAGTTCAAGGATATTTTCGATTTCGTGGAGCGCGTCAATCTTCAGTCGTGCAACTCGAAAACCATTCAGAGCCTTGCCATCGCCGGAGCGTTCGACGCTCTTGGCATCAAACGCGAGCCGTTCATTTTGGAGATGCCCGATGGCTCGAAGTTCGTCGATGCGCTTATCCGCTACGGCAACAACTTCCAGAACGACCGCAACCAGAATACCAACACGCTGTTCGGCTCCATTGGCGAGACAATCGACATTCCGCACCCTTCGGTTCCGAATTTCGACGATATGCCGCTGCTCGAAAAGCTGAATATGGAGAAGGATTTGGTGGGCATCTTCCTGTCGGCGCATCCGCTCGACCCGTTCAAGTTCGAGCTGGAGAATTTCTGCACCGTCTCGCCTGTTGACCTTGCCGGTTCGCTTGAGCCGTACCAGAACCGCGAGGTGGCGTTCGGTGGTCTTGTAACCGAGGTTTTCGACGGCCTGACGCGCAACAACAAGCCGTTTATGAACTTCACTATCGAGGACTACATCGGCGGCCACAAGTTCGCGCTGTTTGGCAAGGACTATGAGGCTCACGCCAAGCTGATTAAGAAAAACAGCCTGCTCTTTATCCGTGCCCGGATTGAGGAGCGTATGTATCCCGACAAGGACGGCAACAAACCGCTCGAAGTGAAGGTGCAGAGCGTAAAGCTGTTGAGCAACATCCGTGGCGATATGGTGAAAAAACTCACCATCAACATTAAACTAAAGGATTTGAACAACGGCAGTATCGAGCTGATTAAAAACGTGTTAAATTCAAAGGGAAATGTGGCGCTCTATTTTATGGTTCACGATGAGGAGACAGGCCTGTCGCTCAATCTGCTGTCGCATTCACTGTCGATTGAGATAACCAACGACCTTGTCGATTTCCTTGACAAGAACGACACGCTGTTCACTTACTCGCTGAACAACAATCAACAGCGGAAGCGCCGCCCGATTGCCGAGTCGGCCCCGGAAACCGATAGTGAAAAAAGCGATACGGACACACCGTCGCCCGACCCGACTGACGATGACGATGATTAAAATCGTTGCGAGCCGCATTTTGGCCGCCGTACAATAAAAGAATTGCTATATTGCGCAGCCGTTTAGAGGTAACGGCGCGCAAATACGTAATAGGAAACTAAAAATGGAAAACATTGAGCAGAACGAGCTGGAGGAAAAGAAAATCGACTCGCAAAATCCAAAGCTTCAAGTAGTTAAAAGCAAAAACCAGATAGATTTCTTTATGCGCAATTATGCCGTTTACAAAAAGAGCGGCGTGGTTGTGATGGAGGTAATCTTTCAAACTGCTAACGGCGACGAGTCGCACTACTACGAGCTGACCAAGGAGGAGATTGAAGACGACGAGTTCCGCGCCGTAGCCAACGCCATCCGCAAGGAGCCGCAAAAGTTCGCTGACCGCGAGCTTGTCTGACCCGCCAAGCACTAAATTGAATCTTAACATCAAATCGTGTTCTGCGCCGGTTTGATTCATAATTTGTTATCGGCACACAACTATGGACTCAACGCTCACTGCTCTGTTCCACCCGTTTGCTGAAATTCCAGCCGATACCATTCTGCCGAAACTATTCAACTGTCCGTTTTGTTACACTCCGCATCCGTTGGCTGTTGAGGCCGCCAACCGCGTGCAGCGCTATTTGGAAACCCGAACCGATTGGGCCGACGAGATTGCTCAAGGCAAGATGTTCGGAGTGCTTGTGGTTCAGGACCGCAACGGGCAGCTCGGGTTTCTTGCCGCCTTTTCGGGCAACATCGGCGGCCGCGCCTGCCACCGCTGGTTTGTTCCGCCAATTTTCGACATCACCGCGCCCGACGGCCGGTTCAAAACCGAGGAACGCTCCATTTCCGACATTAACAGGCAGATTGAATCCATAGCCAAAAGCGAGAGCAACTTATTGGCAATCAAGAAACTGAATGAAGTGAAACAGCAAGCCGAGGCGGAAATCGGCCAGGCAAAAGCCACCGCCCGGCTGCACAAGGCCGACCGTGACGCCCGTCGCCGCCAGGAGCTTACGCCGGAGCAATCGGACGAGCTAATCAGGCAGAGCCAGTTTGAGAAAGCCGAGCTGAAACGCCTTGAACGGCAATGGGCGGCAAAAATTGCTGACGCTGAGGCGGAAACATCTGCTTTGCAAACCAAGATTGCGCGGCTGAAAGAGCAAAGGCGGCAGAAATCGGAGGAACTTCAGGCGTGGCTTTTCGACCAATATGTTGTGCTGAACGCAAGAGGCGAGCGGAAAACCGTCAGCCGCATTTTCGCCGACGAGCGCGGTTGTGAGCCGCCGGCAGCCGCCGGTGAGTGCGCCGCGCCCAAACTGCTGCAATTTGCTTTCCGTCAAGGATTAAAGCCTCTGACGATGGCCGAGTTCTGGTGGGGAGCGGCACCGGCGGGTGAGGTGCGCCGTCACGGACAGTTCTATCCGGCTTGTCACAGCAAATGCGAGCCTATTCTGAATTTTATGCTGCAAGGGCTCGATGTGGAGCCGAATCCACTGCGCCGCCAACCGGCCGCCCGGCTCAAAATCCTCTACAACGACGAATGGATTGCCGCCATCGACAAGCCAGCCGGTCTGCCGTCGGTGCCGGGCAAGGAGCATTCGGATTCTGTCGGCTCAATGCTGCGCGGGCTTTTTCCCGACGCCAGTGAGCCGATGGTGGTTCACCGGCTCGATATGGCCACGTCGGGCATCTTGCTGATAGCCAAAACAAAAGATGTTTATGTCACTCTTCAGCGGCAATTCTCGACACGGGCCGTCAAAAAACGCTACGTGGCTCTGCTTGACGGAGTTTTGAAGAAAGACAGCGGCGTCATCACTCTTCCGCTCCGCCTGAATCACGACGACCGGCCGCGCCAGATGGTTGATTTTGAGCACGGAAAGCCTGCCGTAACTCGATATTCCGTCATCGGCAAAAAAGAAAACCGCACACTAGTCAACTTTTTTCCCGAGACTGGCCGCACTCATCAGTTGCGCGTTCACGCCGCTCACAGTCAGGGTTTGGGTTGCCCGATTGTCGGCGATAACCTTTATGGCGCGCCCGACAGCCGCCTTTATCTGCACGCCGCCGAAATCGAATTCACGCATCCCGTAACGGGAAAAAAAGTGAGGATTGTGTCGGAGGCACGGTTTTGAATCCGCGCAAGCGAAAAATAACCCCTCATATTTATAACGCCTTTTTCATTTTTGATTATGTTTGTAAATTATTGATGCATTTTTGAAAATGAAGCGTTTTTACGTAATACTGTCCGCTGTGGCGCTGACGTTGTCGGCTTCGGCGCAAGACATTAATATTTCGGGCAAACCTTGTGTTGGAACCGACCAGACTTTTGAGTACACCTTGGCCAACCGTTACGAGTCTTTTGAATGGAATTTCGGCGATGGAGCCACCAGCAGTGAGAGAAAGCCGGTGCACAAATACACCGCTGCAGGCACTTACACGGTTAAGGTGACGGCCTCCGGCGCAAATGGAGAAAACGCTGACGCAACCACCAGCATCACCATCAACAACCCGCCGGTCATTGCGTTCAGCTGCGATACCGTAGGATACAAAACAGTGGATTTCAAAATAATAACAACATCAACATCGCTTAAAAACACTTGGAAATTTGGCGATGGCTCGACAAGTAACGAGAACAATCCCAACCATAAATATAGCGCTCCCGGCTCGTACAATGTTGGTTTGACTTCGGTTGACAACAACGGTTGCACCAGCTTCGTCGACAGCACGATAACCATTGTTCCGTCGAGCAAGGTGCCAAATGTGTTCACTCCGAACGGCGACGGCCAGAATGACTTTTTTATGATTTCGTGCAACGAAGGGTCGCGGCTCAAACTTGAGATTTTCAACCGCTGGGGTTATAAAATGTTCAGCCGCTCCGGCACCGAGAACATTGTGTGGGACGGCTACAATCCGCAAGGCACGCTGGTGTCGCCTGGAACCTATTTCTATGTGATTACCGTTGAGGATGGCACCACCAACTACGACCCTCTAAACGGCTATATCACAGTTTATTACTAAGCCAAATCCACTATGTGGAAGTCGCTTTACACGCGCGTTTTCACCATCCGGAACACCGAGTGGCTCATTCTTTTTGTGCTGGCGGTGACGGTCATCGGAATGCCGCTGTCGCGATTTATGATGAGCTTTGGCACCGTGGGCATTCCCATTGCCTGGATAATCAGCGGCAACTATGCTTACAAATGGAACAATCTGAAACAGAATAAGTTTCTGTGGCCGATTATGGGCATTTTTGTCCTGCATCTGCTATGGATTTGGCGCACACCCAATTCCGGCCACGCCGTGACTGAAGTTGTTGATATGTTGCCGCTGCTGTTTTTCCCGTTCGTCATCGGGTCGTTGAGGCTGTCGCATAAGCAGATAAATGGCATATTCAACATTTTTGTGATTGCGGTGATTATCAGCACGTTGATAAGCCTTTGCGTTTATTTGGGCATCTATGTGCCACGGAAAAAACCGGTGGCCAACTACCGCGACATTTCCATTTTTGTGTCGCACATCCGTTTGGGAGTGATGTGTGTGATGTCGGTTTTCTACATCATCTACACCTGGTACGATAACCGTAAGGAATTGAAAATGTGGCAAAAAATTGCGCTTGCCGCGATAATTGCCTGGCTGCTCTATTTCACCACCCTCATTCAGGCCGCCACAAGCTGGGTTGCGGCCATTGTTGCCGTGGGTGTTCTGATTCTGGCCAAGCGCAACAGTTTCAAGCGCTGGCAGTTCTACGGTCTTCTGACTGTGATGGTGGGTTTTGCCGTTGTGGCGGCGCTTTACGTCAGGAGCGTTTACACCGATATGCACCAGATTCGCGACACCGCTACCGAGCTGCCCAAACTGACGCAGCAGGGGAATCCCTACACCCACTATCTGAAAAGTGAGACCACCGAGAAAGGCTATTATGTCTATCGATACATCTGCAACAAGGAGCTTAAGAGTGAGTGGAACAAGCGCAGCCGTATATGCATTGATAGTGTAGACCGTATGGGACAGCCCATTAGGAACACTCTTATGCGCTATCTGACTTCAAAAGGGTTGCCGAAAGACAGTTGCGGGGTGTGGCAGCTGACCGACGAGGAGATTGCAGGCATTGAGAAAGGATATGCCAGTTGCATAAACATTGAAAAATCAGGGATATACAGGCGCGTATATGAAGTTATTTGGGAGATTGAGAACTATCTGCGCTATAACGACGCCAACGGCAAGTCGGTTAGTATGCGCATTGAGTTTTTCAAGACTGGGCTGCATATTGTGAAGAAGCATCTGTGGCTCGGTTCGGGACCGGGCAGTGCCAAGGAGGCGTTTGCCCAGGCCTACGAGGAAACCAACTCGAATCTTGAGCTCGAAAACCGCTTTATGGCGCACAATCAATATCTTACCTTTGTCATCAGCCTTGGGCTAATAGGTTTTGTGCTGGTGCTGATTTGTATGTTCGCGCCGCTGTTTATGGTGAAATCGTCAAATTTCCTGCTGGTCACATTCTGCACCATTATGTTTGTGTCGATGCTCGATGAGGACACGCTCACCCGCCAGCTGGGCTGCATAATGTTCGGATTGTTTTATGCAATGACGTTGTTGTTGACTAAAAACAGCGCGGCACAGCAACCCGAGAAATAAAATTTTGAAAATCAGCGATAAAAGCATAAATTTGTAAAACATCAAAACCATTATTAAAATGAAAATTGCATCTATAACCGTTAGTTTGCTGGTCTTGCTGACTTGCTGCACAGAAAAAAACACAAAAATCGATTCATCGAAACTTGAGCGCGAACCGATTGATTATGAGCTGATAACCGATAGTATCTACACATCGATGCCAGGAGATTTCATTTATACTGGCCGGTATGTGGTATGGGCCGATGTAGTGGACCCTTTCAGCGCTTTCGAAGGAAACTTCATCCACGTTGTGGACCCCGAACAGAAAAAAGAGGTGGTCTCTATGGGACGCAAGGGCAACGGCCCCAATGAATTTAACACCCCGACTGTGATTAGATACAACGGCGACACCATCTATGTTCGCGATTTTAATACGCCAAGGCAGGTTTTGATTTCGCTGACCGATGCCGTTGAGGGAAGGAAACCTATCATTCCGCTAGCTCCGTCGCAAGATACGTGGGAGGAAGCCAAATTGTTCATCACAAAGGAGTCGCAGGTCCATTGCAACCCCGACTACAAGGACACGCCTTTCCGATACATCAACGGCACTGATACCATTCCGTTCGGCCAATATGTTATCAACCTTGATGTTGACGATATGCTCAGAATGAATTTTCTGCAAATGTCGATTGAATACGATGCCGATTTGGAAATGCTGGTTTGCAATGCGTTTTATTTTCCTTACGTTGCACTGTACAAGAAAGCTGGCAATAGTTTCGAACTTATGACGGAAGTCAAAGGTGATATTGATTATACAATGTCGGACGGATGGATGATAGAATTTTCGCGCGATGGCTTTTCTAGTTGCAAGCTCACCAAAAACTATCTGGTAACGCTTGATTACGATTATGACAAAGGCGAGCAACCCACCAGCGGCTACGGTACTGGCAACGTGCCGCACACATTGTTCATCAGAGACCATAACGGAAACCTTCTGCGTATATTCCAACTTGACGAGCCTACGCTCCGTCTGACGGGTTGCGGAAAGGACAATATTCTCTATGCGATAATCGCCCCGCAAGACCCCGACCGCGACGAATCAGAGTCGGAATACGAGCTTGTCAGGATTGACTTGGGCGAGGCGATGGGAAAATAATCAGCAGAGTTTCAATCTTTTATCATTCTGACTTTTGCCGCATTGCCGGTGTTGCGCTCCACCAGAAGTTTCACCGGAATTCGCTCGCTCAAGGCCTCCACGTGGCTGATAATGCCCACCTTGCGGTTGCCGCTTTCGCGAAGGCGCTCCAAGGTGTTCATCACCACTTCGAGCGTGCTGCTGTCGAGCGTGCCAAAACCCTCGTCGATGAACAGAATGTCGGTGGTAAAGCCGTTGCTGTTGAGGGTTGAGAGGCCCAGCGCAAGCGCCAGCGACACCACAAAACTCTCGCCGCCCGAAACCAGGTTCACGGGGCGCACATTGCCGCCGAAGTACATATCGTGGACAAGAATAACAAATGAATTGCTCTGACAATCAAGCTCATAACGCGACGACAGCTGGTTCAGGAAATAGTTGGCCTTGCTGAGCAGCTCTTTCAGAATGTAGCTTTGCGCAATGTAGCGGAAACGGTGGCCGTCGGCACTGCCTAAAAGCTTGTTCAGGCAGCTCCAGCGGTCGTGCTCAATGCGCAGCGTCTCCACCTCGCGTTCTTTTGCCTGCCGCGCCTTGATGTTTGCGGCATTCTGGCGGAATTGCCCGTCGATGTCGCCAATGCGCTTGTTGCAGCTGTCGATTTTTTCTGTCAAACTGGTTTCCAATGTGTTAGCCTCGTCCAAGGTGAGAGGCTCATCGGTTTGCGGCTTTTGCTCCAAGTGTTGAGCCAGTGTTTTTTCGGCTTGCTCCAACGCGCCTTTCGCCTTGCTGACAGCCTTTTCCAGGTCGTCGGTCTCTTTTTTGAGAGCATCGATTTTTTCCTCCGGCACCTTTGCAAGCTCCTCTAATTGTTGGCGATTTATGGTGTTGGTTTTCAAAAAGTTGGCAATTTTCAACTCTTCCGTTTGTTCATCTTCGGTGTTGTGTTTCAGTTCGTTTTGCAGATTCGACACGTGGTTATAGTATTTAACCCAAGTGTTATCGATGTCTTCCACTTTTTTCGGAGCGTTGCCCGCCTGCCAGTCGGGGTAAAGTTTCTCAATCTGCTGCCGCAGATGCTGCGAGTTGTTCCGCGCCACTTTGCGGCGCTCAATGTCGGCAGTCAGTTCGGTCTGCAACTGCGATTTGGCAAGATAATCCTTTGCCTCGTCCTCAAGTTTTGTGATAGTGGCGTTCAGGTCGGCCTGCCAGTCGCGATAAACAATTTTCTGACCGACATTCAGCAAGATGTCCTCGGCTTTCTTTTGGTTTGCCGCGGCGTTGTTCCGCAGATTGGCAATTTCCGACTTGCATTTGTTCAATGCTTCGTTTTGTTTGTTTATTTTGCTGTTTATATCGTCAATAGCAGTTGTTATTTTTTCTTTTTCTTTAAGTAAATTGTTGATTTCTGCCTGAACCGCGTTTGCCGATTTTATCTTTTCCGAAAGGTCGTTTACGGTCTGTTCGCATTTTTCTGTCAACTGCGCAAGTTTTTCTTTCAATTGGGCGTCAACACTGATATTCAAAGCATTGCACGCAAGTTCCAGATGGCTTGCGGCTTTTGCGAGGTCTTCTTTTTTTGCGGCTATATCTGTCTGTGTTTCTGCCAACTGCACGGTTTGCGCCTTGATGGTGGCCTGAAGTTCTTTTAGCTTTGTATCGGTTTTGTCGGCAAGCTCTTTTTTGTTTTGGAAGTTGTCGGCCAGCGGTTTCAGGGCTGCTTCAAAATCAGCGTCTTCGGCAACCGATTCAACCCGTTGACCGCACACCGGGCACTTGTCGCCGGCGCGAAGCCCCATACGCAGCGTTCTAGCATAGTCGCCCACACTCGCCTTTGCGGCTTCAAACAGTTTCTCTGCCTCGTCTTTCGCCTTTTGAGCCTCGGTGGCTGCCGCCTCTAATTTTGCGGCTTCGTCTTTGTTTGCGGCAATGTTTTTTTCAAGATTGGCGCCCGTCGCCGAAACCTGTTGCAGACTTTTTTCAGCATTCGTCAGCTCCGTTTGCGCGGTGTTCAACTGCCCTTTGAGGTTGATATTCTTCTCGTATTCAGCTTGCAGGTTCTGCACATTTGCCTCGGCAAGTTGTTTTTGGCGTTTTGCTAGTTCGCCTTGAACGCGCTCTTTTTCAACGTTTTGAGTTTTTAGCGACGCGTTCAGCGAGTTAAGTTCGTCAGTTATTTTCGGCAGCTCGTCGCGCTCCTTTGTTTCAGCTTTGCCGATGTTGGTGGCGGCCTCGTTGCGTTCCGTCAAGCTTTGCCGCAGGCCGGCCACAATCGTCTGACTGTCGCTGTACATTGTGGCGCTGTCGGCGTGGGCTGCCAAAAACTTGGCAACATCGCCCAACTGTTTTTCTTGTTGTGCAATTTCTCTGTCGCGGAAAAGCTCGCCGTTTGTCATAACAGCAAAACCGTTTCTGTAACGTGATTCTTCAGCGTTCAAATCGTTCCGCTTTGCTTTGATTTCCGCTAGTCTCGACACCGATTGGCGTACTCCGGCTGTGTTGTTGTATGCCGATATAAGATTCAGTTTTTCAACAAAATCAGGACTTTCCTTCAAGTTTTTGTTCCGCTCAAAATCCTGTCGCGCTGTGGCGATGTTTTTTTCACACTCGTCTTTTCGCAAAAGCCAGTTTTTTTGGTTGGTGCAAGATGTTTTTTGCGTTGTCAGCTCAGCATAATCTTTTTCGAGTTGTTTGCGCTCGGCGGTCAGGTTCTCAATGTCGGTTTGCGAGAGTGGCGAAATGCTGTTCAGCAGGTTTTCGGCCGCTTTCAACTCGTCGGCTTTTGCCCTCTCGCGGTTGAAAATTTCCACACCGATGGTCGAGTAAATGTCCGTTCCCGTGATTTTTTCCAGAATGTCGGATTTTTCGCTCTCGTTGCTTTTCAGGAATTTGGTGAACTCGCCCTGCGCCAGAATCGTTGTGCGGCAGAACTGGTCGAAGTTTAGCCCGACAACTCTCAGCACCTCATTATCAATGTCTTTCTCCAGCCGGAACTCGGTGTTTCCGCACGTCAGCCGCCACACGGGCGCCTGAATGCTGCCTGTGCGCTCCGAAACGCGCAACTCAACGGTGGCGCAATATTCTGCGACATCATTACCTTCAAAAATCAGTTCCACATAGCCTTTTAGGCAGCCTTTCCTCAAGTATTGGTTTATGCTGGCAAGGTTAACTTCCGATTGTTCTGTTTTTTTTGAACCAGTGAAATTGTTGTCCCAGTACTTTTCCTTGTTCGATGCGTTTTTCAGTCGCGGCGTTGTTTTGTATAGCGCCAGGCAGATGGCATCAAGAATTGTGGTTTTTCCGGCGCCCGTCTCGCCGTAAATCAGGAACAGCGATTCGCGGTCGAGCATCGGGTCGCAAAAATCGATTACGGCATCCTCAATCGAGGCTATATTCTTTATAGTCAGTTTTTTAAATTTCATTGCTCCTCCGTTTTACTGCCGGTTTTCACCGATTCCACAATTCCCGAAAGAAGGTTGGCGAGCGTCGCGTCCATCTCTTGTCCGTAAATCTCGCTGTAGTAGGTTTTCGCCAATTCTATCGGGTTCAAATTCTTCATTTCCTGAACATTAAACTGCTGCCGCGCTGTTTGTGCCTCAGTTTTTTGCCGCTCAAGGCGGATGCCGCAGAACCGCAGATTAGGTTTTTCGGCAATGGTTTTCAGCGCCTCGGTCTCGGCATACGTCGGCGCATAGTCTTTTACGAGCAGGTTAAGCCGCACGAATCCGGGCTGCGAAGGATTGAAACCGCGCAGTTCGGCAATGGCCTCGTCAAAAGGTTTCGGCTCTTTGGGCACGGTGTAAAAGCGCATCATCGAATCAATCTTAACTTCCTTAATTACAGGCTTTTCGCCGTGCCGCGCAATCTCAACAACGCTCACTGAGTGCGGATAATTCTCATCGAAATTGATTTGAATGGGGCTGCCGCTGTAACGCGCCCGGCTGCCTTTAAGCGTCTGCGGGCAGTGGATATGGCCAAGCGCAAGATAGTCATAATCAGCGCCAAACGCTTCAATCGGTTCGCTTTCGATGCCTCCAATCAGCCGCACATCGTGGCCAGTGAGGTCGGAGCCGACAATGGTGAGGTGCGCCGTCATCACCACTGGCAGACCGCTGGTGTTGCGTTTAGCCACCTCCTCTTGCAATTGGCTGAAAATCGGCAGGTTATTGTTCTGAATAAACGGCACGGCCAAAATGTAGCCCTTGCCCGGCACTTCAATAATGTGCCTTTCGGCGATGAAAAGGCCCGTCTCGGCATCGCGCTGGACGCCGCCCACAACGTGCACATTTGCCAGCCGCCACACCTCGCTTGTCGATTCGAGCCGTGTGCAGCTGTCGTGGTTTCCGGCCGTGACCACAATCATCATCTCGGGCAGTGTGTTGTGCAGCCTCACCATATTGTCGGTGAACTGCTTCATTGTGGCGTTCGACGGCGTGGCGGTGTTATAAACGTCGCCGCTAACCACCAGCGCGTCGGGGCGTTCGTCGGTCACAATCTGGCGCAGGCATTCAAAAAAATGCTCGTGCTCGGCGCGGCGGTCGTACTGGAAAAACTCCTGCCCCAAGTGCCAGTCGGCGGTGTGGATAATCTTCATTGCTGTTTTTTTTGGCACTAAACTAATGGAAAAATGACAAAATGAGCTCAAAGGCGGTGTCGCTGGCGTTGTTTTTTTATCAACCGCGATGGAGATGATTTTTGTGGTGAGCGAGTTTCGCTTGCGCGGAAGAGCGCCGGGAAAAATGAGTTTTTCAGATGCGCGCAACAACAAATTCCCCGTCGGGGATAAATATCGGTAGAAACGGTTGCCAACCATCGGTTTCTACGCCGTAGGGCTGCATAATTTTGAGCGTGTAACGATTGATATGCAACCCCTGACGGGGTTGTCCCGGAATGTGGAATTCTTTCTACCGATATGGATGTCCTACGGACATTTTCAGGGGTTTGTTTTTCAAACCAAAACTTATAAAAAACTAGACTGAATGGGATTTTGAGCAAGGCGGAAACAAAAAATCCTTTGCAAATGCCCATTTACAAAGGATTTAAACGTGTACCCGGAGCCGGTCTCGAACCGGCACGTCCATTACTGGACACAGGATTTTAAGTCCGGCGCGTCTACCAATTCCGCCATCTGGGCAACCTTAGGATAGAACAAAAAAAAAGAGCGAGAAACGGGACTCGAACCCGCGACCCCGACCTTGGCAAGGTCGTGCTCTACCAACTGAGCTATTCTCGCGTTTGCGGTTGCAAATGTATGGCAAAATACGTTTTGTGCAACACATTGAGGTAAAAAATTTAATATTTTTTATCTTTATGCAGATAATCAATGGCTTATGTGGCTTTTGAGCACTGGCATCGGCACCTAAAAGCGCATTTTGCGGCCATTTTTGCAAACAATCTTTGCCTCAATAATTCCGAAATGTCAACTATTGACTATATTTACCCGATTTTTTGGTATCGGCGGCGCCCGCTTTTGAAGGCAACGCCGCGTATGTTTGACACGAAGAACATTATATATATGAGTAACGATATAACACGGGGCTGCCCCATTGAGAATATTGATTCGGAAACAACTTGCTGCAAACTGACTTATTCGGGCAAGCTGAACGTTTTCGACTGGCTGAAAGACATTCCGGAGGGAATTGACAAGAACGAGATTTACGAGGTGCGTTTCAAGAACACGCGCAAGGGGTTCTACTACAACTCGAACAACCTGCGCCTTGTGCCGGGCGACATTGTGGCCGTTGAGGCTTCGCCCGGACACGACATCGGCATCATCTCGCTCAAGGGCCCGCTGGTGCTCTGCCAGCTGCGCAAGCACAACATCAATCCGCAGGGCGAGTTCAAGACCATCTACCGCAAGGTGAAACCCACCGACATTGAAAAATGGAAGGAGGCCATTGCGCTCGAAACCGACACAATGATTGAATCGCGCAAGATCGCCGCCGACTTGAGGCTCGATATGAAAATAGGCGATGTTGAGTATCAGGGCGATAAGACCAAGGCCATCTTCTATTATATTGCCGATGACCGCGTTGATTTCCGCCAGCTGATTAAGGTGCTGGCCGAGCGTTTTCACATTCGCGTGGAGATGCGGCAGATTGGCGCGCGGCAGGAGGCGGGGCGCATTGGCGGCATCGGGTCGTGCGGACGCGAGCTGTGCTGCGCCACCTGGATGAGCAATTTTGTATCGGTGACAACCACCGCGGCGCGCTACCAGGAGCTGTCGCTCAACCCGCAGAAGTTGGCCGGTCAGTGCTGCAAGCTCAAGTGCTGCCTCAATTACGAGGTCGATTCCTACATCGATGAGCGCAAGGATTTCCCGTCGTCGGACACCTCAATTATGACCACCAACGGCAAGGCTTACCACGTTAAAACCGATGTTTTCCGCCGCCTGATGTGGTACTCGGTGGGCGATGCCAACAGCCTCGACCTGATACCGGTTTCGGTTGAGAAGGTGAAGGAGTATCTTGAGATGAACAAACGCGGCGTTAAGGTGCAGCTTGAGGCTCAAACCGATTCGGACAACGACAACGCTCCGGAGGAAATTGATTTCACGCAAGTGGTTGGACAAGACAGTCTTACAAGGTTCGACTCGTCGCGGCGGAAGAAGAAGAAACACCGCAACAAGCAAAACCGCGGCAATAACAATCAGCAGAATTTCAACCGAGGCGGTAACAATAGAGACAACAATGAAACAAACGCTTAAAATAATATCCGCTATTGCATTGGCGGCCTGCGTGTTTTCGTGCGGCAACTCTGTAATGTACGACCGTGTGGTTGATATGCCCGACGAGCAGTGGAATCGCGACAGCATACTTATGTTCGAGGTGCCGGTGACCGACACCATAGGCGCCTATAACATTCTGTTCTGCAACCGCATAACCGGGCAATATCCGTTCAGCAATATGTTCCTTTTCATAACCATCACGGCGCCCGACCGCACTCACCAGACCGATACGCTAGAGTGTCTGCTGGCCGACAAGCGCGGAAAATGGCTCGGCAAGGGTTTTGGCAGCGTATGGACCAATGAAATTGTGTATAAGCGCAATATTGTGTTCCCGAAGAAAGGCAATTACACCTTCTACATTGAGCAGGCTATGCGCATCGAGAATCTTGAGCACGTGCTCGACGCCGGGCTGAGAATCGAAAAGGTCAGCAAGTGAATAATTGAAGGACTGAAGGATTGAATAACTGAATGAATTATAGGAGTTTCAATCTTGTTAATTGAATTAATTCTTTAGCCTCTAAACTTCTAAACTTTAAACTTATAACTTCTAAAACTTAAAACTTCTACCGCCGTGGGAAAAGGTAAACTTGCAAAATTCAAAGAGAACGAGACGTTTGCTAACGTGTTTCAACCCGAAATAACTGATTTTGTGAACTTTGAACACGAGCTGAAAGGAACGTGGAACAGCCGAGTGTTCAAGAATAACAACCCAATTGTGCTTGAGCTTGGCTGCGGCAAAGGCGAGTACACAGTGGGTATGGCCCGTATGTTTCCCGATAAGAATTTCATCGGTGTTGACATCAAAGGCGCGCGCATCTGGACGGGAGCCAAATCGTCGAATCTTGAGCAGATGCGGAATGTGGCTTTCCTGCGGACACGCATCGAGGTTATCAGGGCTTTTTTTGCGCCGGGCGAGGTGAGCGAGATTTGGATAACCTTCCCCGACCCGCAGATGAAGAAACGCCGCGCCAAGAAGCGCCTCACGTCGAGCCTGTTTCTGACAATGTATCAGCAACTTCTGGCCGACAACGGTTTTGTGAACCTGAAAACCGACAGCCGGTTCCTATACAAATACACCTGCAAGGTGGCTGAGTTGAACGGACTTGAGATTGTTCACCAGTCGGCCGACCTTTACAATGAGCCGTGGCTCGACGATGTGCTGAGCATCAAAACCTATTACGAGCAGCTCCACATCGACGACGGCAACACCATCCACTATCTGAAATTCCGCCTTCCGAAAGACAAAAAGCTGATTGAGCCGGCCGAAGACGAAGGAGAGGAGTAAAAACAAAAAAACAGGGAACGGAAAAACCGCACCCTGTCTTTTTATAATTTATTGTGTCTCAACGTGTTCTCTGTTCTGCTTTCAGAGGCTCGCCAAGTGATGAGTCTTCGGCGTCCTGTTCGTTCAGTTTGAAGCGCATAAACTGCTGATTGTCTTTTGTATAAGGTTTCCAATCTCCGCCGTTGGCACCGTTGGGGTCAGAGTATTTTGCAAAGTTCGACCACGCGGTGAGCATTTTTTCCGACAGGTCCCAGTCGCCTTGCGTCCACGGGCGCCAGCAGTGCTTGAGCGACTTGAACACAAACCACAAATCCGACGAGTGGAACGCGCCCTTCAGGTAATCTTGCGGATGGCTGCCGTCGTCGGGCAGGGGACGGGCAAACTGATAGGCCCACGCCTTGTTGCCGACTTCTTCGCGGTTAAGGCAGAAATCAGTAATCTGCCCAGCCATATTGCCCGCGTCGTTGAGCGTGAAGCCAATCATATAAGGCACGTCGGCCAGCGAGCCGTCAAGGCAGGCGTCGTCGAACGATTTTGGCAGCACGTATCCGTCGATGTACGGTGTGATTGGACCTGCGGTCAGGCAACTGCGCTTGCCAGTAACCCGCGCGTACAAGGCGCCCAGGGCGTAAATTTCTTCGGTCGATGCCGAACGCAACTGTTTCAGAGTCTTCAGATTGGCCCAGTCGCAGACTTCTTTAATCTGCTCTTCGGCCTGAGCAAGTGTGAGTTGGCTTTGACGGAAGAAGGCGGGAATTCGGGCCAGTTCTTCTTCGGTGAGCGGCTTCTGCAGTCCGCTTGCGCTCATTATCACAGCCTTGTTGAACAGCCCTTTGGTGAGTGGCGATGCGCTCAGGAATTTGGTGCTGCGGCCGCCTGCGCTCTGTCCGAAAATCATTACGTTGTCGGGGTCGCCGCCAAACTGCGCGATGTTCTTCTTAACCCATTTCATAACTTCAATTTGGTCAAGAGTGCCCCAGTTGCCAGTGGCGTGCTCGGGGTCTTCGGCCGATATTTCGGGGTGGGCGAAGAATCCGAACGGTCCCACGCGGTAGTTGAACGTAACCAGAACCACGTCTTTGGCAGCCCATTCCTGACCGTCGAATTCAGGTTCCGAGCCCCAGCCTTCGCGCAGTCCGCCGCCGAAAATCCAGATGGCCACGGGCAGTTTCTTTTCAGGTTGCGCCGATGCTTTGGTGTAAACGTTCAGATAAAGGCAGTCTTCGCTGTAGGCCTTCTCTTCGCCATAGCCCCACTCGGTGGTGTAGCCACCGTCGTAGTGAGCCGCTTGGAAAGCGGGATGGCCGAATTGGTCGCAAACCTTGACGCCCTGCCACGGCACAACAGGCTGCGGCGCGCGCCAGCGGTTCTCGCCAGTCGGCGGTGCGGCGTAGGGAATTCCCTTGTAAACCACAACACCCTTAATATCGGTGTTAACACCCTGAACCTGACCGCCTTCAATAGTCAGCACAGGGTTTGTGTTGGTGCTGTTCTGCGTTGAGCACGATGCCAGCATTGCAACACCTAAAGTCAGATAAAGAAATTTTTTCATATACAACAAATTAGAGTTTTAACTCGATAAAAGTAAGTGTTTTGGCCTTATGTTTTTCCGGCCGCAAAACTTTTTCAGTAAAGAGCTAATTCACTTCCTCAATTATCGATGTTCCTTCCTCGCCGCCGGTCCATTTCCACGATTCGTGAAAACGCAGTTTTCCATTCTCAATTTTTGGCACGGAATGACACTCGCCCGATTTCAGAACCCCCTCATTATTAATATGTTGATAGGTGAAGTGCAAATGGTGAGCGGAGTCAATTGTCCCGACAAGGAAACCTTTTACAATGCTTCCGCCGGAATATTCAGCCCAGATGGTGTCGCCTTTTTGGTGATAGCAGAAGACGGTCTGCGCCGAAACCTCGCCCGAATCGGAGTTCTCAACGGCCACAAACGTCCGTCCGTCGAGCGAGAAAGGCTCAGCAGCTTCGGCAAACAAGTTGAGGCCCATCGAATAAGCGGCGTCAAGGTTTTTCTGCCAGTCGGTTTTGCGCGATTCCTTCTCCCGCGACATCCCGTCGAATACCACAAAATCGCATCGCTTTGCGCGATTGTGGAAGCGGTCGCCAATCATCACGCGTTTCATACTTTCCAACAGTCCGAACTGCTCCAGACGCTCCAGCGGATTGCCGGCAGTTGCCAGAAAAAGCGCGCGGTCGAGCGTTTTCATCGTTTTTTGGCCGTAAGCAAAGCCGTATGACCACACGCGGTCGAACCAGCCGACCAGTTTTGCGGGCGCCTCGGTCCAGAAAACGGGATAGATGAAGACGATGGCGTCGGCCGAGTTGATTTTCAGCTGCTCCGCCAGCACGTCGCTTTCGGGCTCGGGCGTTGTGCGATAGTTGGCATCCCTAATATATTCTTTTTCAGACATATCGGTTTTGAACGCCATTTCATACAAGTCTGAAATCTCAAACTCGTGGCCCGCATCGGAAAGGCCTTTCACAAAAGCGTCGCGGACATTGCGTGTGAACGAATCGTCGGACGGATGGCAGTAAACGATAAATGCTTTCATTTTTCAGTTTTTAAGTGGAATGGCTGCCTGCAACGGCGCTTACATTTTTTTGCGTTTGCCCCGTAAGTTCCGAAACAGTCAGCAGCCGGCAATCATCTTGTTAATTTTCAAATGATTTGTTGTTTGTTTTTAAATCGATGTCAAAGTGTTGTAAAAAAATTTTTGAGCCGCTAATATAAAGAAAAACACGATGTGGATTTTTTGCTAAAAGATGCGCAAGAAGAGGAGTGTAAAGCGAACATTTAAACATATTTTATAATTTTACCGCGATTTTGTCTCACTGATGGATTTTTCGCAAGTCAACGGTATTCAGGCCGATTCAACGGCCGTTCAGGTTGCGCCCGCCAGCTCGGTGCTGATGTCGCGCCCGACGCTCGATTTTGGAGGAGCCGACGCTTTCCGTGTCGATTCGAGCCGGCTTGCACCGCAAAAAACCGTGGTGCCGGTGGTTAAAACCGTCCCCTACGTTCCGGTTGGCGACACCATCAGTCATCCGGCCTACGACGTGCTGACAGGCGATTTCGTCATCAGCCGCGACGGCTCCATAACCACACAGCTGGGCATTAACGCCATTGAGCCCATCAGCGACAGCGCGCCACACATACAGACCATTGTGGCCGAAGAACCCAAGCAGCAAGCCGAGCAAAAAACCGAGCAGCAGTATGTGCTAGTGCAGCGTACGGCACCTGTTCTGATTGAGGCCGACAGCCGCCCTGATACCACTGCGGAGAATGAAGTTGACACAGTTGCGGTCAGCGCCGACACTGTGGCCGTCAGCCCTGACACGGTAGCTCTGGCAGTTGCCGACACCACTGCGGCTGACAGCGTGACCATCGCGCCGGCGCCGAAAGTGTTTGTCGAAAGAGAGGGAAAGCCCATCAACCGCAAAATTGACCGGATACTGCTTAACAAATCGATAGCCAACACCGACTGGATGATTGGAGTGGTGATTGTGTCGTTCGTCATTTTTGCGTGGACGCGGATGATTTACGGCAAATATATTGGTATGCTGATGCAGTCGGCGGTTAACTTTTTCACCGCCCGCCGCGTGTACCAGGAGTCGAACGTGGTGCTGGGCCGCGTGTTTCTGATTCTCAACATTCTGTTTTTCATCAATATTGGTTTGTTCACCGCACAGTGCGTAAACCTCTACGGAATCACAACAGGCGATTTGTCGGGCTTTATGCAGTTTGGAGTGTTCACACTCGCGTTTATGGCCATATATCTGAGCCGGACCATCATACTGAAAATTCTGGATTTTATTTTTGACACGCACGCGTTCGGAGCCTACAATTTCAACATCTATCTGTTTGGCAAGGTGTACGGACTGCTTTTGCTGCCGTTGGTGGCCGTCATTCCGTTTGTGCCCGACTCGCTGTCGGAAAAACTGATGTGGGTGGGCATTGGACTGTATGTGTTCTTCTATGTTATGACCCTGTTCCGGGGACTCAGAATATGCTTTAAAAATAGGGTTTCGATATTTTATTTGTTTTTCTATCTTTGCGCCCTTGAAATTTTACCACTCCTAACCATATATAAGTGTTTAATAAACTATGGGTGGTAGAGTATGGAAAAGAAGTTTAACTAAATGCTACTCAATTGAAAATAAAGAAAATTTTGGTTTCTCAACCACAACCAACGACTGAAAAGTCGCCGTATTTTGATTTGGCGGAAAAGTACAATCTGAAAATCGATTTCAGGCCTTTCATCACTGTCAAGCCGGTCGAGGCCAAAGATTTCCGCAAGGAGAGAATCAATATTCTCGACCATACAGCCGTCATTTTCACCAGCAAAAACGCCATTGACCACCTGTTCCGCATCTGCGAGGAGGTTCGCGTAACGCTTCCCGACACTATGAAGTATTTCTGCATCACCGAGGCGGTGGCGCTCTATCTTCAAAAGTACATAACCTATCGCAAGCGCAAGATTTTCTTCGCCGCCAACGGTAAGTTCGACGAGTTGCTGACTTTGATTGACAAGCACCGCGAGGACAAATTCCTGCTGCCGTCGTCGGATAAGTACAAACCGGAGGTTCTTGAAAAACTGAAGGCTCACAACATCGACCACACGCTGGCCATTTTGTACCAGACCGTGGCAACTGATATGTCGGACATTGCCGACCAGAACTACGATGTGATGTGCTTCTTCAGCCCGGAGGGAATCAAATCGCTGAAGACCAACTTCCCCGATTTTGAGCAGAACGACATCAAGATTGCGGCTTTCGGTCCAACCACGGCAAAAGCTGTTGAGGAGGCCAATCTCAGACTCGACATCAAAGCCCCGATACCAGAGGCCCCGTCGATGCCGGCCGCTCTCGACTTGTTCATCAAAGAGTTGAACAAGGCTTGCAAAAAGAATTAAAGGCTGATTTAATACAATAGCATACAAGGCGGAGCTGATGTGGTTCCGCCTTTTTTGTGCCCAATCGTGCCATAGAGTGCCGAATTTTGCAAACTCGCTTTAACTTTGCCGCCGTTTATGAATACAACTGCAATCATTCTGCTGATAGTTTTCTGCACCGGTGCCAGCTTTGTGCAGCGGGTGAGCGGATTCGGGTTCGGCATTTTCATAATGACAATGCTGCCGCACCTGATGCCTTCGTACGGCGAGGCCACGGCGCTCTCGGGTATGCTGTCGGCGGCGCAGTCGCTCTATGTGCTGGTGGGCATCTACCGGCTCATCGACAGGAAGCGCGTTCTGCCCATTATGCTCACATTTCTGGTTGTATCGTTTTTCGCAGTTCAATACGTATCGGCAAGCACCGACACTCATCTGAAACATTTGCTTGGAGTAATACTTCTGGTGATGAGCGTTTACTTCCTGATAATAAGCGAGAGAATCCGATTGCGACCGACGCTGCCGATGCAACTGTCGATGGGAACGCTGAGCGGCCTGATGGGCGGTCTGTTTGCTATGCAGGGGCCGCCGGCTGTGCTTTACTTTGTGGCCACCGAGGCCGACAAGATGCGCTATCTGGCGATGACGCAGGCCTATTTTTTCATCGGAAATGTGTTTATGACCGTTTACCGCGCCCAATGCGGCTTCTGCACGCCGATTGTCGGCCGTTGCTGGCTCTATGCGCTTGTGGGCGTTGTGATTGGCTCGTGGCTTGGCAGAAAGGTTTTCGACCGGATTCCGTCGCCCACGCTGCGGAAAGTCATCTATGCATATATGGCCGTTAGTGGTGTTCTGGCACTGATGGCTTAGTTGTCGCCCCGCAACATCAAAAGCACCAGCTGCGAGTCGAAAATCAGAAAGAAAAGATACGCCACGCCGAAATTGACGGCCACCGCGCCACCCTTGCCGGTGAACGGAACCACAACAACAAACAGCAGGACGATGCTCAGCAGCATCTTGAGCATATTCATCGCCATAACTATCATTGCCGACTGCTGCTTATGGCGGCGCACCACACGGCTCACCACAAACAGGTGAACAACCGTCAGCCCGCACAAAATGCCGTACATAAGAAGCAGATGTGGCAGTGCGATGCGCACAAAATCAGGAATAAACAGCGCCGCGGCAATGTGCAGGAATGGTATCAGCAGTATCCACGAAAGTGATTTCAAAAGGCTTTTCATAGTTGAGAAACGATTTTATGCCGGCATCCGCAGACATCGCGCCAGCGTGATGATGGTGTCGAGAAAAACAATTTTTGCGCTCGCGTTGCGCGATATGTGGTAGCTGGCCTTGTCGAGTGCCTCGGCAATCAGACCGGAGTTTTGCGGGTGGATGAACCGCGAGAATTTCTGCGCAAAGTTGCCTTCGTCGTCGGTGAAGCGGGCCATTGAGGTCAGCTGGCGGTTCATTATCAGGTTCTCGCGCACCATTCGCTCGCTGTAGGCCAGCAGCGCCTTCTGCTTTTCGCGCCCCAGCGATGCCAGTTCGTCGGCCAGGGCAATCATATCGGGGGCTTTGTACGAGTAGCTCACGCGCATCAGTTTGATGAAAAGGTCAAGATTCTGCGCCAGGTCGGCCGTTTGGCTGCAATATTCGAGCGCCTTGCAGAAGTCGCCCTCACTGATTCGGGCAATCTTCTCGGCCTTGGCGGCATCGGTTCCAGCCACACGCTGAAGGCCGGCGCAGAGGTCGGCGTCGGCAATGCGCGGAACTTTCACAATCTGCGTGCGCGATATGATGGTGCTGATGATGTTTTCCGAATTTTCGGCCACCAGCAGGAAGAGCGTCATCGGGTAAGGCTCCTCAATGAGTTTCAGCAGCTTGTTCGACGCGTCGGAGTTCATCTTCTCGGGCAGCCAGATGACCATTATCTTGTATCCCGAGTTGAAGCTTTTCATTGTCAGCTTTCGGATGATTTCGCTGCTCTCGTCAACACGGATGAGCCCCTGCGAGTTGCCGGCCTCGGCGTAGTCGAGCCATTGCTGATAGCTGCCGTATGGGTTCTGCTTGATGAACTCTGACCATTTGCGGAAGAAGGTGTCGCTCACGGGCTTCTCTTTGGTGGAGCCGGTTGCCGGCACCGGAAAAACAAAGTGAAGGTCGGGATAGGCAAGCTGCGATATTTGCCGGCAGCTTGGGCACTCGCCGCACGAGTCGCTGTCGGTGCGGTGCTGGCAGTTGATGTACTGCGCATACGCGATGGCCAGCGGCAGCGTGCCGTAACCTTCGCGCCCGAGCAGCATCTGCGCGTGGCTGATGCGGTTCTCTTTGACGGTGCCAATCAGGTGCCGTTTGATGTCGTCTTGTCCTATGATGTCAGCGAATCTCATACCTAACAAAGAAACAATTGAATTTCGAATCCGCAAAATGTTTCTTGCGACAATGTCGATTTATTGAGCAAACAACTGGAATACCCAAATATTAAATCTTTACTTTCGATAATACAGAGTAAATATTGTTTAAACAATTATTTATCTATAACGATGCCTGTTCCAATCCGTCCGAGAGTCTGGTTGCGGCGGTGCGAGAAGAATTGCAGCGGTCCGCATTTGGTGCACTCATTGGCCGCCTCAATGTTTTGCGGCAAAACGCCCGATTGCTCCAGTTGCAGGCGGTTGGCCGTCACAAGGTCGATGTGCGGTTTCGGCCAGCCGCTGCGGCGGATGACTGTTTCCGGCCAGCGGCTGAAGTGTTCGGCCACATCGTCGCCAACCTCAAAGCAGCACGCACCGATGCACGGCCCAATGGCGGCTACAACATCTTGCGGCTTTGTGCCGAATTCGCGGCTCATTTTTTCAACGGTCAGGCCCACAATGCCGTTGGCAGTGCCTCGCCAGCCGGCGTGGATGGCCGCCGCCGAACGTGTGGCCGCATTAAAGAGCAGCACCGGCACGCAATCGGCGGTGAGCACCATCAGCGGAATGCCCGGGCGGTTGGTTATCAGCGCGTCGGTGCAGGGAATGCGGCTGTCGATGTCGAGGTTGCCGCGCCCGGCATCGGTGTCTGTTACCACTGCAATGTTGAGGCTGTGAGTCTGCTCGCCGGTCACCAGTCGGTCTATGTCGAACCCAACCGACTGAGCCAGCCGCCGCCGGCATTCGGCTCCATTTGCCGAGCGCAGGTTCACATCGGCATTCGGCCCGCACGATGTCACAAAATGCCTCACGCCATATTTGTTGAGGTTTGTGAAGGTGTAAAACGGGAAGTCGGCTTGCTGAAGTTGCATAACGTAGTATTGTTTAAAGTTTAACGGGTTTAAAAGCTGCGCTGTTTAATCATTCTAATTTGAATATTTTCAATTACTAACCCCGTTCAGTCTGGTCAACAACATCAACCACTGTCAGCACCGTGCCATCGACGCGGAACCGCACATCGTGTCCGGCAAACGGCATTCCGAAAATCTTGTTGGTATCGGCTTGCACACGCGGACGCGGGTCGTTTTCAAGCACTTGCGTGAGAGTGTGGGCTTGTTCGGGACTGAAATTCCGGCGCAATTCTTCGGGGAATTCCACTGTGAGGTGGGCGAACTCCACCTCATCCACAAAACCCGATTTGGCTTGCGGAATGCTGTCGGCGTAAGTCACATATGGCTTGATGTCGAAGATGGGCGTGCCGTCCATCAAATCGGCGCCAAGCACGTGGATAACGGGGCCTTGCGGCGTGTTCCAATCAACTTTATCCACCTCAACCGCCGACAGTCCCAGTGAGTTTGGGCGAAACGGCGAGCGCGACGCAAAAACGCCTACCTGACGGTTTCCGCCAAGCCTCGGCGGACGCACCATCGGCTGCCAGCCGGTGTTGGCCGAGAATTGCCAGATGAGCCACAGGTGCGTGAACCCCTCGATGCCGCGCAGTGCGTCGGGGTTGCGGAATTTGTGGCAGAAGACTATCCGGCCGCGCAAAGTCGGCACAACACCGCTCTGCCGCGGAATGCCGAACTTCTCCGGGAAATCGGTGCAAATGTGCGCAATTGGTTCTATCTCAAACTTTTCAGTCATCGGTCAGCTTTCTTTTTGATTGTTTCCTCGTCGAATCCGTAAAATGTGATTACCCAAAGCACAATTGCCGCAATTTCTGGTTGTGTGAATTGTGCAAGTGTCTGTTTTTCAACAGTCATTCCCAGCACCTCGGCCCACGGAGCGGTGGTTATGCCGCGCTCTTCGTCGTTGCCCACGCTTGTCACATCAACGTCGTTTCCCTTGATGCGCTTGAGCTTGAGTGTGCCGCAATCGGGCTGCGGCTCAATGATTTGCAGCGACAGAAACGCACGTTTGAATCCCGAAAGGCTCGACTGATACTTCGGAAAATAGTGCATCAGCATCGCCTCAACCGATGGCCAGCTTTGCGTTTTTATCAGCTCGGAAAACAACATTTCTTGAGATTATAGTCAAGTGGAACCCAGCCGGTTTCACTGCTTTATTTTAACAATCATTTGATATATAGCCAAAGCCACACCGCCAAGCGACAGTAGCACCGTGAACAGCGGTTTGGTGTTAAAACGCGCGTCGAGTTTTATTCCTCCCCACACGCATAAAATAATTATGCCAAGCATTTCGAACGCAAGGCCCGAATACTTGGCATAATTGTTAACGTTTTTCAGATTATCATTTTTGCTCGACATTGGCCTGCGGTGCTTTGCTGCCGTCCATTTTGCAGTTGCCCGTGAAGGTAGCACCCGGCTCAATGGCCAGCTTCGTTGTCGAAATGTCGCCCAGAATGGCCGCCGTGCTCTTCAGCACCAGCAGTTCGGCCACGTAGATTTTGCCGTCAACCTTGCCCTCAATTTCCGAGTTCTTGCAGGTTATCTGGCCGTTGATGTCGCCAGTTGGGCCAATCACAATCTTGCCCGATATTTTAAGGTTGCCCGTCACCTTGCCGTCGATACGCATATCGCCGGTGCAATCAATGTCTCCTTTGATGGTTGTTCCGCTACCGATGATGTTAATCTGGTCGCGAAGTGATTCTGTCTCTTTAGCCATAGTTATGTTTGAGTTTTAGTTTAACCTTTTGATAAATAATCTTTTATGGTTGTTCCCGATGTTTGCCGCGAAGTGGCTTCGCATCAGAAAGTCCAAAGTTAATCTTTTATGTGGAAATCTGCCCTAAAAGGCAAAAAAAACGCACCGCTCAAAGCAGAACGGTGCGCTGTGGTATGTGATTTCCGGCGGATTATTTACCGTCGTAAGCCCATTTCAGATAGATGGCGCCCCACGTGAAGCCTGCGCCGAACGACGACAGAATCAGGTTGTCGCCCTTGTGCAGACGGCTTTCCCACTCGTGCAGGCACAATGGAATGGTTGCCGATGTGGTGTTGCCGTACTTTTGGATGTTTATCATCACCTTTTCGGGCGAAAGGTCCATCTGGCGCGCCACAGCATCGATGATACGCAGGTTGGCCTGATGCGGAACCAGCCAAGCCAAAGTGTCGGCGGTGATGCCGTTGCGCTTCATAACCTCAACCGAGACGTTGGCCATATTCGTCACAGCGTATTTGAACACCGTGCGGCCTTCCTGGTAAACAAAATGCTCGCGGTTGGCAACAGTTTCGGCCGATGCCGGACGGCACGAGCCGCCAGCCTTCATATACAAGTAGTTGCGGCCAATGCCATCGCTTTGCGCGATGAAATCGATAACGCCCGTTCCGTCGTCCGATGGCTCGATGAGCATTGCGGCAGCGCCGTCGCCAAAGAGCGGACAGGTTGAGCGGTCGGTGTAATCAACAATTGACGACATTTTCTCGGCCGTCACCAGCAGCACCTTCTTGAACTGCCCCGACTCAACGTACATTTTGGCTGTGATGAGCGTGTAGATGAAGCCCGAGCAGCCCGCGTTGATGTCGAAGTGCATAGCGTTTTTGATGCCCACCTTGTCGGCGATGATGCTTGCCGTTGCCGGGAAAGGCATATCGGGTGTAACTGTCGCGCAAAGCACCAAATCAATCTCGTCGGGATTGGTGCCTGTTTTTTCAAACAGCTGGCGCACAGCACGTTCGCCCATATACGACGAGCCTTCGCCCTCAATTTTGAGAATATGCCGTTCCTTGATGCCCACGCGGGTGGTTATCCACTCGTCGTTGGTATCAACCATTCGGCTCAATTCGTCATTGGTGAGCACATAGTCAGGTACATACGCGCCAATGCCGGTGATTTTTGCCCGAATCTTTTCTGTCATTACTTATACAATTCGCAGATTTTTTCTGAAACCTTGGCTTCAATCATTTTCTTGGTTTGCAGAATCATTGTCTTAATAGCCTTGTCGTTCGAGATGCCGTGGCCGATGAGCACAATGCCGTTGACTCCCAGCACCGGAACAGCGCCGGTGTTCTCGAAGTTGAACTTCTCGAAGAAGTCGTCGGTAAGGCCTTTCTTGCGGATAATCTTGTAAAGACCTTCGGCCTCTTTCAGAACAATATTGCCTGTGAATCCGTCGGTTACGACCACGTTGGCCGGACAGTTGCCCAGCAGCTGGTTGCCCTCGATGTTGCCTATGAAGTTGAAGTCCTTGGTGTCGGCCATAGCCTCGTAGGTGCTCTTGGTGACAAGGTTGCCCTTTGCCGGCTCGGCGCCGATGTTGAGCAGAGCCACCTTTGGGTTGGCAATGCCGTACATCTGCTTTGCATAAACAGAGCCGATTTGAGCGTACTGGTAGAGCACGTCGGGGCGGCAGTCGGCGTTCAGGCCCACATCGAGCAGCAGTGTCGGTGTGCCCTCAAACTGCGGCATCTCGCTTGAAATGCACGGTCTGATGACTCCCGGAATGGCCTTGATGGTGTACATAGCACCAACAAGCATTGCTCCGGTACTTCCGGCGCTTGCGAATCCGTCTATCAGCTTTTTCTGCAGATAGCCGAAACCAACGGTGATGCTTGAGTTCGGTTTGGCAGTGAATGCCTTTGCCGGATGGTCGCCCATCTCGATAACCTCCTGTGCGTCAACAATTTCAAACTGACTTGCGTCGAAATTCTCGCGCTGGCAGATGGCCTCGATTTTCTCTTTCGGACCGAACAGCACCAACTTAACATCAGCGGGAAGCTCTTTTTGCGCCAAAATCGAACCTAAAACGGTTGCTTCGGGCGCAAAGTCTCCTCCCATTATGTCAACTCCGATTCTCATTTTTTGAGCAATTTTTGTTAATCAAGGTTCATTCTCGCTGTCAAGGCAGCTTGTTAGGCAACGGTTTTCTCGATTGCCAGTTTGCCACGGTAGTAGCCGCACTCTGGGCATACGTGGTGGTACTCAACAGGTGCGCCGCAGTTTGAGCATACAGCTACGGTTGGTGCAACTGCTTTGTAGTGAGTTCTTCTCTTGCGACCTCTCTCTTTAGAGTGTCTGTGTTTTGGATGTGCCATTTTTAGAAATATTAATTAGTTAATCAAATCCTTCAATTTATTCCACCGAGGGTCAGTCTCCTGGTCATCGGTTTTTGTCGCTCTGATTTCGTTCAGCCGTTTAATCATCTCCGGGTCACACGCCGAGTTGCCGTTCTCGTCCTCCGGATGGTACTTTTGGCAGGGGACGGCAAGGTTGATGAACTCGTAGATGTATTGCCGCAAATCGAGGTGTGTGTTGTTGCGCGAAATGATGACCAGCTCGTCCGACACTTCCTCCGGCTCGTCGCCAAGCTGGAAGCTGATGTGCGAGTTGTACTCAAGCGGCATCTCGAACTCGTCGAGGCAGCGGTCGCACGTTACGGTGGCCTTGCCCGCCAGACTGAAGTCGGCGTCAACGCCTGTGCTGCGCTTTGTCAAATCGACAACAACGTGTATCGAGCACTTTTTCACCTCCGATTCCGGATACGGTTCAAAGAACTTGTCGGCAACATCGAACTCATATCGGTGCTTGCCTTCTTTCAAATCGTTGATTGGAATTATATAGTCCATATCAAGCCTAAAAAATTCGTGCAAAAGTAAAACTAAATATCGAATTCGGAAAAAAGGGCGCAAAATATTGTTTTGGCTCATAATCTCCGAACAGACAATCAGTTAGCGCAAAGCGATGAAACCCCACCCGCGCCATTTTGCATTATTCCGCCAATAATGAGAGCAAATTTTATGCCAAAAATCGGCGGATATTAACAGGATGTGTGAATAAACTGCCGGTGCCCGACGGTCATATTTATTTGGTGCGGTTTGCCGAAAAAAAAGAGGCGACATCATCGCCTCTCACATTATTTGAATAGAAACTTATTCGCAGACGTACTTCTCAATGAGCGCCTTGAGCTCGGCAAGGTTGCGGGCAACCGGGAACTGCGGATAGTCGCGCACCACATTGTCGGGCGGGCAGTAGAGAATGCCCACATCGGCCGATTCAACCATTGGAATATCGTTGTACGAGTCGCCAAAAGCCAAAACCTTGTATTTGAGGCTTTGGAAGGCCTCCACGGTGCGGCGCTTGGGGTCGGGCTGGCGGAGTTTGTAATCCACTACGCGGCCGGTCGCGTCAATATCGAGTGAGTGGCAGAGCAGGAACGGGTTCTCAAGTTGCTCCATCAGCGGCTTGGCAAACTCCACGAAAGTGTCGGACACAATGGCGAAACGCGTCACCTTGCGCAGCCAGCGGGTGAACTCGAGTGCGCCGTCCAACGGCTTCATTGTGGCGATAACTTCCTGAATATCTTGTATCTTAAGGTTATGCTCGTCGAGAATCTTCAGGCGGTAGCGCATCAGCTCGTCGTAGTCCTTAATGTCGCGGGTTGTGAGTTTCAGCGCGTCGATGCCGGTCTTTTTTGCGAAATTTATCCAGACCTCTGGCACGAAAACGCCCTCCAAATCAGCACATACAATCCACATAATCAATAATTTATAGTTATATTTGCAATATATTGCCCGAACGCAAATTTATTGTGTCAAAATTGTATTGGCAAAGATATGTGATAGTTTTCTTTAAAAAATCAATTGCTCATCACAATTCTATAATTACCTTTGGTTGTTTTTTTGAAAAAATAGAGTTATGGAAAACATTGATTGGGCCAACATAGGATTTGGCTACCGAAAGACTGACTACAATGTCCGTTGCTACTATCGCGACGGCAAATGGGGCGAGATTGAGACTTGCTCCGAAGAGACAATCCCGATGCATATGGCTGCCACCTGCCTACACTACGGACAGGAAGCCTTTGAAGGCTTGAAGGCATACCGCTGCCCCGACGGCAAGGTGCGAGTGTTCCGCTCTGACGAG
>JAEEGK010000470.1_pt1 | contig 101672 bp, 68 predicted proteins | sample 8958771 | NCBI WGS metagenome assembly JAEEGK01 (sample SAMN16246547, study PRJNA631951) | gut metagenome | biome: gut microbiome; feature: rumen; material: SC-attached | host: Bos | place: Iran: Karaj | collected 2018-10 | reverse complement strand
AAGGTGGTAGCGCAGGACATTGAGTCCTGGATGAGTAGTCTCATCTCTCAAACCATGGACAACAAGGTGGAAGTCAGCAAGAGTCTTGGTCAGGAACGCGACATAACGAAGGAGGGAACGCCCTTGAAGTGGCGCTGCGACATCATGACCTTCACGCTTCCAAAGAAACAACGTTCCATGCTCGACGAAATGATTAAAGCCTTTGAGGCAAACGGAACCTACAATCCGAACTGTTACGGCGTCAACACTTTAACGACGGGAAACCCGCAGAATGAAGGCAAGCGCAACCTGATGATTGGTGAGGACGTGAACCGCTACGTCACTATTGGCGAGCAATATGGCAACTACATCAACATCAACATACTTGATGCTGCCGACACCACCAAGACGCATCGGTACGCATATGCCCTCGAATGGAAGGAAGACCACAAGGGAAATGTCTTCGCACGATACATCGTAACTTATGCCAAGATACCTTCGGCACAGAAGACCACCGTTATTGGCATGGGCATCCCTTCCAACCAAATAGGCTACATCAATGAAAAGGCGAATGACGACGCTTTCATCACCAACTTTAACAACTTGAAGGATTATTACTTCAATCATCAAACGAAATTGACGGCAGTCACAGCTGTCTCCATCTATAACCTTTGCAAGATGGGCGTCGAGTATGGTGCCTTCAGACGTCCCGAATCTACAGAGAAGTGGGAGAAGGTAATGTGCGACATTGACTCTTTAATTGAAGTAGCCAAGAATGCGGCAGACCGCAAGTACTTCGAGAAGGCACGCGACCTGCTAATGCAAATGAAAAAGAAGTAAGCAACTACACAAGCAACGAGTATTTTCTCATTAAGATTAAAGGTATTTTTTCTTTTCATGTCCTCGACCAGCTGCGAAGCCAGTCGGGGGCTTTCTGCTTCGTCCTGTTACGGCACTTTCTCACTTTTTTAGAAGAGAACGGCTGCTATGTCCGAATAAAGTTGTATCTTTGCAGGCGAAATGCACTAACGAACAACTCTTATAATGAAAAGACTTTCTATTCTTTTTACTTCCCTGCTCTTGTGTGTCGGCACGGCAATGGCTGCCGTCAACATCATTCCCAAACCCACATCTGTCGTCGAGCGCGAAGGTACGTTCCGGCTGAAGGATGGCATGACCATCGGCTACAACAACCCAGTTCTCGCGCCGGCAGCCACGTACCTTCAGGACTTGCTGACACAAAGCACGGGCTTCAGCTTCAAGACCAAAGCCGGCAAGGGTAAGATACAACTCAACATCGTCCTTCCCGACGAGAGCAACGAAGACTACGAACTCATTAGCGACAAGAAGGGTGTCCTCATCACGGCTCACAGCTACCGCGGCATCATCAACGGCATCGCGACGCTGAGGCAATTAGCCCCCTCCCCGCTCCCCCTTTGGGGGAGTGCCTTTATCAATGTTGCTTTGGGGAACAGAAGCACTCCCCCAAAGGGGGAGCGGGGAGGGGGCTTGCCCTTCGTCTCCATTAAGGACAGCCCCAACTTCCATTGGCGCGGACTCATGCTCGACCCTGTGCGACACTTCTTCTCTGTTGAAGAGACGAAGCGTTTGCTCGACCAGATGGCGCTCTATAAGCTCAACAAGTTCCATTGGCACCTGTCCGACAACGAGGGCTTCCGCATGGAGGTAAAGGCTTATCCCGAACTGACGGGCGATTCAATGGCTTGGCGCCGCTTCAACTATCACGACCGCCAGTGCCTCGACCGAGCTGCAAAGGAGAACAACCCTGCGATGCTCATCCCTTGGAAGTTCTTCAAGGAAGTCGAGGGCTTTGGTGAGCTTTACGGCGGCTACTATACGCAGGACGAGATTCGCGATGTCATCCAGTACGCAGCCATTCGCGGCATTGACATCATCCCCGAGATAGACATGCCTGGACATAATGGCTCGGCTTGCTGGTGCTACCGTTGGCTGAGCTGCACACAAGACGGTCGGGAGCCGCTTTGCCTTGGTCGCAACTCGACCATCGAGTTCGCAGAAAAGGTTTATGACGAGGTCTTCCAGCTCTTCCCATACGAGTACGTGAGCATCGGTGGCGACGAAGTGAACCGCCGTCGCTGGTCGGAGTGTAGCGAGTGCCAGAAGCGCATCGAGAGCGAAGGACTGAAGGACGTCAGCGAACTGCAGGCGTGGTTCACAAAGAAGATGGAGAAGTACTTCAACGCCCACGGCCGTCGCATCCTCGGATGGGACGAGATACTCGAGGGCGGACTTTCCAAGACGGCTACCGTGCATTGGTGGCGCGGCGACCATCCCGACGTGACGCAGAAGGCAACGGCTATGGGCAACGAGGTCGTGCTTTGCCCCTTCACCTTCCTTTACTTCGATTATGCGCAGGACGACAACACGTTGCGCCACATCTACGACGGCGACATCGTGCCCGTTGACCTGACAGCCGAGCAGCTGAAACTCATCAAGGGCATGCAGGCGAATATATGGTGCGAGCGCATTCCCACGGAAGCTCGCATGCAATGGATGGTCTTCCCGCGTGCTTTGGCATTGGCCGAAAAGGCTTGGACGCCTCGCAAAGACCAGAGTTGGGACGACTTCTTCCCCCGTCTGCAAGCACACCTGAAGCGCCTCGACGCGATGGGCATCCAGTATCGCCCCTTGCAAACGAAGCGTCCGTAAGGAAGTAACAAAGCAACAACATTTAGCTCCTTCGTGGTTTCCGCGAGGGAGCTTTTTGTTTTGTATTACTACGAATAACTGTTCAATTACTACGAATAAACGTTAAAAAGCAGGCAATATCTAAAGTTTCCAATATCTAAACATTGCGAGATTGAGAAAAACTCCTTTACTTTGCTCTCGGAAACAAACATGTTGAATGATATGAAACGCAACGACAACACATTGACTAAGGTTGAGTTCGAAGTGATGAACATCCTTTGGGACATCGACGGAGCGGCTTGCGCGTGGGACGTTCTGGAGCACTACAAAGAGCCCAAGCCTGCCTATACGACTATCGCGACCTACCTGAAAGTACTCTTTGAGAAAGGTTATCTCGACTTCCACAAAGTGGACGGTCAGGGCAAGACGCACAGATATGTGCCGCTCGTCACTCGGGCTGAATACACGCGCCGCACGATGCAGGAGGTGAAGCAGAACTTCTTTGGCGGCAGCGTGAAGTCCATGCTCAACTACTTCGTCCAGGAAGAGAACCTTTCAGCTGAAGAAGTGAAGGAACTGCTTGAGTTAGTTAAGAGTTAAGAATTAAGAAAAATACCAAACGCGGCTATACATCTCATAACCCTAGACTTAACTCTTAACTCTTAACTGTGACGGACTATCTTTCTTAACTCTTAACTCTTAACTCTTAACTCTTAACTAAACAATGTTTCTTTACTCCATCAAGTCGGCAATCGTGCTGACGATGCTGTACTTGCCCTACATGCTGATGTTGAGGCGAGAGAGTTTCTTCCGCTTCAACCGCATTGTGCTCTTGGGCATCCTGTTGCTGTCGCTCGTCTTGCCCTTGTGCAACATTCCTTGGATGTCGCTCGACCGCCAGCCTGTCGTTCAGGCCGCACAGTTGCAGATGCTCGAGTTAGGCATTCCCGTTCATGTCTTGCCCGAGGTACAGGTCATCGCCTCCCCTTTAAGGGGAGGTAGGGAGGGGTCTTTCTCCCTCTTTCACCTTCTTACCTTTATATATATAATAGGTATGGCGGCGCTGCTCTGGATGAGGCTTTGGCAGATTGCCCGCTTGCAGTTCGGCTTGAAGCGGGGCGTGCTTTGGCACAACGACGAGCAGGGCATCCGCATCTATTGCCATTCGGGCGATGTGGCGCCGTTCAGTTGGATGAAGAACATCGTCATCAACGAGAAGGACTACGACGAGGCAGGTCGCGAGATTGTCCTTCACGAGATGGGACACATACAGGGCCGCCACTCGTGGGACGTCGTGCTGCTCACCCTCGTGCAGATGCTTCAGTGGTGGAATCCGCTCTGTTACGTGCTGGGCATCAGCTTGCGTGACGTTCACGAATACGAGGCCGACAACTTCGTCCTCGAGCATGGCGTCTCGGCACAAGGCTATCAGTTATTGCTCATAAGAAAAGCCGTTGGCTCCGGTTCCTACGCTTTCGCCAACAGCTTTAACCATAGTTTAACAAAAAAACGTATCACTATGATGAAGAAGTCAAAATCAAATCCGTGGATGCGGAGCAAGGCGCTCTATGTCATCCCAGTCGCTGCGTTGGCGCTTTCGGCCTTCGCAACGCCCAAGTTCGTCGCTCCTATTGAGGAGACAGTCACCAAACTCGAGGGCAAAGGTACGGAGAATTCTCTTAACCTGCAAGCTTTCGGGGAAGAAAGAAAGCTTGTTGAATTAAAGAATGTTTCAAAAGTTCTTGTCGATGGCAAAGAGATGACCACTCAAGAGGCTATGGAGGCTGTGAAAGGCAAAGAAATACAAAACAGTCTTATCACCCAGCCTGATGGCTCGGAAGCACTTTCGATAAAGACGAGAGGGTATAAGGATGCACCACAGCCCCTGATTGTCCTCAACGGCAAAATCTACGAAATCCCTAAGGATGCGCCGAAGGACATCAACTCCGAGGAGCAACTCACGAAACTGCTGAATATCAATGCCGAGGACGTCGAGAGCATTGCCGTGCTTAAGAAAGATGAAGCCACCAAAATATGGGGCGACAAAGGAGCCAATGGTGCCATCGTAATTGCGACCAAGAAAGAAACGAAGGAACCTGAGAGTCAGAACGTTGTCTATAACAAGCAGACAGGAACTAATGACCCTGTTCTCAAGGACCTCGTCAAGAAACTGCCCGGAGCAGAGATGGATGGCGACGGCAATATCACAGTCAACGGCAAGAGCGTCGCCAAGATAATGCTCAATGATAAGGATGTCTTCAACAATAACGACACCATCTACAACGTTGTTGCTCACAATGCCAAGTATCCAGGTGGTGAAGGAGAGATGTTTAAGTTCATCTCGCAGAATGTACGCTATCCGAAGCTCTGCCAATACTTTGGCGTGCAGGGGCGTGTTATCGTAAGTTTCGTTATTGAAAAGGACGGCAGCATCACACATATTGAGAAGGTTCGTGGAGTTGGAAAGACACTCTCGGAGGTGGAAGTAACGTCCTACAAACAGGAGCATCCCGACAGCCCGGAACAGCTTGAAGCAGGACAAGACTTGGGAGAACTGCTGTATGAAGAGGCTGTGCGCGTCTTGAAGCTGATGCCGAAATGGGAGCCTGCCAAAGATAAGGACGGGAATCCTGTTCGCAGTATCTTCAACCTGCCTGTCATGTTCCGACTACAGTAACTTTCCAACATAACACGTTAAGTTTGCAATCGTAACACGTTAAGTTCGCAATCGTAACACGTTAAGTTTACGATTATCCCACGTTACATTTTCAAATAGCTCCTTCGTCGCGAGGCGGAGGAGCTTTTTCTGTTGCCTTACATTACTTAATAAATACTAAAATTTCGGTATTATTTGCGATGGATTGGGCTTTTTTTGCTATATTTGCACGCGAAATAACTAAGCAAAGGAAGATATGGGATTCTTTAATTTCTTTAGCAAAGAGAAGAAGGAAACGCTCGACCAGGGGCTCGAGAAGACGAAGGAAAGTTTCTTCGGCAAACTGACGCGTGCTGTTGCAGGCAAGTCGAAGGTGGACGACGAGGTGCTCGACAACCTGGAGGAAGTCCTTGTGACAAGCGATGTGGGGGTTGAGACGACCCTCAACATCATCAAGCGAATCGAGGAACGAGTGGCGCAAGACAAGTACGTCACCACCGGCGAGCTGAACAACATTCTTCGCGATGAAATCGCACAATTGCTCACGGAAAACAACACCGATGACACCGAGGGCTTTCAGATTCCTGCCGACAAGCGTCCGTATGTCATCCTTGTCGTGGGCGTGAACGGTGTGGGCAAAACCACAACTATCGGTAAGCTCGCCTATCAGTTCAAGGAGGCTGGCTTGAAGGTCGTGCTTGGAGCAGCTGATACGTTCCGCGCCGCTGCTGTCGAGCAGATATGCATCTGGGCCGAAAGGGTAGGGGTACCTGTCGTGAAGCAGAAGATGGGCAGCGACCCAGCCAGCGTGGCTTTCGATACGTTGAACAGCGCAATTGCCAGCGGAGCAGATGTCGTCCTCATCGATACTGCGGGTCGTCTGCACAACAAGAAAGGCTTGATGGACGAGCTTTCGAAGATAAAGCGCGTGATGCAGAAGCTCATGCCCGAAGCACCGCACGATGTGATGCTCGTCCTCGACGGCAGTACAGGCCAGAATGCCTTCGAGCAAGCCAAACAATTCACTTCGGCGACAGAGGTCACAAGCATGGCCATCACGAAGCTCGACGGAAGTGCCAAAGGCGGCGTAGTCATCGGCATCAGCGACCAGTTCAAGATACCTGTCCGCTACATCGGGCTTGGCGAACGAGCCGAAGACTTGCAACCCTTCAATCGTAGAGAGTTCGTCGACTCCTTATTCAAGAATTAAGAATGAAGCGTGAAGAATGAAGAAGTCGCTTCCGCCAAAGGTTCTCCCCATAAAGGGGGAGTTAGAGGGGGTCTCTGTTGACCTTATCACCCTCGGTTGCAGCAAGAACCTTGTTGACAGCGAGAAACTCATCCGTCAGTTGGAGCTGAACGGCTTCAAGGTGACGCACGATGCAGAGGAACCCGAGGGGGAGATTGCTATCGTCAACACCTGCGGTTTCATCGGCGATGCGAAGGAGGAAAGCATCAACATGATACTCGAGCTTGCACAGCGAAAGGAGCAAGGCAAGATCAAGCAACTCATCGTGATGGGCTGCCTCTCGCAGCGTTATTTCGAGGAGCTGAAGGTGGAACTGCCCGAGGTGGACCGCTTCTATGGGAAGTTCGACTGGGAGCAAATCATCACCGACCTGAACGGCATTTATCACAAGGAAGCCTCAAATGAAAGACACCTCACAACGCCTTCGCACTATGCCTATCTAAAGATAAGTGAGGGCTGCAATCGGCAGTGCGCTTATTGTGCCATTCCCATCATTACTGGCAAGCAAAAGTCCCATTCCATCGAAGAAATCGTGGCTGAAGTGGAAGGTTTGGTTGCAAAGGGAGTCAAGGAGTTTCAGGTTATCGCGCAGGAGTTGACGGGCTACGGCACCGACCTCTACTGCAAGCAGATGATAGCAGAACTCATCGACCGCATCGCCGAGGTGCCTGGCGTGAAGTGGATAAGACTTCACTACGGCTATCCTGCCCATTTCCCTTGGGAACTCTTGGAGGTGATGAAGCGTCACAAGAACGTCTGCAGGTACCTCGATATTGCTCTTCAACACATCTCCGACAGTCAGCTTTCGGCTATGCGTCGACACATCACGAAGCAAGAAACCTACGATTTCATCGAGAAAATCCGCGAGGAAGTGCCAGGCATTCACCTTCGCACGACACTCATGGTGGGCTTCCCCGGCGAGACGGATGAGGACTTTCAGGAGCTCATCAACTTCGTGAAGTGGGCGAAGTTCGAACGAATGGGTGCCTTTGCCTATAGCGAAGAAGAGGGAACTTATGCCGCAGAGCATTACAAGGACGATGTCCCCGAAGAAGTGAAGCAGGCGCGTCTCAGCAAGTTGATGCGCGTCCAACAACAGATAAGTGAAGAAGTTCAAGCCCACAAGGTGGGGCAAACGATGAAAGTCATCATCGACCGCGAGGAAGGTGACTATCTCATTGGCAGAACTGAGTTCGACTCCCCGGAAGTTGACCCTGAGGTGCTCATCAAGAAAGCCGAATCGCCCAACCTCAAGCCGGGAATGTTCGTGCAAGCGAAGATAGAAAGTGCCGATGAATTCGACCTTTTTGCAATCCTAAACGACTAAACAACTAAACGACCAAATATGAACAACAAAGAATTTATAACCGACTTGGCCAGCCGAACCAAGTTGAGCAGTAAGGAAGCCGCTTCGTTGGCAAGTGCTACTGTCTCTGCCATCATAGGCGAGCTGCTTGAAGAGAACTCCATCTTCGTTCCGGGTTTCGGCACTTTTGAGGTAAAAAAGAAGCTGGAGCGTGTCCTCGTCAATCCAACAACCAAGCAGAAAATGCTTGTGCCGCCAAAGATGACGGTGAACTTCAAACCCAACACATCCTTGAAATTAAGAGTTAAGAAATAAGAGTATTATGGCTAACAAGATAACCCTTCCTCAGCTTGCCAAAACGCTGGCTCAGAAACAAGCCATTTCGCAGAAGGATGCCGAGGCTTTCCTGAAAGAATTCTTCGATTCCATCGTTCAAAACGTCACTACCGACAAGCTTGTCAAGATAAAAGGCTTGGGCACGTTCAAGTTGATTGAGGTGCTCGACCGAGAGAGCGTCAATGTCAATACAGGCGAACGCATCGTGATACCTGGACATTCGAAGCTCTCCTTCATTCCCGAGACTGCCCTCAAGGACCTCATCAACAAACCTTTTGCTGACTTCCAAACTACTGTCATCAACGAAGGGACGAGCATCGAGGAGATGGAATGGGTGCCTCAAGAAGCGACTCAGACTTCCCAATCCTCTCCTGAGAAAGAATCTGAAGCAGATGATAAAGAGCCTGAAGTTGCAGTCCAGCCTGTTCAAGCATTCACTCCTGTTTCCGAGCCTGAGCCTGAGACAACACCAGAGCCTGAACCTGTTCCTGAGGTTAAAGAAGAAAAAAGGAAGGAACCTGTTCCCGAGCTCGAGGTTAAGCCCGAGGTAAAGAAAGAACCAATCCCCGAGCCTGCAGTTAAGCCCGAGCCTGTAGTTAAGCCCGAGGTAAAGGAAGAGCCGAAGCCAACACTTGAGCCGAAGCCAACACCTGAGCCGAAGCCAACACCAGAGCCGAAGCCAGCACCTGCTCCTGAACCTTCCGCAAAGGAAGAGCCTGCCGGTTCCTCTCCATCGGGAGATGGCAAAGGCCATCGCTTGTGGGCTTGGGCATTGGGTCTCTTGCTGCTTTGCGTGATAGTGTTCTTTGCGACTCGCTCCTTGACGCAGAAGTCAGCAAACGTGGAGCCAGCTGCTGCTGAGCCTCAAGTGGAGAAACCCGTCGAAGCTCCCGCACCCAAGGTTGAGTACGCTCAGGTTCCTGGCGGCGAGTACAGGATAGTGGGCACTCGCAAGACGCACGTCATGAAGCCCGGCGAGTTCATCACCCGCATTGCCATCCAGGAGTACGGCAACAAGGACTTCGCTCCGTACATCATCGTGCACAACGCCTTCCCCGACCCCGACAATGTCCCTGTCGATATGGAAATTAAACTGCCCGAGCTCGAGAAGATAGAATAAAGATAACAAGAAAGCCGCCCTTGAAGAGCGGCTTTCTTAATGTAGCATCAGATTATTTCACGACTTCCTTCCTGCCATTGACGATATATATTCCCTTTGGCAATCCCTTGAGCGTCGTCACCTGATGGCGAACCATCTTGCCGTCCATTGTGAAGACATCGAAAGGCTTGTTGTCGCTTGATATGTTATCTATAGCATCCCAGTCCTCTACGACCTCAAACTCTTGGGAGTATGTTTCGCCAAAGATTTCAGCCCAGCTCTTTGCTCTGAAGTATAGCGTATGCATACCTACAGACAAGTCCTCCATGTTAATTTCGAGATTGACGATGCCGGGACAAATGCCAGTGGCTGTTATTGGTTCTTGTTCGTCAATCCAGTACTCGTAGCTGATGAGTTCGTCGTCGAAGATGCCGTTGTTGATGTAGAACGGTATCTGCTTCCAGGCACCGCCTTCGCCCCGTTCGTTCAGGGTGCGGTAGTTGAAGAAGTGCAGGCCATAGCTCATCTGACTGATGTCGATGTCGAACTTCACTTCTCCGCCGTCGAAAGGTATGCGGTGCGGCTTCTGGTCGTAGCTTGTCACCCAGTACTCTATCCATGCACCTTCGTCGGAGCACGGCCAGCCTTCGGGTATCATGAAAGCGATGCTCTTCCAAGCGCCGCCTTCTCCACGAGAATTGACAGTGCGATAGTTGAAGAAGTGCATGCCAGAGGAGAACCGGCTGGCATCAATGTCGAGCGTGACGGCTGTGCCGGCATAGGGTTCGCGGTGCGGCTTCTGGTCGTAGCCTGTCACCCAGTACTCGACCATCGTGGCATCGTTTGTGCCGGGCCAGTACTCAGGCATCAGGAAGGGGATGCACCTCCATACGCCTTTCTCGCCGCTCTCGTCGTAAGGCAAGACATTGAGGAAGTGCAGGCCTGGAGAGAGCGAAGAGATGCCATCCACGGTGAAAGTCTGCTCGCCAAGTATCAGGTCGGTCCACTTCGTGCTGCCTCGGTTATTGTCTATCCATTGCTCGCAGCGTATCTGTGCCGATGTATGTAGCCAGACTGCAGTCAATGCCACGAACAATAATAAAAGTCTTCGCTTCATGGTGCTATTCCTTCGAGAGCGTGAGTGTCACATTGAGTTTCTTGTTCACAGCATCTACCTGCACACTGCTCTTCGTGACGCGAGGCAGTTCAGGTGTTCGTCGGAAGGAATTCTGCCCGCCATAGCAGCCTACCATTGTGCCGTCGTTACCGAGATAAGAGGAGGATTGAAAACCAACAACATCTCCGACATTTTCTTGATAGCAATTGTTAAAACTGACAGATGAGTCATATAGGAAGTCATTGTAAGCTGCTTCTTCGCCAAAATTTAAATAACAATTAGATGTCGAGTAAATACAGTAATTTAGTACGCAACCGCCGATACATGTACCAAAATAATCTCTGGAGTTAGACCATGTCCATCTATATGCTCTACACCACCTCAGAACGCAGTTATCAAACGTAGCCAAGATAGTGTCGTTTATCTCGCGAATGTTGCAATGGTTGAAGTATGCGCTGCCATGCAGGTAGTCGTATGGCTGCAAAGTGCGTATTTTCGTGTTGAAGCAATTGAACTCCTTTACCTTCTGCGTAAGATGGAGCGTGCCCTGAATGTCGCAGCGGTCGAGCTTCACGTCGTGGAAGTCGCTCTCGGTGAAGTCGAGGTCGTTCATCTGGCATTTACGGATGGTAAGCTGCTTGTTGGCACAGGTAACGGAGACATTGCCTGTGAAGGTCAGCGCATCCAGAACTGGCATAGACAAAGGGTTCTGCCCTGCGATATAAACGGTGCAGCCACCGGAAATGATGGTTTCGGGGCCTGTGCCTCGCACCATGATGCGCTTTGTTACGTTGAAGGGTTCGAACGAGCCGTTGCTCAGATAGATGGTGTCGCCGTCGGAAGCCGCATTTATAGCTTGCTGCACCTGGTCGTACATGTACATTGTCCGCTGTCCGTTGTGGCTCAGCATTACTGTGGGTGCTACGTCAGCCTTAGCCTCGGCAAACGTCAGAGCTAATAGTGCTCCTAAGAATAAGTTTCTTTTTTTCATTGGGTTGTGTGTTTTTTTAGGTTATGTTAATCAATATGTTGACTGAAATAAGGTTAATCACATGCAAAGATACAAAAAAAAGGAATATCAGATAGCAATACCAAACTTTTATATAAACTTTTTTGGAATAATAAAGCATTTGGCAGGCTTTTCGGGAAGATGAAAGAGCAAAGGCGCCGTCGGAACTGCCGTCGGCCTCCGGTTCAGGCTTGCATCATGCCAATAGCCATATCATTGCCTGATAATTTTCATTTCGAAATAAGATGCGAGATTTGCCTTTGGCTTTTAGTTTCGATTTCGATGTGCTACTCTAACAATGTCCTTTGTTGTTGGGCGATGCTTCTAACGCTCGGAATATCAATGACATGATGCTGTCTTCCTTGCCTTGAAACGGGGCTTCCGAAACCCCTCTGTGCAGCGCTGGAAAACGCCGCCTGCGGCGATGCCCAACGCCGCACGCGGAAATGGTCATCGCCGCACGCGGGGATTGCCATCGCCGCACGCGGCGTTTTGAGACCCCCCTTTCGAGGCTTTCGGAGATGTTTGGCTGGCCCTTCGCCGCCCCCGTTCGGACATGCTTTTTCCCGCTTTTTTAACAAAGTTAAACATCGCTATAACTTTATTTATATTTTCCCGTTTGGCAGATAGCGCGGAAAGCAGTAATTTTGCAGCCGAATTGACTCCTTGACTCCCTTATGAGGGTAAAAATGCAAGGACCGCCTAACCCGCTTAGGGGGGACAAATGGTAAACAGTAAGGATCCCCTAACCCGCTTTAGGGGGAATAAATGGAAAATGAAAAATGATTAAATAGTAAATGTAAGATGGCAGAATCAATCGACATTCGTGAACTCAATGAACGTATTGAGAGACAAAGTGGCTTCGTCACAAACCTGGTGACGGGCATGAATCAAGTTATCGTAGGGCAGAAGCATCTCATCGAGTCGCTGCTCATCGGCCTCCTCAGCGACGGCCACATCCTCCTGGAGGGTGTGCCTGGCCTCGCCAAGACAATGGCTATCAAGACGCTTGCCCAACTGGTGGACTCCAAGTTCAGTCGCATCCAGTTCACGCCCGACTTGCTTCCCGCCGACGTCATCGGTACGATGATCTACAGTCAGAAGGACGAGAAGTTCCTCGTGGAGCAAGGTCCCGTCTTCGCCAACTTCGTGCTGGCCGACGAAATCAACCGTGCTCCGGCCAAGGTGCAGAGTGCTCTGCTCGAGGCCATGCAGGAGCGTCAGGTCACCATCGGCAAGAACACATACCAGTTGCCGAAGCCCTTCCTCGTGCTTGCCACGCAGAACCCCATCGAGCAGGAAGGCACCTATCCTCTGCCCGAGGCACAGGTGGACCGCTTCATGCTGAAGGTCGTCATCGACTATCCGAAGCTCGACGAAGAGAAGCTCATCATCCGTCAGCAGATTAAGGGCGAGCAGCAGGAGGTGAAGCCCGTGATGGGGACGGACGAGATCATGAAGGCTCGCGACATCGTTCGCCAAGTGTATCTCGACGAGAAGATCGAGCAGTACATCGCCGACATCGTGTTCTGCACGCGCTATCCCGAGAAGTACGGCCTGAAGGAGATAAAGGACTACATCGAGTTCGGCGGCTCTCCCCGTGCCAGCATCAACCTGGCTCTGGCAGCCCGTGCGTTTGCCTTCATCAAGAGGCGTGGCTATGTCATTCCCGAAGACGTCCGCAGCGTGGCTCACGACGTGCTCCGTCACCGCATCGGCCTCACCTACGAGGCAGAGGCGAATAACATCGTCAGCGAGGAAATCATCAGCAAGATTGTGAATAAGGTGGAAGTGCCCTAAAAAGAGTTCATAGTTAAGAGTCCATAGTTCATAGTTAACGAGCGAGAATTGGAAACAAGTGAGATTCTAAAGAAGGTCAGGAAGATCGAGATTAAGACTCGTGGCCTGAGCAGCAATATCTTTGCGGGCGAGTACCACTCTGCCTTCAAGGGGCGCGGCATGACTTTCTCCGAGGTGCGCGAGTACCAGTACGGCGACGACATTCGCGACATCGAATGGAACGTGACGGCTCGCTTCGGAAAGCCCTATGTCAAGGTCTTCGAGGAGGAACGTGAGCTGACGGTGATGCTGCTGGTTGACGTCAGCGGCAGCCTCGACTTCGGTTCCGTCAAGCAGTTCAAGCGCGACATGGTGACCGAGATTGCGGCCACGCTCGCCTTCTCTGCCATTCAGAACAACGACAAGATCGGCGTCATCTTCTTCTCCGACAAGATTGAGAAGTTCATCCCGCCCAAGAAAGGCCGCAAGCACATCCTCTACATCATCCGCGAACTCCTCGACTACAAGCCCGAGAGCCAGCAGACGAACATCGCCTTCGCCCTCGAGTACATGACGAGGGCCATCAAGAGGCGCTGCATCGCCTTTGTGCTGAGCGACTTCCTCGACCAGCATTCCTTCCTGCAACCCCTCTCCATCGCAGCCCACAAGCACGACGTCGTGGCCATTCAGGTCTATGACAAGCGTGTGGCCGAGCTGCCCAACATCGGTCTGCTGAAAGTGCATGACGCCGAGACGGGGCAGGAGCAGGTGATTGATACGAGCAGCAGGGCTGTTCGTGATGCGCAGGCAAGATGGTGGAAGCAGCAGACAATGCGCCTCAAGGACACCTTCAGTCGCAGCCAAGTCGATGCCGTCAGCGTGCGAACCGACCAAGATTATGTGAGTGTGTTAAGAGGGCTGTTTGCCAAAAGAAAGACCCCCTAACCCCCTTAAGGGGGAATAATAAGCCTCTCCTCTCCCATGGGGCGGAATAATAATAAGGATAGAATTGATGATACGCGAAATAAGAAATAAGTTGAAAACAATAGGCTTTCCCCCTAAAGGGGGATTGGGTGTCTTTTTGCTCCTTTGCTTCCTTCTCCCCTTAAAGGGGGTCGGGGGGGCTGCCAAGGCGCAGGTGCAGGTCGATGTGAAGCTCGATTCGCTCCAGCTCTTTATCGGTCAGCAGACAGGCCTCACGCTTTCTGTCACCCTCGACGCAAAGCAGAAGCTACGGATGCCCGACATCAAGAAGGGACAGGAACTCATTCCCGATGTCGAGGTCGTGGAGGTCGGCAAGCTCGACACCGCTATCCTCAACGACGGCAAACGCATGACCGTCAGCCAAGCCTACACCATCACGGCGTGGGACAGCGCGTTCTACTATCTGCCGCCAATGGAGGTGATGGTCGATACCACACGCTACGAGTCGAAGAGCCTCGCGCTGAAAGTCTATACGGTCGATGTCGATACGCTCCACCTCGACCAGTTCTTCCCGCCAAACGACATCATGGAGCTCCCCTTCCTCTGGGAAGAGTGGCGCATGGTAGCGCTGGGAGGCTTCCTGTTTCTGCTGATGCTGGCCTGCATCGCTTACCTCTGGTATCACGTCAAGCACGGCAAACCCATCGTTCGCTTCATCCGCAGGAAGAAGAAGCTGCCGCCGCATCAAGTCGCTATGACAGAGATAGAGCGCATCAAGAGCGAGCGGAAGTGGGCAGAGGAAGACAGTAAGGAATACTACACCCTGCTGACCGATACCCTCAGGAACTACATCCGCGACCGCTACGGATTCAACGCGATGGAGATGACGTCGAACGAAATCATCGAACGTCTCATTTCGGAGAACAACGAAGAGGCGCTCGACGAGCTGCGCGAGATATTCCGCACCGCCGACCTCGTCAAGTTTGCGAAGTGGAGCACGCTCATCAACGAGAACGACGCCAACCTCGTCGCTGCCGTAGAATACGTTAACCAGACTAAGATAGAACCTGACCCGAATGCTAAGCCCGAACCCGAAATCATCAAGGAGACCGACCAGAAGCGCCTTACGCAAGTGAAGATAATGCGTGTGGCTATGATAGTCTTGGGCGTTCTCTCCGTTGCTTTGCTGGCATGGATAATATGGCGCTCGGCAGATCTGCTAATGTGATTTTATTGAGAATTGAATATTGAATATTGAAATATAAAGAACATTGAACATTGATTGTTGAAGATTGAAATAAGGAAGAAAGACCTTTCAATTCTCAATCTTCAATCTTCAATAAAAAGAACTATGACATTTGAAAACCCACTATATCTGCTTTTGTTGCTGCTGACGATACCTTACGTTGTTTGGTATTGGTTCAAGCATAAGTCATCGACGCCTTCCATCCGGGTCAGCAGCACAGAGGCTATGTTCCAGGCTCCCAAGAGCCTTCGGCAACGTTTGCTGCATTTGCCGCTCCTCTTGAGGCTTGCCTGCTATACGCTTGCCGTGATTGCTTTGGCTCGTCCGCAGACCTCGAACAGTTGGAGCAGCAAGCATACCGAGGGCATCGACATCATGCTTTGCATGGACGTCAGCACCAGTATGCTGGCCGAAGACCTGAAGCCCAACCGCATCGAGGCAGCCAAGAATGTTGCCCTCGAGTTCATCAGCGGTCGTCCTGACGACAACATCGGCCTCACGCTCTTTGCCGGAGAGGCTTACACACAATGCCCCATGACTGTTGACCACGCGGTTCTCTTGAACTTGCTGAACAGCACGAAGGTCGATATGGCACAGCGCGGTCTCATCGAAGACGGCACTGCGATAGGCATGGGCATGGCGAATGCTTTGTCGCGACTCAAGGACAGCAAGGCGAAGAGCAAGGTCATCATCCTGCTCACCGACGGCTCCAACAACTGCGGACAGATTAGTCCGAACACGGCGGCCGACATCGCGAAGAACTTCGGCATTCGCGTCTATACCATCGGCGTCGGCACAAACGGCACGGCTCGCTATCCTTGGCCCGTCGGCGGCCGTATAGAATACGTCAACATCCCCGTGGAGATAGACACGAAGACGCTCGCCACGATTGCCCGCAAGACAGACGGCGAGTTCTATCGTGCCACCAACAACCAGAAGCTGCACGAAGTCTATCAGGAAATCGACAAGCTGGAGAAGACCAAGATGAACGTCCGGCAGTACTCCAAGCGCTACGAAGCCTACGGCATGTTCCTGCTCGCCAGCGTCCTCTGCCTCTTGCTGGAAATCCTGCTGAGGAACACGATATTGAAGAAGATACCATAAGCCTCCCCCGTCCCCTCCAAGGGAATAGCCTCCCCTAACCCCTCCAAAGGAGGGGGAATAAATCACTAAATAGTACATAAATCGTAAATAGTAAATCGTCAAATTGTAAATAATCTCGATGTTTCGCTTTGAAAGTCCGCAATATTTGTACTTGTTGTTAGTGCTCGTGGCACTGGCCGCTATACATTATTATATTATATATAAGAAGAAGCAGCAGGTGAAACGCTTCGGCGACCCAGAGCTGACCAAGCAACTCTTCTTGGGTGTATCGCGCTGGAGGCCAGAGGTGAAGTTCTGGATTACGATGCTTGCTCTGGCTTCGTTCATCGTTGCTTTGGCTCGTCCGCAGTTCGGCACGCGCCTCGACACCCGCGAGCGCACGGGCATAGAGGCCATCATCGCGCTCGACGTCAGCAACTCCATGCTTGCTGAGGATGTGAAGCCCAACCGCTTGGAGAAGGCGAAGATGATGGTCAGCAACATGGTGGACGGCATGAAGGACGACAAGATCGGCCTGATAGTCTTTGCCGGCCAGGCCTTCGTGCAGTTGCCTATCACCAGCGACTATGTGAGCGCCAAGATGTTCCTCGAGACCATCTCGCCCTCGATGATGAGCGTCCAGGGCACAGATGTCGCGGAAGCCATCAACCTCTCGATGCGCAGCTTCACTCAGCAGGAAGACGTCTCCCGAGCCATCTTCGTGATAACCGATGGCGAGGACAACGAGGCTCGAGGTGTTGAGGCTGCCAAGCAAGCCGCTGCCCAAGGCATTCGCGTCTATGTGCTGGGCATCGGCAACCCCGGCGGCGCACCCATTCCCATCCCAGGCACCGGCCAGTACATCATCGACGATGAGGGAAACACGGTCATCTCGAAGTTGAGCGAGGAGATGTGTCGCGAGATAGCAACGGCCGGAGGCGGTTCCTACATCTATGTCGACAACAGCAGTTCGGCTCAGAAGAAGTTGTCGGAGCAGGTGGACCGTCTGGCGAAGGCCAAGATGGAGAGCCAGATCTACAGCGAGTACGACGAGCAGTTCCAGGGCTTCGTCCTCATCGGCATCCTGCTTTTGCTGCTCGACGTCTTCCTCCTCGAAAGGGAGAGCAAATCGACTTGGCTCAGCAACCTTTTCCGCAGAGGCCGTCCGGCAGCCGCACTCTTCCTGCTGATTTTCAGTATATCGGCGATGGCTCAGACCGACAGAGACTACATCCGTCGCGGCAATCGCCTGATGCGCGACAGCGTTTACGACAAGGCTCAGGTCGAGTATCAGAAGGCCATCGAGAAGGACAACACGAATCCCATCTCGCACTTCAACCTCGGGAACGCTCTCCTCTATCAGAACAAGGCCGAGGACGCCATGAAGGAGTACGAAACGGCGGCTCGACTGGAGAAGGACAAGACGCGTCTGGCTCAGATTTATCACAACATGGGCGTCGTGCTGCAGAGTGCCAAGCAGTTCGACAAGGCCGTAGCCTGTTACAGGAACTCCCTGCGAAACGACCCGACGAACAATGAGACGAGGTACAACTACGCCTTGAGCCTCTTCCAGTTGAAGAAGAATCAAGGCGGTCAGGACAATCAGGATCAGCAGAAGGACGACAAGGGTCAGGACGAGAAGAAGGAGCAAGAACAACAACAGCAACAACAGGAACAAGATAAGAAAGACCAGCAGCAGCAACAACCTCAGCCCGAGCAGATGAGCCGCGAGAACGCCGAGCAGATGCTCAATGCCGCTATGCAAGACGAGAAAGCTACGCAGGAAAAGATTCAGAAAGCACAGCAAAAACGTCAGCAAAAACAGCTGCAAAAACAATGGTAAAAGTGACGATTCAAAACGCCCCCAGAGATGTTGCAAAACGCCGCCTGCGGAAATGCCAAACGCCGCACGCGGGGATTGCCATCGCCGCACGCGGAATTGGGCAACGCCGCACGCGGCGTTTTTAACCCCCTCATTCGGGAATGAAAGAGACACCATAAGATGAAAAGACTTTACACAATATTCACACTCTTATTCCTTGCGTTAAGCCCTGTCTTTCCGCAAGTTACGCTCAAGGTTCAAGCACCCTCTCAAGCCGAGGTGGGGCAGCGAATCCGCATCAGTTATGTGGCGAACACCCAGGACATCGAAGACTTCCAGGTCGGAAGCTTCGAGGGTTTCAATGTACTTTACGGTCCCAGCACGAGTCGCTCGAGCAATTTTTCGATGGTGAACGGCCGCACAACTCAGAGCAGTTCCACCACCTTCACCTATACCGTCGTGCCCACCACGGAGGGAACGCTCAAGGTGCCTGCTGCCACCATTCAAGTCGGTGGAAAAGCCGTCAAGAGCGGAACGGCCAGCATCGAAGTGCTGCCAGCCAGTCAGCAGCAGAGCCAACAGCCCCAAAACCAGCAGCAGGGCGGTAATCCCCGCCAGCAACGGCAGCAGCAGGGGCAGGCTTCGAGTGGCCAGATAAGCGGAAGCGACCTTTACATGACCGTGACGGCCAACCGCAAGAAGATCTATGAGCAAGAAGCCGTGATGCTGACCTACAAGCTCTACACGCTGGTAAACATCCAACAGATTTCAGGCGAAATGCCTCAGATAGACGGCTGTCATGTTCAGGAACTTGACCGCGCCGCACAAATGTCGCTCAAGTACGAACGCGTCAATGGCCGCAACTACGGCACAGCCGTCTGGAAGCAGTATGTCCTCTTCCCCCAGAAGACTGGAAAGATCAAGATTCCCAGCATCAATTTCGACACGCAAGTCGAGGTGCAGAACCACTCGATGGACCCCTTCGACATCTTCTTCGGCGGCGGAAGTCTCTCGCAGATGGTGCGCAAGCAAATCGTTGCGCCAGCCATCGAGATTGACGTCATGCCTCTCCCCACGCCGAAGCCTGACAACTTCTCGGGTGCCGTGGGTAAGTTCTCCGTGTCCGCCACACTGACGCCCGACCAGGTGAATGCCAACGATGCGGCTACCTTGAGACTGGTTGTGAGTGGGCAGGGCAACATGAAGCTCATGAAGGCTCCGACAATTCGATTCCCGCAGGACTTCGAGGTCTATGACCCCAAGGAGAACAACAAGACGCAGAATACGGCAACGGGTGCAAAAGGAAACATCACCTACGACTATGTCGTCGTGCCCCGTCATGGCGGAAAATTCTCGATTCCACCGGTTGAATTCTGCTATTTCGACCCCGAAAAGGAGCAGTACAATACGGCCAGGACCGACTCCTTCCACCTCGCTGTTGCCAAGGCAAAAGGCCAGCCCGTCGCCTACACCCGCGAACAAGAAGACCTTAATGTGCTTAGCAACGACATTCGCTTCATCAAGTTGGGCGAGTATGCCAGCGAGGACGAGGATGACTTCTTCGGAACTTCTTCATATTGGCTCACTTATCTGCTTCTCTTCGCAGCCTTCGTCATCGCCTTCCTTTGGCTGAGACGTCAACAGAAACTCAATCCGAACTCATGGAGCGTGAAGGGAAAGAAGGCAGGCAAAGTGGCATCTCGCCGACTGAAGCAAGCATCGAAACTCATGCACACCAAGGACGATGCCGCCTTCTACGATGAGGTGATGCGCGCTCTGCTCGGCTATGCAGGCGACAAGCTGTCCCTCCCGACCAATGAACTCAACAAGGAGAACGTCATCAGCAAGCTCACGGAACGCGGTGTGGAGCAGACTGTCGTGGATTCCTTCATTGCCGTCCTGAGCGATTGCGAGTTTGCGAGATACGCTCCGACTGCCGATGCCAACCTCGCTAAAGAGAAGATTTACCAACAGGCCTCGGATGTGATTACACAGATGAATGCCTCGATGAAAAAGTGAAAAGTTGAAAAATTATAAGGTTAAAAGTTGAAATTTCGCGATGAAACGGTATATTTTTGTTCTTTCCCTGGCTCTTGTCTCTGTTTTGACTCAAGCCGCAAGCCTTGCCGAGATGAAGACTTTGGCTGATACGGCTTATGTGCAAAGCGATTACGAAAAGGCCGTCAAACTTTATGGCAAACTGGCCGAGCAGAGTCCCGATGCCGAGGTTTACTATAACCTTGGCTGCGCCTACTATCGCCTCGATGATATTGCCCACAGCGTCCTATGGTTCGAGCGTGCCTTGAAACTCGACCCGAGCAACAAGGACGTGCTCTTCAACCTCGAGTTGGCTCGCACAAAGACTATCGACAAGATAATCCCGCAACATGAATTCATCCTGTTCACCTACTTCCGCAGCATGACGAACTGGTTCTCCTTGCGCACCTGGACCATCATCGGTTTGCTCTCCTTCGTCATCATGCTCGTCTCCTTGCTCCTCTTCTGGGGCTCCGGCAGCATCTTTGTGCGAAAAGTGGCCTTTTCATCGGCAGTTTTGCTTCTGCTCATCTCTGTTCTTGCCAATGTTTGTGCCCTGCAGCAAAAGAACTTCAAGCAGGTTCACACAAGCGGCATCATTACTTCTCCGGCCGTCACAGTCAAGAGCACTCCGGCCGACAACGGCAACGACCTCTTTGTCCTGCACGAGGGAAGTAAGGTCGAAATCCTCGACAGCAGTCTCAACGAATGGTGCGAAGTAACCATTGCCGACGGCAAACAAGGCTGGATTCCCAAGAAGTCCTTCGACCTCATCTGAGGCTATACCACTACCAACTCCCATCCGGAGCAAGTCAAATAGTAAATGGTATATGGTTAAAATGTAAATATTCCGATGAAAGCCAAAGCCACCCTTCTTTCCCTCATGGTCCTTTTCATCGCTTGTTCGCAGGTCGATGAAAGGGAAGAGGCGGTTATGAAGTGTAATGACTTGGCTTATCGTCTGCGCTATTCCGATATCTCAGCATCGCTTCACGCAGCAAAAGAGGCTTATTCCTGCTCCAAGAAGAACTCTGACGGACAGGCCGAGGCTCTCAACAACATGGCCTATGTCGCCTATCAGCAAATGCGTTATGACCGGGCGCTCCGCCTTTTAAATCGTGTGTATGGCTTCAGTCACAACCAGTTAGAGCTGCTTTGTGCCGACGTGCTTACCATGAAGGTGATGCAAAGGATAGGGAACGGCAAGTCATTCTTCGATGCCCGCCTCCGTGCGCAAAAGCGTCTTCAACGCATTCTTTCTGAGGAGGCGAGCCTTACTGATCGCCAAAAGCACCGCCTTCATTATGCTTTGACTGAGCTCCATATCGTGGCCTCTACCTATTATTATTATCTCGGGCAGGACAGCGCGGCTTGTAGCGAGATTCAGGAAGCCGCCCAATATGTCAATCTTGAAACGGATACGACGCAGTGGCTCTACTATAATTATATGATAGGAAGCGGCGGGCTTGTGACAGGGACACCGGAGGAAGTGGCCGTCACGGAGTTCAATCATCTCTTCCGCGTCTATACATTGGCAAAGGCCAATCACTTCACTTACTTTGAAGCAAACGCCCTTCAGTCGCTTTCTGCCATGGTTGCCGACTCGCTTCGTGCTAATTGGATTAAGCAGCAACGTATAGATGCTTACAGTTACCTATATGGCGAGCACCTTCAGTGGCAGTCAGACAGCACGCTTTCTTTGCGACACCAGTTTGCCGCAGCCTTGTCCCATCACTCTGTTGCCCTTTTCCAGGAGTACCGCGACCTCTTCCAAACGGCATGTGCTAAGCGAACCTTGGGCGAGGTTTACTTCTCTGCCGGACACTATGACGAGGCTCTCAACAGCTTCCTTTCTGCTTTGCATCTCGCTTCTGACCGCAAGCGTTCACCTTATCAGGTAATCCCTTGGCTGGCTGGCATACACGAGAACCTCAGCCTTACTTATAGTGCGCTTGGTGATAAAACAAATGCAGATAGCCACCGTAATACTTATCTTGATCTTCTCGACCAGTCGCGCCAGAACAGAGAACTCGATAGCCGCAAAGCTTTGCTTGACCAGGAGGCTCATAGCGAACAGATGCAGTTCCTTTTGCTGCTGTTGCTTGCTGTGGTGGTAGGTGTTCTTTCTGCCATCTATTACCGTCAGTTAGGGCATCGCTCTCGTTCTTTCGAGCAAAAGGTTCGCGAGATTAGCTCCAGCGAAGTCTGTCATGAGGCTGAGCAGAAACTACAAATGCTTTTGCAACAAAGCGAGGAGCAACTGGAGGAAAGCAGGGAAGAGTGCCAGGTTATGGAGCAACGCATCCTCCAACAGCAGCAGCGGCACATCTTCGGAAGCACTAAATTGTCTGTTGTCTATGCCATCATTCCCTACCTCGACCGCGTCATTGCTGAGGTTAAAAAGCTCGATGAAATGGGCGAAAATGCGCCAGCACGCCTCTCGTATATCCAGGAATTGTGCTCTGGCATGATGGGCATCAACGACCGATTGACGAACTGGATACAGATGCAACAAGGGCGCCTCAACCTGCAAGTCTCTCGTTTTCCCCTTAGCGATGTGTTGAATGTTATCTCTATGCAGCAGTATGCATTCACCCAAAAGAAGCTTACGCTACAGGTTCCTGAGACAAATCTTCAGGTTAAAGCCGATAAGCCATTGACGCTCTTTATGGTGAACACGCTTGTCGATAATGCCCGCAAGTTTACGCCAGAAGGAGGCAAGGTCTCCATTTTGCTCGATTCCACCGATGATTATGTAGAGGTGAGCGTCTGCGATACTGGCATTGGCCTCTCTCAGGAGGATGTCAGAACCCTCAACGACAGCAAGGTTTACGACCCGAGTCATATAGGAGTTGCGGGCGAAGAAAAGGGCTTTGGCTTCGGCATCATGAACTGCAAAGGCATCATCAACAGCTACAAGAAGCTCTCTTCGCTTTTCAATGTCTGTGACTTCGGCGTTGAAAGTGAGCAAGGAAAAGGAAGCCGCTTCTGGTTCCGCTTGCCGAGAGTGCTGCCTTTGTTGTTCTTCTTGTTATTTAATCTCTGTGTCCAGTCAATGCCGCAGCGATGCTATGAGCTGTATGACTCTACCTACAAAGCCAATCTCGATGGCAGATATGCCGACGCTTGTCTTTTCTCCGACAGTGCAATCTCCTTGACTGAAGCGCCGGTCGACACGCCTTTGCTGGTCTCATTGTATAATGAACAAGCCATTGCCGCACAGGCTCTCGGAGATTGGGACTCGTATCGGCTGAGCAATGCAGAGTGTGTGCGTCTGCATCGTCTTTATAGCACCGACGGAACGCTTGCTTCCGATTGCAAGAAACTGGAGAAGATGACGGAGGACTCGCGAGTGCTTTATGTCCTGATTTTCTTGCTTCTCATTGCTTCCCTGACTTTGTTCTATAGGGTTGTGCTGCGCCATCGCCTGCGCCATCGTGCTTCGCTCGACGACCTTTATCAGCGCCTTTCGTCGGTTCTCCGTTCGTTCCCTAAGAATGCTACGGTGATGGATAGTGAGTTGAGAAGCGTAGCCCGTAGTCTTCAGCAACCGCAGTTGCGAGAATCTGTGCAGCAGTTGCGGCAACAGTTCTCCTCGAGATTGTCTCGTTTGCAAGAGACAGAGGTTGCTATTCAAGACGCTGAGGAGAAAGAAAAGCGCTGGAGTTTCGAGCACGACCGCCTGTATGTCATGAATCAGATACTCGACAATTCGCTGAGCACCATCAAGCATGAAACGATGTATTTCCCTTCTCGCATCAAGCAAATGACCGATGAAATGGAGGAAAATGGCTTCGATGCAGAGACGAGCCACAATCTGCTCGACCTCGTTAACTATTATCGCCACATCTATATGCTGCTTTATGAACAGGCAAAAGGGCAAACAGACCAAGCTCCTTTGCGGATGCAGGCCGTTGCTGTCGGCAACCTCTTTGCCTATGCCCAGTCGCATGGAGTGGCGAGTCAGCCCACAGACGCTTGTGTCAAAGGCGACGAGACGCTGCTCCTTCTGTTGCTTGACCAGATGTTTGCCGTAGCATCGGCCAACGCCACACTCAGCATCGAGCATCGCGGCAGCATGTATTATATAATATATAATGTAGAGGGACAGCCGCTCTCTGCTCAGCAGCTTTCCGAGCTCTTCTCGCCTCAAACAGAGCGGCTGGAGTATCTGGTGATGCGTCAGATTGTCCGCGAACACGATACTGCCTGCGGACATCCGGGACTTCGCCTTGAAGCAGAGAACACAGAGCAAGGATACAGAATCATCTTCTCGCTCCTTGCAGCCAACCAAAGATAACACAAACAGATACGGATATGGATAAATTCAAAGTAATCATCGTCGAGGACGATAAGCTGGAACTCAAGGGCACTCAGCAAATCCTGCAAACAGAGGTGCCGGAAGCGGAAGTCATCGGTACGGCTTCGGGAGAAACTGATTTCTGGCGTTTGATGCGTGAAGGACAGCCCGACCTCGTTTTGCTCGACCTCGGACTTGGCGGCAGCACAACTGTCGGCGTGGATATCTGCCGGCAACTGCGTGCGCGGTATGCCGACATGAAGATTCTCGTCTTTACCGGCGAGATTCTCAACGAACGCCTTTGGGTTGAAGTGCTTAGTGCGGGAGCCGACGGTATCATTCTCAAGACAGGCAACCTCTTGCAGCGCGACGATATAGTGCAAGTGATGCATGGTCGTCATCTTGTCTTCAACGAGCCGTTCCTCGAGAAGGTGATGGCGCGCTTCCGCAAGGTCGTCTGCAAGGAGCAGGCTGCCGTCGATGCCTTTGTAGAGTACGAGATTGACGAATACGACGAGCGTTTCCTGCGTCATCTTGCCCTCGGTTATACAAAGGACATGATTGCGGGACTTCGTCTGATGCCTTTCAGCACAAAGAGCCTCGAAAAGCGTCAGGTGGACCTCACCAACCGCCTCTTTTCTGAGCGAGAGCGGAGCGGCGTCAATGCTGTTCGCCTTGTGGTGAGAGCCATTCAGCTGCACATTATCGACCCCGATAACCTTGTGGCCGATGAACAATAGAGAGCGAGCATTCGTCTTCTGCATGGTTCTGGCAGCCGTTCTGCCCTTCCTTTCGTGGGTATTGTCGGCTTTGGGAGTGCCTTGCAGAAGCATCATCGATGACGAGGGCCTGCGTTGGCTCTTCCGTCATGTGAGCGACTGTCTGCACAGCCGCCTGGTGATGTTTGCCCTCTGCTGCCTGATGATGCAGGGTGTGATAAAGGAGAGCGGCATCCTTCCGCTCGGCCGAGCCTTTCGCGACCCGAGGTTCCTGCGTTACACCGCCATCTATGCCGTCGTGTTCCTCACCATCCTGTTTGCCGCCATTGCTCCCGAGAGTCCGCTGCTCAGCATAACCGGAGGCCTTGCAGGGAGTCCGCTGCTCGATGGCTTGCTCTTCCTCGGATGGTTCTCCTTCATTGTCTTCTGTCTTTGCTACGGACACAACAAACGCGAGCCTTGGCCTCAGATGCTCACTCACGGCATCCGCAATCATCCGCTCGCCATTCCCTTTGCCATTGTCCTGTCCTTCTGCTGGCAATGCTTACAATATATGATGGCCCCTCTCTAACTCCTCAAAAGGGGAGAACGTAATGCCCAATGTTCAACATCGAAGACCTTAATCCCAGCCAGCGCGACGCGGTGCTTTGCATCGATGCTCCTTCCCTTGTCATTGCGGGAGCGGGCAGTGGCAAGACGCGCGTCCTTACTTATAAGATAGCCTATCTCTTGGAGCAAGGGATGGAGCCGTGGAATATCCTTGCCCTGACCTTTACCAATAAGGCTGCCAGAGAGATGCGAGAGCGCATCGCCACGCTTGTCTCTCCCGAGAAGGCCGCGTCCCTTTGGATGGGCACCTTCCATAGCATTTTTGCCCGCATTCTCCGTGTGGAGGGGCATCGGTTAGGTTATGACACCAACTATACCATCTACGATACGGCAGACAGTCTGAGCCTTGTCAAGATGGTCATCCGAGAGATGAAACTCGACGAGAAGGTCTATAAGCCCAATGCCGTCCAAAGCCGCATCTCCACTGCCAAGAACCGCCTCGTCCTGCCTTCGGGCTATTCCTCTGTTCAGGAGTTCCGCGAGAACGATGCCTTCTATCATCGCACACTCATGCCTGAGATATACAACCGCTATCAGGAGCGATGCAGGCAGGCGAATGCGATGGACTTCGACGACCTGCTCCTGAACACCTGGCTCCTCTTCAGGCACAATCCCGAGGTGGCGGCACATTGGCAAGAGCGCTTCCACTTCGTCCTCGTCGATGAGTATCAGGACACCAACTTTGCCCAGCATCAGATTATCCGTCTCCTCACCGACCGTCGGCAGCGCGTCTGTGTGGTGGGCGACGATGCCCAGAGCATCTACAGTTTCCGAGGGGCTGACATCGACAACATCCTTCGTTTCCGCGAAGTCTATCCCGGAGCCAAGCTCTTCAAGCTCGAGCGCAACTATCGCTCCACGCAGACCATTGTGAATGCTGCCGGCAGCCTGATTCGCAACAATCGCGAACAGATAACAAAGAGCGTGTATAGCGAGAAAGAAGTGGGCAATCCCATCGCTCTCTTCCCCGCCTATAGCGATACCGACGAAGCCAATATCATCCTGCGGGAAGTGCAGCGGGCTCATCGTGCGGGTGTCCCGTACAAGGGCATAGCCGTCCTCTACCGCACAAATGCACAGAGCCGAAAGATAGAGGATGGTTTCCTGCAAGGTCGCGTGCCCTATCACGTCTATGCCGGCACATCGTTCTATCAGCGAGAGGAAATCAAGGACATGCTCTGCTATCTGCGTCTTGCGGTCAATCCTTACGACGAGGAGTCCCTTCGCCGCATCATCAATAAGCCGGCCCGAGGCATAGGCGACACCACCGTCGGCAAGCTCTTCCTCGAGGCAAGAAGGACCGACCGGCCGGTCTGGGATGTGCTGAGAGCAGGCACTTGTCCCGACCTCAACAGCGGTACGCAAGCCCGCTTGAAGTCCTTCCGCGAGAAAATAGAAGGTTTCCACGAAAGTGCCGCAACCGACGACGCCTACACCCTTGCGCTTCGTGTGGCGAAAGAGAGCGGATTGCAGGAATACTTCTTCAGCGGACACGAGCCCGAGGATGTCTCGAAACAGGAGAATTTCCAGGAAATGCTCGATGGAATCGCCTCTTTTGTGGCCGACAGCCAGGAGCAAGGGCTTGGGATTTCATTGAGCGACTACCTGCAGGATGCCAGTCTTGCCACCGACTTCGACCGCAACACAGCCGAGAAAGATGCCGACCAGGTGAACATGATGACCATCCATTCGGCCAAAGGCCTCGAGTTTCCCGTCGTTTTCATCGCAGGCTTGGAAGAAGGGCTTTTCCCAAGCGAGTTGTCGGCAGAGTCGCCACGCGAACTTGAAGAAGAGCGCCGGCTTTTCTATGTTGCCCTGACCAGAGCCGAGCGTCAGGTCGTCCTTACCTTTGCCAAGTCGCGCTTCCGAAACGGCAGGATGGAGTTCTCCCGTCCCAGCCGCTTCATCAGGGAGATACCCGAGCAGTATCGCACTTCCCGTCCTTCTTCAGGTGGAGAGAGCAGTCAGCGTGCCGTTCCCCGTATCGAGCAGAGGATGAAACCGCTTTACACTCAACGGACCACGCCCTTTGCCCCGCGTCCGAGCGCTCCGTCGCCCGCTTCTTCCCCTCAAGTTCTGCAGGGGGTAACGATTGGTTGCACAGTCGTCCACGACCGTTTTGGCCGCGGAGTGGTGCAAGCCATAGAGGGTGCAGGCATCGATGCCAAAGCCACCGTCTGCTTCGAGAATGCCGGCACCAAGGTTCTCATGCTTCGCTTCGCAAAACTCACGGTGCAGTAGTACTTCTGCCCTCCGCCCCAGGACTGCCCTTCTTTCAGCCCTTGTGAGGCGTCCCAGGCAGGAGAGTTGCCCAACTTCGCCAGCCTGGTTCGTTGCTGCATCATGATAAATCAATTGCTGCATCATGATGATTCAATTGCTGCATCATGATAAATCAACGAACATCGCGTGCGATGTTGTGCAACGATGTTCGCCAGATTGATTTTCGCCGCTGCCTAAGTTCACCAAGCTCACATTTTGAGTTGATTTATTTTGCAGTTCTAATTATATTTCGTACCTTTGCACGCGATTTACGAAACCAAGCATGAAAATGAATAAAACAATCCTCCGGCTTCTGGTCCCTTGTTCCTTGCTTCTGGCTTCTTGCATTGCTGCTGAGCTGGACAACACGGAGTGCGACATAGAAGCCGTTTCGCTCCATTTCGACTCACCTTCCGACATCTTCTATCACGACTATGACTCGATGCAGACAATCCTCTCGTCGGAGTCCGAGATCGTGTTCATCGTTCGCAGTTATGCCAACATACAGAGCATCCCTGTCACGCTTCGGGTGACCGAAGGGGCTTCCATCTTCATAAAGACATCTAACGGAACTGAGGCGCCCTTCCAGAACGGTTCGCTCGTTGACTTCTCCGACAATCAGGTTCATCAGTTCCGTATTGTCTCGCAAGACAAGGCCTGGAGCCGCAACTACACTATTTCAGTCGTCAACGACAAACCCAGCGAGGGCAATCTCTTCATAGACTTCGAGAGCTATCATCTCGATGCGTCGGGCAAGTACTACATCTGGGATGCCCCGGATGCCTTTACGGATGGGGAATGGAAGAACGGCAACCCGGGCTTCAAGATTAGCAAGTCTTCCGCAAAGCCCATGGACTATCCCTCCACGCCTGTGGCTGGAGGAGGTCCCGACGGCAGCGCCTGCCTCAAACTCGAGACGTGCGACACGGGCCCATTTGGCAGGTTGGCAGGTATGCGCATCGCTTCCGGTTCGATGTTCAACGGCGTCTTCGATGTGGGCAACGCCTTGCTGGATGCCCTCAAAGCCACACAGTTCGGCACACCCTTCATCCATAAGCCCGTCATGCTCCGTGCCTGGCTCCGCTTCGAGCAAGGCGGTTCCTTCCAAGACCGCGAGGGCAACGTGGTGCCGGGGGTAGTGGACGAACCCGATGCCTACATCGTCTTCTATCGCAACGAAGACCAGAACGGAGGCAAGATACAGGTTGACGGCAGCGATGTCATGACCAATCCCAACATCGTAGGCCTGGGGCGTTTGCCGCACCGGCTCAAGGCGGATGGCAGCGACCTGCTCTCCAATAGCCCCATCCACGGGCTGACAAACGAATGGCAGGAGGTCGTCATCCCTGTGGTCTACAAGGCCGAGGTTGATCCGGACATCCTGGCCAACAAGGGCTACAGCCTCGTCATCAGCTTTGCCAGCAGTTGGCAGGGAGCTTACTTCCAGGGAGCCATAGGCAACAAGCTTTTCATAGACAATGTTCAACTCATCTGCGAATAACACTTTGACAGACATGAAACACAAACTCTATATCATAGCAGCACTCTTTTCTCTCGCTCTATCAGTCAACGCCCAAGAGGATGCTTGGGAAAAGTGGGGGCCGACAAAAGGCCTGAAGAGCGGCGGCTTTATCGCCCGAGCAGGTTATGTCATCGGCGGAACCACGCCTCTCCCGCTGCCTGCCGAGGTCAGGAAGATCAACGCCTTCAGCCCAAAAGGCGGAATCAGCGTGGGAATCGACGGCTATCGGATGTTCACGAAGCGCTGGGGCGTCAGCATGGGCGCACACTTCTTCTGGGAAGGCTTCCACACGGCTGCCGACGTGAAGAACTATTATGTGTGGCTCGAGCAGGAGGACGAAATCACGAAAGGCTACTTCACGGGCACGAATGTCACCAACACAGAGATGTGGGGCGTGACTATCCCCGTGCTTGCCACGCTGCGCATGAGCCCTCGGTGGAACTTCAGCTTTGGCCCCTACCTGAGTTATTACTTCAAGCAGACTTTCACAGGGGAGGTCTTTGACAATGACGACGGCATCGGCTATCTGCGGGATAACAAGCCGACCGGCGCAAAGATACTGATGTCGAGGGAGAATCCCACTCCCTATCCCGATGACTTTGCCGACCACATGCTCCCCATGAACCTCGGTCTGGAGATTGCCTTCGACTGGAAAGCCATGAAGCACCTGAATGTCTTTGGCTTGCTCGACTGGGGACTGACGGACATCTGGGACCGCGACTTCGAAGCCATCACCTTCCGGATGTACCCCATCTATGCTACTATAGGTGTTGCCTACAGATACTAAAAGTAAGAATAAGGAATAAGAATAAAGGCGGAAAGCCTGAGTCGGATTGCCGGCTCAGGCTTTTTGTTTTGTAGTCAAAACAGGCAGGAGGAAAAAGGCCAAAAAGGCATCATCGAAATCCCCCTGTGGGGCGCTGAAAAACGCCGCCTGCGGGGATTGCCAACGCCGCACGCGGAAATGGTCATCGCCGCAGCCGGGGATTGCAATCGCCGCACGCGGCGTTTGTAAGGCCTAAAACTTCTTTACGGGATCGCAGGTAAGGTCAACACCTAACTTCTTGAAAATCTTGCGGTCAACCTCCCCGAGCATAATGGTGGTGTGGGCTTGCAGACCGGCCAGGCTGGGCAGCTGTGCGAGGGCTCGGCGGCAATTCTCGTCCTGACGGCTCAGCACGGAGAGCGCCACAAGCACCTCGTCGGTATGCAGGCGCGGATTGTGTCCGCCCAGATACTCTATCTTCGTGCGTTGGATAGGCTCTATGAAATCCTGCGAGATGAGCTTCAGCTCGTGGTCGATGCCTGCAAGGTGCTTGGTGACGTTGAGCAGGAGCGACGATGCCGTGCCGAGTAGGGGAGAGGAGGCTGCCGTGATGATAGTGCCGTCCTCGAGCTCCATGGCAGACGACGGCACACCCGACTCCTCCTTCCTGAGGCGCGCTTCCACGGTCACTCGGCGGTCGTCGGTACTGATTTTGGCCTGCTTGAGCAACAGGTCTATCTTGTTGACTTCCGAATCGTTGCAGGCCCCGTCGGCCATTTGGTTGAGGGCTGTGTAGTAACGGCGTATGATTTCGTCCTTGCCTGCCTGCTTGCAGACCTCGTCGTCGCAAATGCAGAAGCCCACCATGTTCACGCCCATATCGGTCGGCGACTTGTAGGGGCACTCGCCATAGATGCCTTCGAAGAGCGTGTTCAGGACAGGGAAAATCTCCACGTCGCGGTTGTAGTTGATGGCCACCTCGTTGTAGGCGTCCATGTGGAAGGGGTCGATCATGTTCACATCGCCCAGGTCGGCAGTGGCAGCCTCGTAGGCAATGTTGACGGGATGCTTGAGGGGAAGGTTCCAGACGGGGAAGGTCTCGAACTTCGCATAACCGGCCTCGTTGCCGCGCTTGCGCTCCTGATAGAGCTGGCTCAGGCATGCGGCCATCTTGCCGCTGCCGGGACCTGGAGCCGTCACGATGACAAGCGGACGCGTTGTCTCGATATAATCGTTGCGGCCGAAGCCGTCGTCGGAGTTTATCAGCTGCACATTGTTGGGATAGCCCTCGATGTTGTAATGGTAATAGGCGCGGATGCCGAGGTGCTCCAAACGGCGGCGATAGATGGCCGCGCTGCTTTGGCCGTTGTAGTGGGTAATGACAACGCCGTTCACCAGGAAGCCTCGCTTCTGGAACTCCTCCCGAAGGCGAAGCACATCCTCATCGTAGGTGATGCCCAAGTCCTGACGAACCTTGTTCTTCTCGATGTCGAGAGCGCTGATGACGATGACAATCTCTGCGCTCGAACTCAGTTGCTGGAACATCCGCAGCTTGCTGTCGGGCTGGAAGCCGGGCAGAACTCTGCACGCATGATAGTCGTCGAAAAGCTTCCCGCCAAGCTCCAGATAAAGTTTCCCCGAGAACTGAGCGATGCGCTCCTGGATGTGCTGCGATTGAATCGAGATGTATTTGTCGTTGTCGAAACCGTACTTCATAACCTCAAATGTAGTTAAGAGTGAAGAATTAAGAGAGAAGAATTGCTCTTGGCAACTCAAATTATCTGCAAAGGTACGAAATAATTCTCAATTCTTCTTTCTTAATTCCTATTTTCTTTGTAACTTTGTGCAAGAATTATGGTAAATGAATTGATTCATAAGTATTGCGGAGACAATGAGGCGCTCGAGGCGTTGCTCATCCGGCACAGCGGTGATGTGGCCCGACGGGCGCTGCAGATAGCAAAGAGACATCCCGAGCTGGAAGCCGACGAGCAGTTCCTTTGGGAAGCCGCAATGCTGCACGACATCGGCTCGGTTCGCACCAATGCGCCTTCCATTCATTGCTTCGGCACAGAGCCCTATATCCGTCATGGCATCCTGGGAGCAGAGATACTGCGCAGCGAAGGCCTCCCCCGTCATGCCCGCGTGGCGGAGCGGCACACAGGCACAGGCCTTACTGCAAGCGAGATAGAGCATCAGAACCTGCCCCTGCCTCACCAGGACTTCAGGCCCGAGACCATCGAGGAACAAATCGTCTGCTATGCCGACAAGTTCTACTCCAAGTCGCACCCCGAAAGGGAGAAGACGCCCGAACAGGCCTTGCGCAGTCTGGAGAAGTTCGGAAGCGAAGGATTGGACGTCTTCAAGGCATGGATAGCTCGCTTTGAGTGAAAAAATCATAATAATAGAAGGAAAAGGCATAAAGTCTCGGAAAATAATCTTACCTTTGCAAATTGGAATAATTGTATAGCAATTGAAGGCAAGGTTATTATCGATACTGACGGCATGCTATGTTCTGGCATCATTGGCAGCGCGTCCTGCAGGAAGAGCAGTCTTTCCGGGGAATGCCGCTGACTCTCTTCGCACGGACAGTTTGCCCGATTCTGCTAAGGTGCAGCCACAGAGACCGCCCTTGCAAGCCTATACCATCCTGCCGGACTCTGTGCCGCCCGACACGGTTCCTGTCGATACCACACCCAGGAGCAAGAATGCCCTCGACCTGCCCGTCAACTATTCTGCCAAGGACTCCATTACCTTCGACTATATCAATTCCCGAGCCCACCTCTATGGAGAGGGCAAGGTGCAGTATCAGAACCTAGAGCTCGAAGCCGAAATCATCAACATCTCCATAGACAGCAGCCTTGTTCATGCCACGAGCAGAACAGACTCCTTGGGCAACGTCATCGGCAAGCCCCTCTTCAAGCAGGGTTCGGACGAGTATGAGCCCGACAGCATCAGCTATAACTTCCGGACGCGCAAAGCCTTCATCTCCAATGTCTACACCCAGCAGGGCGAGGGCTTCATGAAGAGTCTGGACGGCAAGCGCGACAGTTTGGGAACGATGTATGTGAGGAAGGCTTTCTATTCGACCTGCGATGCCGAGCACCCACACTTCTACCTGAACATGACGCGAGCCAAGATGCGGCCGGGCAAGGATGTAGTCTTTGGCCCCACCTATCTCGTTGTATGCGATGTGCCGCTGCCTTTGGCCATTCCCTATGGCTTCTTCCCTTTCAAGAGCAAGTACAGCAGCGGCTTCATCATGCCGAGCTATGGCGATGAGACGTCGCGAGGCTTCTATCTGCGTGAGGGCGGTTATTACTTCGCCTTCAGCGACTTTGTCGATGCCAAGGTCCTGGGCGACATCTACACGAAGGGCTCATGGGCGCTTTCGGCGCAATCCAACTACAAGAAGCGCTACAAATTCTCCGGCAACCTGTTCATCAGCTACCAGCATACGCAGACGGGCGAGAAGAACATGCCCGACTTCTCTGTCAACAAGAGCTTCAAGGTGGCCTGGACGCACCGGCAAGACGCGAAGGCCAATCCCACACAAAGCTTCTCGGCCAGCGTCAACTTCGCCACGAGCAGCTACGAGCGCAACAACCTCGTGAGCATGTATAATCCCGAGAGCTATACCCAAAGCACCCGAACCAGCAGTATCTCCTACAGCAAGTCGTTCCCCAGCATTGGCCTGACGCTGGGCGGCACCTTCAACCTCGCCCAAAGCGTGCGCGACAGCAGCATAGCCGTCACCTTGCCCAACCTCACCATTCAACTCAACCGCTTCTATCCTTTCAAGCGCAAGAAGATGGCAGGCAAGGAGCGATGGTACGAGAAGATCAGCATGGGCTACTCCGGTTCTCTTACCAACAGCATCAACACCAAGGAGAACCTTCTCTTCAAGAGCAGCCTGGTGAAGGACTGGCGTAACGGCATGCGCCACCAGATACCCATCAATGCCAGCTTCTCTGTGCTCAAGTACATAAACATTACGCCCAACTTTACCTTTACCGACCGCATGTACTCGAAGAAAGTCATGCAGTCGTGGGACGATGAGAAGCGCACCGTCCAGCGCGACACGGTCTATGGCTTCTACAATGTCTATAACTTCAGCTTGGGCGTCAGCGCCAACACCAAGCTCTATGGCTTCTACACGCCCATGCCGTGGTTCGGGGGAAAGAAGATAAAGGCCATCCGACACATGATGACGCCCGGCATCTCCTTCAGCTATGCGCCCGACTTCAGCAAACCGATGTGGGGCTTCTATGACACATATGTCCGCACAGACGCCAAAGGCAATGTCTCCACAGTATCCTACTCCCCCTTCAGCGGCAGCGCATACGGCACCGCTCCAAGCGGCATGACAGGAAGCGTCTCGTTCGACGTCTCCAACAATGTGGAGATGAAAATGCGCTCCAGCCGTGACTCGACCGGCGAGAAGAGAATCAGCCTCATCGACGAGCTGGGCTTGTCCATGAGCTACAACATGGCGGCGAAGAAAAAGCCCTGGAGCGACCTCAGCATGCGCCTCCGCCTCAAGCTCACCAAGAGCTACACCTTCTCCATGAACGCCGTCTTTGCCACCTATGCCTACGAGTTCGACCAAAACGGCAATGTCTATGTGGGCGACCACACGGAGTGGGGCAAAGGCCGCTTCGGACGCTTTCAGGGCATGAGCCACAACATCTCCTATACCCTCAACAACGAGAAGCTCAAGAAGCTGTTTGGCATGCGAAACAAGTTGTCCAAGACGTTCAGCAGCCGAAGCGACGACGAGGATGAAGAGGATGAAGACGAGGAAGAGACTGACCCCACCATGCAGAACCTTGACCCGGAGCGCAAGAAAGGCATGACAGGAGCCAAGGAGAACATCTCGAGCGAACTGGACGAGGACGGCTACCTCAAGTTCCAGATGCCCTGGAGCCTCAGCGTCAGCTACGGCGTCTCAATGCGCGAGAACACCAGTGCGGCGATAAACCCCAAGAGGATGCGTTATCCCTATCGGTTCACGCAGACGCTCAACTTCTCAGGCAACGTCCGCATCGCAGAAGGCTGGAACATCAACTTCTCGTCGGGCTACGACTTCAACTACAAGAAGATGAGCATGACCACTATGTCTTTGGCCCGCGACCTGCACTGCTTCTCCATGTCGCTCAGCATGGTCATCTCGCCCTACACCAGCTTCAATTTCCTCTTCGCCTGCAAAGCCGGCACCCTTGCCGATGCCCTCCGATGGAAGAAGCAAAGCTCCTACAGCAGCAATGTAGAGTGGTATTGATGGAGAGCGTGCCTGGTTGGCAGACTAAACACGGCATGTTGGCAAACTAAACACGGCGTGCTGGCAAACTAAACACGGCATGTTGGCTTTCCCCCTCAGCCATTTTGTGTTTTTCATGCGCAAGCTGAAAATGCAGAGACGCAGGCTGCGTACAGACATTCGCAAGTTGCATTCCTTCATACGCAACCTGCATATCAAGAACCCAATGCGCCAGGCGGAACATTTCCGCAGCATCTGAGATTTTTCTCCCCACGCTGCGCGGGCAGATGTCCCGTTACGCTTGGATGATGCTTTCGATGTAGTTGAGGAGTTCGTCCTTGCCCTGCTTTGTCTCGCTGCTTGTGACGAAGTACGGAGGCAGTTCCTCCCATTGTTTGGATAGCTCGGCGAGGTAGTGCTTGACGTTGGCTGCAAGCTTCCCTTTCGACAACTTGTCGGCTTTGGTGAAGACGATGCTGAAGGGGATGCTGTTCTCTCCGAGCCACTCGATGAATTCGAGGTCGATGCGTTGCGGCTCGTGGCGTGAGTCGATGAGCAGGAAGAGGTTCATCATCTGCTCGCGGCGCAGGATGTAGCCGGTTATCATCCTTTGCAGCTCGTCCCTTTGCTGCTGCCCTCGCTTGGCGTAACCATAGCCGGGGAGGTCCACGAGAAACCATTCCTTATTGATAAGAAAATGGTTAATCAGGATGGTCTTGCCCGGCGTGGCAGACGTCTTGGCGAGGTGCGCCCTGCCTGTCAGCATGTTGATGAGGCTTGACTTGCCGACATTGCTTCGCCCGATGAAGGCGAATTCCGGCAGGTCTCCCTTGGGACATTGGTCCACACGGGCACTGCTGATGGCGTATTCGGCGGATGTTATGGTCATTTTCAGAAGTTATACTTCAAACCGATGCTCAGCCACTCCTTGAACATCATGTAGGTGTCGAAGCGGCTGTTTTTTTTGTATTTCTCGTTGCTGTTGTCGAATCGCGGATAGAGGTAGAGTGTTGTCGTGATGAGCTTCGTCACGGTGAAGTCGATGGTGTTCTCCCATTCCCAGATGTGATAGTCGAAGTTGCTCATCCAGTACATGCGGCTTCTCCAGTTGATTTGCTTTGTGATGGGCCAGTTTGTGTTGAGCGTAATGTTAGGACCGAAGGTTGTCTTCTGGTTCTTTCCTTCGGGAATGCCGTAGTTCTTGACGAGGTCGTCGTTCTTGACATAAATGATATGCATGGCAAGCGGGGCGACATTGAGCTGGCCGGTGAACTTTTTCTTCTTTCCCCATTTTATTTCATACTTCATACCGGGTGCTACTGTTACTTCCAGAGGGGAAAGGAACTCGGAGGTAATCTTGTCGGTATTCTTCTGGTAAGTGGGTGCTATCTGCGTCTTGAGGATGACCTGGAGCGAGTAGTACCAGCTTTTCCACGCCTTGTAGCCTCCGTTGAAGGTGTAGCGGAGCAGGTTGTGGTTGGGGCGGAAGGTGCGTTTCGTGTCGCTTTCCGTCGTCTGGAAACCCAGCTGAATGTCCAGCGTGTTCTCCCAGTTAATCTTGCTCTGGTCGTTGTAGTTGGCTCGCAGCGTGACGTCGAGGTTGCACATATAGTTCTTCTCGCCGCCCTGGTACCAGTTGTCGGAGAAGTAGCTCTGCATGAATTGCAATGCGCTTGAGCCTGCGAACTTCCAGAAGTTGGGGCGCCGGGTAATGACCTGTATGGGCTCGTTCATGTCGGGCTCTAAAGTGGCGGCGGCAATCTTGTCGGCAAGTTTGTCGGAGGTTTGCAGCATCTCGTTGATGTCGCTGCGGATGCCTGCTTGCCCCAGGATGTCGCTCTCCGTCTGTGTCACCAGTTGCGGCGCTTTTGCATAGAGAGAAGAAAGCGCCTTTCTCGCCGCGAAGATGCGCTGTATCTGCAAGTCGGAGCAAGAGGTGTCGGTCTGTCCCATGGCTTGATGCAGCGATGTGCTGTAGAGCGTCGGACGCGAGAGAATCTGGTAGTAGTAGGCGTTGGGGGTGGGAAATGGAGCGACTTTGCTTAGCGAGTCACGCTCGGCAACCAAAGAATCGAGGGCTTGCAGGTAGCTCTTCAATATGAGGGAAGAGTCTGCAGGTTCTTCTTCTGTTTGTTCCTTCCTTGTCGTGCTGTTGGCATTGAGAGCCATCAAGCAGATGCTGAAAAGTATTATAAGGCGCTTCATTTCTCCTAATTTTGTGCAAAGATAGGACATTTAATTCATAATTCATAATTCATAATTCATAATTCTTCTTTTTTAACTCTTAATTGCTAATTTTTTCGTAACTTTGCGCCCAAAATGTATTAATTATATGGATAAGAACACAATTACAGGATTTATTCTCATTGCTCTCGTAGTCATAGGCTTCAGCTGGTACAGCCAGCCCAGTAAGGAAGAGTTGGAGGCAATGGCACAAAGAGATAGCATTGCCGCCGTAGAAAAGGAAAAGACCCTCTCTAACTCTCCTTTAAAGGGAGAGGACTCAGGGCAGGAAGTCTCCCCTTTAAGGGGAGATTTAGAGGGGTCTCCCGACAGCACAGCCCTCTTCTTCTCCCAAATCGGAAGCGAAGGGCAGCGCGTTGTCCTTAATAATAATAAGGTAAAGGTAGGCATCAGCAGCAAGGGCGCCGTCGTGGAGGATGCCGAGATAATCGGTTACAAGAGTCGCCGCAGGGATGGCGATGTCATGATTCTCGGCAAGGAAGACGCACAGATGAAGCTCACACTGCCCCTCAAGCAGGAGAACATCTGCCTGGCCGACCTCTGCTTCAATGTCACAGAACAGACCGACTCGAGCGTCACTTTCGCAGTCGAGCAGGAAGGCAAGCAGTTGCAGGTGAGCTACAGGCTCCGCCCCGAGTCCTATATGCTCGACATGGACATTGCCTGCATGGGCTTGGAGGGCTTGGCAATGCCTGGCCAAAGCAACTTGCTCGTCGATTGGAAGGCAAACATCCTTCAACAAGAGAAGGGTAGGGACTTCGAGAACCGTTATAGTTCCCTCACTTATAAGCGCCAGGGAAAGGGCGTGAAGAAGCTCAGCGAGATGAAGGACGAGAGCAAAGAACCCGAAGAAGCCCTCGAGTGGATTGCCTTCAAGAACCAGTTCTTCAGCGCCGTCCTCATCGGAAGTCAGCCAATGACGCAGGCTTCGCTCTCTACCGAGCAACTTCCCGAAGAGAAAGACTACCTGAAGCATTATGAGGCTTCGCTGCAAGTTCCCTTCGATGCGACAGGCAAGGAGTCCACTCACCTCCAGATGTATCTTGGCCCGAACGACTTCCATGTCCTCAAGGCACACAGCAAGATGACAGCTTACGGAAGCGACGCCGACCTCGACGAACTTGTCTATCTCGGCTGGTGGATATTCCGCTTCATCAACCGCTGGTCGATACTCTACATCTTCGACTGGCTCAAAGCTTTCGGCCTGCCGATGGGCATTGTCCTGCTGCTCCTGACAATCATCATCAAGGTGCTCGTCTTCCCCACTCAGAAGAAGAGCTATCTGAGCAGCGCCAAGATGCGTGTTCTCAAGCCGAAGCTCGACGAACTCTCCAAGCAATACCCCAATCCCGACCAGGCTATGCAGAAGCAGCAGGCCATGATGCAGATGTACAGCCAGTACGGCGTCAGTCCTATGGGCGGCTGCCTGCCGATGCTCATACAGATGCCTATCTGGATAGCGATGTTCAACTTCATTCCCAATGCCATCGACCTTCGTGGCGAGAGCTTCCTCTGGGCTGACGACTTGAGCGCCTACGACGATATCATCCGATGGGGAAAGGACATCTGGCTTATCGGCAACCACATAAGCATCTTCTGCCTCCTCTTTAGCTTGACAAACATCATCAATACATGGATATCGATGAGACAACAACAGAACCAGTTCACAGGCGAGCAGGCACAACAGATGAAGATGATGCAATGGATGATGTACCTGATGCCCTTCATGTTCTTCTTCTGGTTCAATAACTACTCAAGCGGCTTGAGCTACTTCTACTTCATATCCGGCTTGCTCAACATCATCACGATGTGGTATCTCAGATGGAAGACCGACGACAAGCGGCTGCTTGCCGGTCTCGAGGCTTATCGTGAGCAACACAAGAACGACCCCAAGAAAGCGTCTGGCCTTCAGGCACGCCTCGAAGCCCTGCAGAAGATGCAGCAGGAACAGGCAAAGAAAAGGTGAAAGAGTGAACAGTTAAATAATAATAGAAGATGAAAAAGATACTAACGATTATGGCAGCGGCTCTATTGTGTGCAGCTTGCGGCACGCAGAAGGAAAGTGACAAGGTTAACATCGAGAAGCAGACAGTACAGCTCGAAGGAGACCTGATGACGCCCGAAGCACTTTGGGCAATGAGCCGCATCAGTGGCTATCAGGCATCGCCCGACGGCAAGCACATCGCCTTCCAGATGGGCTACTATAGCGTGAAGGAGAACAAGAGCCATCATGTCCTTTGGATGATGAACGCCGACGGCAGCGAGCAGAAGCAACTGACCAGTGATGCCGAGAACGAGACCGATGTGCAGTGGCTCGACAACAAGACGATTGCTTTCATCAGGGAAGGCGAGGTCTGGAAGATGGGCTTGAACGGCAAGAGCCGCAAGCAGCTGACCAAGACGGACGGCAAGGTCGAGGGCTTTCTCTTCGCTCCCGACGGCAAGAAAGTCATCCTTCTGAAGAGCATCGATTTCAATGAAATCATTGAGAAGAAGCCCGAGGACCTTCCGAAGACTACAGGCCGCGTGGTGAACGACTTGATGTATCGCCATTGGGACCACTATGTGGAGAGCATCCAGCATCCTTTTGTACTCGATCTCAAAACGGGTGAGGAGTTCGACATCCTCGAGGGAGAACCCTTCGAATGCCCCATGGAGCCCTTCGGCGGCATTGAGCAATTGGCTTGGAGCCCTGATTCAAAGTCTATTGCCTTTACTTGTCGCTGTAAGACCGGCTTGGAATATAGTATCTCGACCGATAGCGACATCTTCCTTTATGACGTTGAAGCTCGCGACCTTAACAATATTGAGCACACAAAGAACCTGTGTAAGCAGTTCAGAGAGTTTGGTATACTTGGCTGCAATGAGATGGCTTATCATGGCGATGGAAAGCAGTTGAATCCCACCAAGACACTGAAAGACCAGGAAATCAACGTTAAGCATAAGGGTGAGAACGTGGGCTACGACACCAATCCCAAGTTTTCGCCTGACGGACGCTATGTGGCTTGGCTCTCGATGGAGCGCGACGGCTACGAGAGCGACCGCCAGCGCCTCTGCATCTACGACCTGAAGGAGAACGCCAAGACCTATGTCACAGAGTCGCTCGACTCCAGCGTCGATGACTATTGCTGGGCGCCTGACTCGCGTACATTATATTTTATAGCGGTTTGGCATGCACAAGAGAATCTCTACAAGACGAACCTCAAGGGCGAGGTGAAGCAACTCAGCAACGACTGGGCCGACTTTGGTTCTCTCCAGATGCTCAGCGAAAAGGAACTTGTTGCAGAGCGCCACAGCTTCACGGCTCCTGCTGACCTCTATGCCGTGACGCCTGGCGACACGATTACCGACACACAGATAAAGCAGATAACCGAAGTGAACAAAGACATCCTCGACCAGCTTGCAAAGCCTAGCGTCGAACAGCGTTGGGTGAAGACCACCGACGGTCAGCACATGCTTTACTGGGTTATCCTGCCTCCTCACTTTGACGCTTCGAAGAAGTATCCCACGCTGCTCTTCTGCGAGGGCGGTCCCCAAAGTGCCGTCAGCCAGTTCTGGAGCTACCGTTGGAACTTTATGATTATGGCATCGCAGGGTTATGTGGTGATTGCCCCGAACCGTCGCGGTGTGCCTGGCTTCGGGCAGGAGTGGCTTGAGGAAATCAGCGGCGACTGGACCGGGCAGTGCATGAAGGACCTTCTCACAGCGATTGACGATGCTGCAGAGAACCTGCCATACGTCGATAAGGACCGCCTCGGTGCCGTCGGAGCCTCGTTCGGTGGCTTCTCGGTTTACTATCTGGCCGGCCATCACGAAGGCCGCTTCAAGTGTTTCATCGCGCATGACGGCTCCTTCAACCTCGAGGCAATGTACACCGAGACAGAGGAGAACTGGTTCTCCAACTGGGAGTACGACGATGCTTACTGGAACAAAGACCAGACGGAACGCGCCCGCCGCACCTATGAGAACTCGCCTCACCGCTTTGTCGACAAGTGGGATACGCCCATTCTCTGCATACATGGAGAGAAGGATTACCGCATCTGTGCCACGCAAGGCATGAGCGCCTTCAATGCAGCCCGCCTGCGAGGCATCGAGGCACAGCTGCTCATCTTCCCCGACGAGAACCATTGGGTGCTCAAACCGCAGAACGGCATCCTCTGGCAGCGGACATACTTCGCTTGGCTCGACCGCTGGCTGAAATAATCCCTCGTAATAACGATATAACGCAATAACGATATAACGTAATAACGACAAACTATGACTCAAGCAATTCAAAAAACTCTCCGCGACAGTGCCGGTATGCGCTGGACGGCTCTCCTGCTCTTGGCTCTCGCCATGTTCTGCAGCTACATCTTCATGGACATCCTGTCTCCCATCAAGGACCTGATGCAGGAGACACGCGGATGGGACTCCACAGCCTTCGGAACGATGCAAGGTTCCGAGGTGTTCCTCAACGTCTTTGCTTTCTTCCTCATCTTCGCAGGCATCATTCTCGACAAGATGGGCGTGCGTTTCACGATGATTCTCTCAGCCGCAGTCATGCTCATCGGCGCCTGCATCAAGTGGTATGCTGTGGACGAGGCTTTCATGGGCACAGGCTTAGAGGCATGGTTCACCAACCATCTGAACTACATTCCCGTGTTCGAGGAACTGGGCGTCTCGCCCTTCTATGCTGGGATGCCAGCCTCTGCTAAGTTTGCCGCCTGCGGTTTCATGATATTCGGCTGTGGTGTGGAGATGGCCGGCATTACCGTCAGTCGCGGTATTGTCAAGTGGTTCAAGGGAAGAGAGATGGCTCTGGCGATGGGCAGCGAGATGGCTCTTGCCCGTCTCGGCGTAGCCACTTGCATGATTTTCTCGCCCTTCTTTGCCCGTCTCGGCAGTCAGGTAAGCGTCAGCCGCTCAGTCGCTTTCGGCGTAGTGCTGATGTGCATTGCCCTCATCATGAGTATCGTTTACTTCTTTATGGACAGGAAGCTCGACGCACAGACAGGCGAGGCCGAGGAGAAGGACGACCCCTTCAAGATCAGCGACTTGGGCCAAATCCTCACCTCCAGTGGCTTCTGGCTTGTGGCCCTGCTTTGCGTGCTTTACTACAGCGCCATCTTCCCCTTCCAAAAGTACGCTGTGAACATGCTGCAATGCAATCTCACGCTCGTGGCTCCCGATGCCAATTCCTTCTGGGCTAAGCCGGACGTCACCATCGTTCAGTACATCATCATGCTTTTCGTGGCGGCAACCGGTTTCGCAAGCAACTTCCAGAAGAAGTCCGGCGCTAAGTACGGCTTGCTTTGCCTCAGCATTATCGCCCTCGTGACCTATTGCTACATGGGTTACATGCGACAGAGTGCCGAGAGCATCTTCGCGGTGTTCCCGCTCCTGGCGGTGCTCATCACACCGATTTTGGGCAGTTATGTCGACCACAAGGGCAAGGCAGCCACGATGCTGATACTGGGCTCGTTGCTGCTCATCTTCTGCCATCTGACCTTTGCCTTCGTGCTGCCTTTGTTCAAGGGCTCGGCTGTGGGAGGCGTTGCCATTGCCTATATCACCATTCTGGTGCTGGGCTCATCCTTCTCCCTCGTGCCTGCAAGCTTGTGGCCAAGCGTGCCTAAACTGGTGGACGCCAAGGTGATAGGTTCGGCCTACGCACTCATCTTCTGGATTCAGAACATAGGTCTTTGGCTCTTCCCACTGCTTATCGGCAAGGTTTTGGACAAGACAAATCCTGGCGTTACCGACCCGACTCAGTTCGACTATACTGCTCCGCTGGTTATGTTGGCTTGCTTGGGTGTTGCAGCCCTCTTGCTTGGCTTCGTCTTGAAGGTCGTTGACAAGAAGAAAGGCTTGGGGCTCGAGGAGCCGAACATCAAGTAGAAGAAGGTGACTTCCTAAGTGGTTGATTTTCAGGTATCGTGTTAAGTCTGAAAACAATCCCAGTGTCGTTGCCAAACTTAACGTGTGTCGTTGGCGATTTTAACGTGTGTCGTTAGCCAACGACACACGTGTTGTTTTCAAACGACACTAGTATAGTTGAAAGAAAAAGCACGGACTTACCTCAAATTTTCCATAGGAAAAGTTTGTCGTTACGAATTTATTCGTATCTTTGTCGCAGGAATAATCATGTAACAACCTAAAATATAAAGTATATGAAGACAAGATTCTTTACCCTTTTAATGACACTTTTTGTATTCGTTTGGAGTGTGAAGGCCGATGAAATACAGGGCTTCACGATAACGATGAGCCGTAATGGCGGTGAGTTCGAAAACGTGTCATTCTCTGCCGAAGGCGAGTCGGACATAGATTTCTCCGAGGACCCAACCACATCTTTGATAATCAAGAAAATTGAGGCTCATGCCGATGGAACAGTAAGCAACGTGGTCTTTAGTGCCACGATGTACAAGACGGCGAATGGCTTGAGGCCTGATGACGGCTGGCGTTCCTTCGACTTGGTGGACAGGCACGGAGGCAAGTGGGTGCTCGACCTTGGCGACGGTGTCGACCTCATCGACGAAGAGATGGGCGGTTCGCCCAGGACTTTCCAGTTTTATCTCAAGGGGCAAGACGGCTCGGGCAATGATATCTATTGCAACAATGGCGGACAGGACTACAAGATTCTCTTTTCGAAAAGCGGGACTTCGCTGCCAATAAAGAACCTGATATTGACCGTTAGGCTCAACGGAGGCGAGGCTTTTACGCAGGAAATCCCTGCCGAAGGCTTCCCCGTGGTTGATTTGACTGACGAACAAACCACTTCCCTGATTATCGAAAAGATAGAAGTTCAGGCCATCGAATCTGTTTCCGATGTCTCTTTCTTAGGGACGATGTACTCGACAAATAGTGGCTCTTCTGGTGATGAATGGCGCGAATACAATATGGAATACAAGAGTAATGGCCGATGGATGCTCTATTTCGGAGAAGGCGTGGAACTCGTCGAAGAGGATTGGATTGGGCAGAACAAGACGAAGACCTTCGAGTTCTATGTTCAGGGCACGAGCGACTCGGGAAATCAGCTCTTCTACAACAATGGCGGAGCGAACTACAAAGTGACCTTCTCCTCAGGCGAAAGCACAGATTGGAAGATTAAGTTCCTCGACGGAATTACAGCAGGCTTGACTTTTAGCCTTGATGGCGAAGAGCGAATCTATAATTTCAATGGTGCCGGAGATCGCACACCTGAGGATCAATTGGGACAAATCAGCTCGCTCGCTATCGATCAGTTCGCTCTTTGGTTCCGCTATAATGATGGTGTGAAGACAAACGACGTGAGTCTTCAGTACAGAATCTATGAAGAGGGACAAGAGCCGGAAGGCGGCTGGAACCGAATAGATGCTACTCATCTCGACCAAGAGGAAGGCAACAAGATGTTCTGCTATGCCGAGAATGTGGATATTAACGTGACAAGCGGACTGGAACCAAACAGAGTCTATATTCTTGAGGTGAATTATCAGGTTGTAGTCGGCGAGGAATACTTCTTCTTGGGTAAGAATAAAGAAAGCAGCAAGTTCAGGTTCACCCTCACGGAAAACGTGGTTCAGGATGAGATATACAGCGTGATATTGACGCTCAAACACAACGGCGGCGAGCCTTATGAAGTGTATTTCGAACACGAGAACATGCCGACGCTGAACCTCGAAGGACAGACAACCTCCCTGAAGATAATGAAGGCAGAGGTCTGGACCTCAGACGGAATAAGAAGTGTGGAAGTGTTCGGCACGATGTACAACACGGAGAATGGCGGTCCGACTGGTGGCGATGAATGGCGTTCAATGCCTTTAACTCAATCGGACAACGGGTATTGGCTGCTCGATTTCGATAAAGAAGGATACGAGATTGTAGAGGATGAATGGCTCAGCAAAAACAAGTCGAAGACCTTCCAGTTCTATGTCAAGGGACAGGATGGCTCAGGAAATGACATCCTATACAATAATGGCGGAGCAGATTACAAGGTAAGCTTCACGACAGGCAACGGCGGTGACAGCAACGGCATCCACAGCATGAAGCTTACCATCAACTGCGATGGCGAGGTCTTCACCGAGTCGTTCCCATCCGAGGGCTGGGAGATTCATGCTATCGAGGGACTGGTTTCCTCCATTAAAGTCATGCGAGTCGAGGTCGAAACGAGTGAATCGTTGACTTACGTGGGCTTCTGTTCGACCATTTACGACACGGCTGATGGATGGCAGCACGACGATACGGCATGGGATTGGATTCCCATGGACAACCAAGGCGGCGGGCATTGGGTGCTCGATTGGGGTGAAGGAAGAGAGTGCGTCGCGAGCGAATGGCTCGATCAGAACGTGACAAAGACCCTCGAGTTCTTTGCCGACGGAGGCGACGCGAATGGCAACAAATACAAATATGCCAATGGTACTAGCGACTATGGCTATGACAACAACTACAAGGTGACGTTCACTCCTGGCGTAGATCCCGATGGCATCAGCCTCGTTTCTGCTTCGAAGGAGAATGGTGCGACCTATAACCTCGCTGGCCAACGCGTGAGAAAAGACTACAAGGGCATCGTTATCACTAATGGAAGAAAAGTATTGATAAAGTAAAACTTGGTAGATAATGAGATTGTACTCCTCCCTCTGTGGGTTCTTGCTCTGTGCTTTGTCGGTTAATGCGACAAGCCAACCCGACTTGGTTCGCTATGTAAATACGCTGCAAGGCACGCTTTCGAACTTCGGTCTTTCACATGGGAACACCTTCCCAGCAACGGCTATGCCGTTTGCTCAACACATGTGGACGCCCCAGACGGGACCCAATGGCGAGGGTTTTAAATACCTTTATGAGTCGGATCAAATCAGAGGATTCGGTCAGTCGCACCAGCCTTCGCCCTGGGTAAGCGACTATGCCGTCTATACTTTCTTCCCGGAGACAGGCACGCTGGAGCTCGACCCGGACAAGCGCGGCGCACGCTTCTGCCATTGCCAGGAAGTAGGGCAGCCGCATTATTATCGCGTGACCTTCGACAACGGCATCACGACCGAGATGGCGCCGACCGAGCGCGGCGTCCATCTCCGCTTCTCGTATCCCAAGAAACAGGACGCTTTCCTTCTTATCGACGGCTACACCGCCGAGTCGGAGATCCATGTGAATCAGGAGAAAAGGCAAGTGACGGGCTGGGTCAACAACCAGCGTTTCGTCAATCATAGCGAGAACTTCCGCTGCTTTTTTGCCGTTCAGTTTGACCAGCCAATACTCGATTACGGCACATGGGAAGGGGAGAACAAGCAGACTTTCCCGCATGAAAGGGACGGCAAGGGCAAGCGATATGGCTGTTACCTCAAGTTCCGTCCGGGCAGCAAGGTGCAGGCGAGGGCTGCCAGCAGCTATATCAGCGAGGAACAGGCCTGGCAGAACTGGCGGTCGGAGCTGGGCGAAGATAAAACTCTCGAACAGACAAAGAAGCGAGGCTTCGGGACGTGGAATGCCCTGCTCAACCGCATCCGAGTGGAAGGCGGCACCGACGAGCAGCTGCGCACCTTCTATAGTTGCCTGTTCAGGGCAAATCTCTTTTCCCGTCACTTCTATGAAATCAAGGCGGACGGCACACCTTATTATTATAGTCCCTACGACGGGAAGATCTACGACGGCTATATGCTGACCGACAACGGCTTTTGGGACACCTTCCGCAGCCAGTTCCCGTTGACGAACATCCTGCACCCCACGCAGCAAGGCCGCTACATGCAAGCCCTTCTCGACGCGCAGAAGCAGTTCGGATGGCTGCCTGCCTGGTCGTGTCCGGGCGAGACCGGCGGCATGTGCGGCAACCATAGCATCTCGCTTCTGGCAGATGCGTGGGCAAAGGGCATACGCTCTTTCAACCCCGACTCTGCGCTGACGGCATACGCCCACGAGGCGATGAACAAAGGTCCTCTCGGCGGTGCCAACGGTCGCGCCGGCTGGAAAGAGTACTGGCAGCTGGGCTATGTCACCTTCCCCGAGTCGCACGGCAGCGTCACTCAAACGCTGGAGTATGCCTACGACGACTGGTGTGCATGGACGCTGGCTCGCAGCTGCGGCAACAAGTTCTACGAAAAGATATTCGCGAGAGTGCTGCGCAACTACCTGAACCTGTGGGACCCAGAGACTAAGTTCTTCCGCGGCAGGGGACTCGACGGACGCTTCTACGAGCCTTTTGACCCGCTGGTATGGGGCGGGCCATATACCGAAGGCAATGCCTGGCACTACATCTGGAGCGTCTTCCACGATGTGCAAGGTCTCATCGAACTCTTCGGCTCCGATGATGCCTTTGTGGAAAAGATGGACAGCGTCTTCTCGCAACCCAATACTGTCAAGCCCGGTTGGTATGGCGGCAAGATACACGAGATGACGGAGATGGAGATAGCAGGCATGGGCCAGTATGCTCATGGCAATCAGCCTATTCAGCACATGCCATATCTCTACAGCTATGCCGGTCAGCCCTGGAAGACGCAGTACTGGGTTCGGCAGATAATGGAGCGGCTCTACAACAGCACGCCCGACGGCTTCCCGGGCGATGAGGACCAAGGCGGCATGTCGTCGTGGTATGTCCTCTCTGCTCTCGGACTCTATGCCGTTACGCCCGGCACAGACCAGTACGTGCTCGGCAGCCCCATCTTCCGCAAGGCAACCATCACGATGGAGGACGGCAAGCAGTTCGTCATCGAGGCAAAAGACAACGCGAAGGACAATGTCTATGTCGATAGCCGCACCCTGAACGGCCAGCCCCTCACACGAAACTATATAACCTACAGCGAGCTGACCTCCGGCGGCACACTCCAACTGCAAATGTCTGCAACGCCGAACAAGCAGTTGGGCACAGCCAAATCTGCTGCTCCCTACAGCCTGACGACAGATATAAGGAAAGGAAACTAACGATTAAACAACTATTATAATATGAAGAGAATGCGTATAATGCTTATGCCCTTTGTGCTTTGTTTTGCACTTGGCATGGTGGCTGCCAACACACAGACTACAATAACGAAAGTTATGTCGGCAGTCACGATAACGAAGAACGTGGATTATTGTATCACAAGCGCTGAGCCGTTCGGCGAAGAAGGAGTGGTGAACATTGCAAACACCGAGCATGCCGTCGTAATATTGAATAGGGTAAAGCCCTCCGTGGCCATCAAAAGCTGGCTTTCCCATGTGCAGATTGATGGTGCGGCGGCTGTGAACGGAAGAAACTGTCAGGTTAAAATCTACGACCACGGATGCATCATCCTGCCTTACGGAACCAGCTCGAAGCCTCTGACCGTCTTTAGTGAGCAGAGGTATCAGGGAGAGAGTAGCAACAACTTTGGCCTCGAGAACGACGGCGGCTTCATGAACACGCTGACCGCTGCAAAGCTGAACAATCGCATCCGCTCTTTCAAACTGAAGCGCGGCTATATGGTGACCTTCTCCACCAGAGCGAAAGGCCGAGGCTACAGCCGTTGTTTCATTGCGGCGGACGCTGACCTCGAGGTGCCCACGTTGCCTGCCGTGCTCGACCAGAAGATAACTTCCTATCGCATCTTCCGGTGGTATGACACGGGAAAGCCGCAGTTGGCTGCTTCCTCAGGCAATAGTGCTGCTTGCTCAGCCCTCAACGCTACCAGTACCTATAGTTGGGGAAAAACCACAAGCATGTCGCCTGATGTGGAGAATGTTCCTCATCACATCTACGAGAACGAACCCTCACCTTCAGCACTTGGAGCTTGTACCACCTCACCTCACATGAAAACAAACAACGAGCCGATGAATACGGCCGACGACCCCAAGGGAAAGACGGAGGACGTGGACGCTGTCCTTGCCAACTGGGAAGACCTTATGGCTACAGGCATGCGGCTCTGCTCACCTTCTTCGTGGGACGGTAGCGACTACACTAACGGGACGGGTTACATCAAGCGCTTCATAGACAGCATCGATGCTAGAGGATGGCGTTGCGACATCATCGACCTGCATTGCTACTGGCCGGAAAGCAACTTCGGTACCATCAAGAACTGGACGACCTCCACGGGCCGACCTGTTTGGATCTCTGAATGGGTGTGGGGCGCTTCGTGGAATAAAAACGGCGCCTTTGCTAGTGGCGTTAGCGAGAGCCAGAATGCCGAAGCCTTGAAGCGTATCTGTCCTGTGCTGAATAGTAACGACTGCATAGAGCGCTATTACTACTGGAATGAGGAGCGCGACCCATCAAAGCTCTTCAAGAACGACACGCTTACCTTGGCCGGCAAGTACTACGCCAGTATCAACTCGGGCGTGGGATACAACGGCAAGTACGACTTCGTGCCCACCACGCCTCCCCAGTACGGCCCCTCTAAGTTCAAGAAAGTGCTCTCCTCGGGAAAAATCAAACTCACGTGGGACGACTCCAATGGCGAATACAACCGACTGATGGAGGTGCAGATGAAGGATGCCCAAGGCCGATGGGTGGTGCTTGATACCATCCCGCAGAAGGAAGCCCCATCCAGCTATTCTTATCAAGTGGATTCTGACGATGAGAGCGTCCTCTACCGCTTGCATCTCATCGACCTCAACGGCAGGGAGTACTACACGAACGATGATGTCTGTGTGGGCGACGCCTTCGAGGTTGGCGAAGAGCTTTACTATGCAGGAGGCAACCTCTTGCCCAACGGCGATTTCGACCTTGGCTTCACTGGCTATACCAACGGGAGGGGGAAGGCACTCACGGAGCCTCAGTTCGAGGTCGTAGGCGATGGCGGATATAGAGGCGGGCCTTACCTGCAGTCACATAGCAATGGCACTGCCTCCACAGCCAACTCTGTGAAGACGGTTGTTGAGCTGGAGCCGGGACAGAACTATGTCTTCTGCATTGCCACCTGCAATAGCGGAAGCAATGTGAAGTTCTCTCTCTCGGATGATGGCAGAACCCTCAAGCAAGAAGTGGCCCAAGCGAAGAATGGAACCGAATGGAAGGCCGAGTCCTTCGTCTTCAACGCCGATGCCTATCCCAAAGGCATCCTGGCCTTATATTCCTTGGGTGCGAAGGCTCGGATTGACGCGATGGGACTGAGAAAACTCTTCCCGACCCGAGAAGAGGCCATAGCCGACGGCGTGGAAAAGGCCCGACTCAGGGCTGAAGCCCAGATGGCCTATAACGTCGAATATCCCTTCCTGAACGACGACCTGCAGGCTCGCATGGATGCCATCACCGGCACCGACCAAGCCGCACTCCAGCAGACAGAGGAAGTTTTGTCGGACCATCTGTCGGCTTTCCGAAAGATGAAAGAGGTCAAGGTGATGGACGCTACCCTGAAAGCCGTCGCCCTGAAGCCCTGTCCCGACTACGATGTGATGCTCTCCTTGCTGAGTGAAGCCCAAAATGCGACGACGGCACAAGTGCTACTTTCCAAGACGGCGGATTTGAAGGCACTCATGGACGAGAACCTTGCCTTCACCCGTTCTTCAAAACAACCCAAGCTGCCATCCTTTGCCGGCGAGAGGTCCACGGGCTGGACGGTGAAGGCGGGAACTTATACAGGCGGCGACCAGAAGGCGACCACAAAGTTCGGAAAGACCTGCTGGAATGCCTGGTGGAGCACCACAGACCAGAATGCTACGATGGAGATATGCCAGACCGTCACAGGCCTGACCGAAGGCTATTACATCATGGAGTGCAAGGCGACGACCGAACACTTCTGCATCTCCGACCAGCACTGTTATCTGAGGAGCGGCGGCGTGGAGGCCGTCTCCCCTGTGATGAGCAGGGCCTACTACGATATGCCTGTCGAGAATCATTGGGACACGCTCACCACGACTCCCATCTATGTGGAGCCAAATGGCTCGCTCACCCTCGGCTTTGTCGGTTCAAAGAACGGTGCCAAGACGGGCTACTGGCACGAATTCGGCAAAGCCTCGGCAACGAACGACAATCGCGAAGGCTGGTGGTGCGCCACCGACTTCGTGCTCAAGTTCCATGCCATCGACCAACAGACGGCCATCTCTTTGCCAAAGGCAGACGGCGGCGCTTTCCCCGAAGGCATATACACTTTGGATGGCCGCAGACTGCAGCAGTCGTCTCCTCTCCCACGCGGCATATATATTAGGGTAGAGGATGGGCGTCCGAAGAAATTTGCGATTAAATAGAAGATGATTGCTGCCTGCTAAGAACTTTATTGCAGGCAGCAATTTTTGTTTTGCCCCTCTGTCTTTTATATTGCCCTGTGCGGCGTTCTTCATACGCAGCCTGCGTTTCTACAGACACAGCCTGCAACTCTGCATCCGCAGCCTGCGTCCCTTCATCCGCAGCCTGCGCATGAAGAATCCTGCACAGCGAAAGAATGAAGCGGGAATGCGGAAACAGGAAATCTAAAATGCGGAAGTGGAAAAGCCGGCGCAGTGCTCTCCGCCCCTTCGGGAAATGGGAGAGGAGTTTGGGCGTTGTGCTCTCCGCCCCTTTAAGGAATGGGAGGGGAGTTTGGGCGCCGTGCTCTCCGCCCCTTTAAGTGGAGGAGTGGCCGAAGGCCGAGGTGGGGTGTTCGTTTCTCCCCTTCCAACCCCACCCCTCGCTTCGCTCTCCCCCTCCCCTTCAGGGAATGGGAGGGGAGTTTGGGCGCAGCGCTCTCCGCCCCTTCGTGGAATGGGAGGGGAGTTTGGGCGTTGTGCTCTCCGCCCCTTCAAGGGGAGGAGTGGCCGAAGGCCGAGGTGGGGTGTTCAATACTCCCTTCCCAACCCCACCCCTCGCTTCGCTCTCCCCCTCCCCTTCAGGGAATGGGAGGGGAGTTTGGGCGCCGTGCTCTCCGCCCCTTCAGTGAATGGGAGGTGAGTTTTTCCCCGTCCCTGCGCTTCAATTGCGCGGTCAATATAAAAGAATATTGCTGTCCGGTAAATCCGGCCTGAAAGGCCATTAAGATGTCAGCCCAGGGCAGCGCCCTGGGCTGACATCTTTCTGCCCCTTCGGGGCGTCCCAAGCCCCTGCCAATCACATGTTGCTCTAAATGCCGATGGTTAGGAGGGTGCAGGTAATGATGAAAAATTTTTACCGGACAGCAATAATAATAGAAGACTCCCGCCGGAGTTGTAAAACTCTGACGGGAGTCCCCTTATGTTTCTTGTGAGTGCCTATGAGAGGCCGTTACCTTCTCTGGCGACGGGCGCTGACGCGGGCTGAGGTGTTGGCCGGAGCTTCCTTCTCTTTCTTTGTTGCGGCGTCGTTGTTCTTGGCACTTGTGGAGCTGCTCTTCTCCTTGGCGCTCTTGCGACCGAACAGCAGGCCCTTGGAGGATTTCTTCTCTTCCTTTGCTGCCATCTCGGCGTCGAGGCTGTCCTTCTTGGTCGTGTCGGCCAGGAAGCCGTCGCCCCAGACATTCTTCTCGAAGTCGCTTATCTGTTTCTCGATGCGCTTCTGCTCAGCCACCATGTCGCTGTCGGTTTCGCAGTAGTTGTGCAGCATCTTGCCCTGCATGTTGTTGGTCTTGTATATCTTGCCGTCGTAGCGGTTCATGGCGAAGAAGTCGTCGGCCGTCATGTTGGTGACGTTGTTGAGGTCGCTGGGCATCATGGGGAGTTTGGCAAGCCAGGGAGCGATGTCGTCGTACTTCACCCAGAAGAGCGGATAGGGCGTGGCATCGCTGCTGAACTCGTCGGCGCCTCGCATGAGTACGGGGCAGAGGGCAGTCACTTTGGTTGAGAAGGTGCCTGTGCGCTGGTCCATGTAGATGCTCTCCTTGAGGTAGTAGCGGGTTGCTTCGGCACTGGGCACGTCGCTGTCGGCAACGGTCATCTTGCCTCCGTTCTCCTCGTAGTAGATGCCGTAGCGCTCCAGCATGTCCTTGACTGCGAGCTTGTCCTTCTCGTCGAACGATTCATTGCCGTCGAGCTTGTAGGTGTAGGCATTGACGCGACCGGTGAGGATGAGGCGGAAGAGGTAGGTGAAGAGGTTCACCTGCTTGCCCATGGGCTCCACGGGATAGTACATCGGAGCGTTCTTGTCCTTCGTCAGGTCGAGTTGGCGATAGATGTCGCGCTTCCACACCACGTCGTCCGGCATGGCTGCCGTGGTTGGGAACATTAGCGATGCACGGTCTGTGGCAGCGGGTTTGCCTGCCTGCTCGGTTGCTCTGGATGTGGCAGCAGCACGACTCCTTGTCGGCTGTGCTGTTGCGGCACTTGCCACGAGTAATGTGACCGTTATGAATGAAAGTATGCGCTTCATATCTTTATCAATTCTGTGTTTCGTTATTGCGTTATTTCGTTGTTGCGTTATGACGAGGAGGGTGCTTTATTTGATGATGACCTCCATGGCGCCGACCAGTGTACGCTCTATGCCGTCGGGACCTGTGGCGTGGATGTCTGTAACGTAGAACCGTTTGTTGCGGGCCAGACCACGCATCTGCGCCTTCTGCTGGTCGGAGAAGTTCGCGCCGTTGCTCTTGTAGGGAACAGCATTGCCCATTGCATCGTAGAAGACCGTCTGGAAGCTGTTCACACGGAAGGCAATGTTCAGCAGACCGTCGTCGATAGAGGCGCCGATGCCGTCAGTGCCCATCAATATCTGCTTCGAGATGCCGCCGCCACGGAAGTGGTCTTCGCCACCGCCCTCGGCAGCATAGGCTATGTAGGCCGTCGGGTCGGGCAACTTGCGCACACGGAAGGTGAACTTGCCCATCTCCTGCATTCTGCCCTCGCTCTCAGCAGCAACCGTGATGACGGCCTCTGTGCCGGGAGTCGTGGGGCGTGCATTGTACTTGCCTTCGCCCTTCTGCTCGAAGCTGCCGCCAGTCATGCTGACACGAAGCTTGCTGCTGGGGATGCCAGGCACGGAGACGCTCATCGGGTTGTCATAGCCGGCATAGAGCACATTCATGATGTCTGCGCTGACGGTAGCGCTGGGAGCGACTACGCTGTACTTCTGCGTGAAGTCGCGGCGCACCTTTTCGCCAGAGCCGTTCAGCATCTCGATGTAACCGCTGAAGGTGAAGTCGCCCGTCTTGCTGCACACCGTCTCGTAGTAGCCCTTGTCGCTCTTTATCTGCTGCCCGCCAATGTAGATGGTCGGCCTGCGCGTCGTATCGACAGCTGCCATGATGATCTGTGCACTGAAGCGTCCACCCTGCACTACCGTCTGCGCATTGGGTATGACATAGGCATTCAGCTGGTTCACGCGGATGTCCTTGACGTCGATGTTGCTCACCAGATTGTGGAGCACCTCGCCCTCGGCGTAGCGCACATCGTTCTGCAGTTTGGTGAGGAGCGTCACGGCAGCCGCCGTAGGCATGTTCTCGAAGGAGTACTCCTGCCAGTTCTTGCCGAGGATCTTGGCCTTCGTAGGCACCTCGGTGTCGAGGTTGCTGGTGATGATGGCCTTCTTCTCCTTGTCCGTCACCATGCGCACGATGCGTTCACGATAACGATTGATGGCATCGTAGAGTTCTTTGCCGCGCCCTGTGCCAGGAGCAAGCATCACCTGTGTGCTGGCCTCCAAGTCCTCGCGGTTCTTTATGTTGTTGATGTCGGCATCCTTGCCGTCGCTCTTGCGTACGATAGCCTCTTTGAGCTCCTCTGCCAGATTGAAGAGAGAGTCGCTCATGCCGCGCACATACTGTGCCTTCTCGTACCATTCCTTCACCTTCGCAGGGTTGTTCTTCATCTGCTGGTCGAAGGTGCTGTAGATGCCGCTGTTGACCTTGGTGGCATTCTCGGTACTCTTCTTCAACCCGTCTGCCACAAGAGAGAAACCTTCAAGTACGTCCGTTGACACATTGAGTGCCAGCATGGCCAAGAGGACCAGGTACATCAGGTTGATCATCTTCTGACGTGGGGATATCCTTTTCTTCTGTATAGGCATTGCTTTCTGAATAATCGGATTATTCTGAATACTCTGAATACAAGCTCAGAGCCCTTTATTTCTCGCTTTCCTCTGTGCCGGGCACAGCCTTCATGTTGACCGTCAGAGCCTTTATCATGCGGGCATAGACATTGTTGAGCTCCTCGATCTGCTGTGCCATGCGGCGCGTCTGCTCATCAATCTGCTCGATGGTGCTGACTTGCTTGCTGATGTTGCGCAACTGCAGCTCATAGACTGTGGCAATGCCTGTGATGGAACGGTTGAGGTTCTCCATCTCTTCGCTGTCTGTTGACATGCGCTCTGCCTGCTTCTTCACGCGGCCGAATACCTCGGTGAGTTCCTGAAGCACTTCGGCATAGTTCGTGATGGCTTCCTCGACGGTAGCGGGATCTGTGGCCTTGATTTGGTTGGCATCGATGGCGGGGCCGCCGTTCTGTATCTGCTCGAGGGCAAGCTGTGCCTGTGCTGCTGCCTGGCCAGCTGCGGCAAGGTTGGCTGCTGCAGCGCTTAAGCCTGTGCCTGCTGCCAGCGCATCCGGGTCGATAGGACCACCAACTGCAGCTACTCCACCGCCGCCAATCACGGCAGGACCTCCGCCAATGACAGCAGGACCTCCGCCGATGACGGCAGAACCGCCGCCGCCGCCGATGACGATGGGGCCTTCAGGCACTTCAGCTCCTTCGGGCAGAGGAGAGCCACCTGCCACAACGATGGCCTGTCCGCCGACGGCTGCTGCGTCGCCTTCCGCACGAGGCACCTTTTCATAAGTCTTCTCGAAGCCTGAGATGAAGAAGACCAGCACCTCGGTAATCATACTGATGAACAGTATCTCGTTTGCCCCCGGGATGTGTGTCAGTTTGAACAGTGCACCTAAGACCACGACTGCAGCACCCCAGCTGTAGGCGTAGTTCATGAATACTTGACCGGATGGCGAGTCCATCCATTTCTGCAATTTAGCTATAGGATTCATATCTTTGTATCTTTTCTTGTGGTTTGTTTGCTGATGTTGTTTAGTATTAGCGGCGTGTCTTGCGTGTGCTGAGAGTAGGTCCTGCCGATGAGGACTTCATGCCTTTGCTGTTGCCTTTGGCCGAGCTGCCGCTTGCCTTGTTGCTGCCGGACTTGTCGTTCACCATGGTGCGGACGCAGCGGAAGCCTATGAAGCATCTCGGCTGGTTTTGGTATTCATAGGAGCGCCATGCGCTTCGTATCATGCTTTCGGGGTCTTTCCATGAGCCGCCGCGCACTGACTTCTTCTTCAGGCGGTACGGGTCTTCCTTGGCGGCATTGTAGGAGAGCTCGGGGTTCATGTCGGCCATGCTCTCTACGCCTGCTTCCGTATAGACGGTGCTTGTCCATTCTGCCACATTGCCTGCCATGTCATAGAGGCCGTTGCTGTTGGCGGAGAAGATGCCGCACTTGCTTGTGATGAGCGAGCCGTCCTGTGTGTAGTTGCCGCGGTCGGGCTTGAAGTTGGCGTAGAAGCATCCCTTGTCGCTCTTGACTTCTTTGCTTTCCCAGGGGAAGGGGTTGCCTTCCTTGCCGCGGGCTGCATATTCCCATTCCACTTCGCTCGGCAGGCGGTAGCGCTGTATCTGCTTTGCATAGCCGCCCAGGCCTTTCATGAGGAAGTTGGTGCGCCATGCGCAGAAGGCGTTTGCCTGTTCCCAGGAGACGCCGACCACGGGATAGTCGTCGAAGGCTGGGTTCGAGAAGTAGAGTTTCATGTATCGCTCGTTGTCGGCATTCTGGAAGTCGTTGACCCAGCAGGTTGTGTCGGGATATATATTAACAATGTATGTGTTGAGGAAATCCCATGGCCCTGAGAGGGGTCGTGTGATGGTCTGGCGGACTATCTTGCCGTCGTCGTCGATCCATGCGGTGTCCTTGCTGATGATGACTTGTTCGTTGCTGACGGCGTGGTCGGTATTGAGGTCGCGCTCTTCGGGGTTGAGGCGGTACTTACGCTGTGCAGCTGCCACATAGTCATAGACTTCGTAGCGGTAGTTCATCTGGCTTGCGTCGAGCATCTTAGTGCCGTCGATGGGGTGGATGACATAGACGCTTTGGATGGCTCGGTCCTCGTCCTCGTTGGCTTTGCGCCAGGGGATGTTCTTGCTCCAGTCGAGGTGAGGCGTGATGGGGTTGCCTTCCTTGTCTTCCTCAATCTTGTATGTCTCGTCGCCACCGAAGGCGGGGTCGGCCAGCCGTTCGCGGATGATGCTGTCGCGCACCCAGTTGACGAACTGACGATACTTCGCGTTGCTTACTTCGTGCTGGTCCATCCAGAATCCGTCCACGCTTATGTCGCGCAGCGGGAACTCTGTGCCCCACAGTGTATCGTTCTTCTCGAGGCCGATTTTAAGGGAGCCTTTGTGGACGGGAACCATTCCGAAGGGCGTTGGTTCCGAGAAGGATGAGCCTTTGGCACCTGTCACCTCGCCTCCTGTGGCGTTTGCCGAGGAGTTTGAGCCGAAGCAGGAGGCCAAGGCCATGCAGCCGATGGCCGCACCTACTAATAGCAGACTTTTTGTCTTCATATTGTTTTATTAAATGGGTCTTATGGGGTTAATGGGTTAAAAGGACTTTATGGTTTTTTTATGATTGAGTCATTTTAGAGTAGTCGGACGCTCTTGTGGAGGTTCTTTCCTTTCTTGAAGACATCCAGGTCGTGCTGGTATCCGATGAGTATTTCGTGTGTGCCGTTGAGGGCTCCGACGCCGCCTGTATAGACTTCGTAGGAGTAGCCGATGTTGATGCCGTGGAAGTCGAAGCCCAGCAGCAGGCCGACGCTGATGGTTGGGCTGTACATGAGGCCTCCGTAGAGCTTGTGCTTGTTGCCGTCGTACATGAGTCGGGCGTTGATGTCGCCGCGCCAGAACTTGAGGTCTGTGCGCACCATCGCGTCCATTGCCAGCTTGTAGCGTGGCTGACGGAAGGAGAGGTTGTAGCCGCCTTGCACCATCATGAGGGGGTCGATGCTCACTTCGTGTGTCTTGTCGTCGCCCAGCTTGACGGTCGGGCCGAGCAGGTGGACGGCGCTCACGCCGGCGTACCAGAGCTTCTTGTAGGTGTAGCGGAGTCCGACGTCGAGGTCGAAGGCATTGCCTTTGATGTCGTTCTGTGCAAAGGCAGGGTCGCTGGGGTCCGCCAGGTCGAGTTCCGAGCCGTTGAAGCCCACCATGAGGAGGGCCGGACGTATGCCGATGCTTGCCTTGCCGCCGAGGAACTTATGGTGGTAGGCATACTGCAGTTGTATCTTCTTGTTCGAGAAGGCACCGATGGCGTCGTTGAGGAAGGCGGCTCCTACGCCGTGCTTCGGTCCGATGAAGAACAGAGGCATATCGGCATTGATGACCATTGTCTTGGGTGCTCCCTCGTAGCCCACCATCTGCATGCTGTACATTCCAATGACATTCAATTTGCTGTCAAGCCCCGCCGCTGCAGGGTTATAGTAGGACTGCAACGCCCAGGTGTTGGTAAACGCCGCGTCGAATTGTGCCCTTACACTGATGGACACGATGAGCATACCTATCCAGAGCAGTCTTTTCATCCTGTCTTTAATAACGAGAGACAATGTGAGTTTATTGTGTATAATAATGTATAATTTTCTGCTTGGGTGCAATTTTTTACTCTTGGGCTTGCCGTAGGGACTTCTTTCTTTGAGCGGAAAGTGTAAAGATTTTTTGCGAGGTCTGGAGGCGCTTGCAGGGGTGTCTGAAAACGCAGGCTGCGGCGTTGGTCATCGCCGCACGCGGAAATTGGCATCGCCGCACGCGGAAATTGGCATCGCCGCACGCGGAATTGCCCATCGCCGCACGCGGAGTTTGGCATCGCCGCACGCGACGTTTTCTGACATAGCCAGCGGTAATCGTAAACGCCTGATAGTGAAAGCCCCGCTAAAACGGCCAGAAAGTCTATTCTCCCTGAGTCCATTATAAAAACGAAGCCTTCGGGCTGTTTTTCCGAAGGCTTGTATGTGTAAAGATTTTTGCACGCAGGTTTATGGTGTTCTGAAGTCTTCCCAACCCTCTATTTCTTCGAGGAATGTTCCTTCGTGCTGAGGTGCCACTGCCTGATACTCGTCTTTGGAGACTTTGACCATTGCGGTATCGCCCTTCAGCATGTACTCGATGCCGTCGGACACCATTGCTCCGTTCTTTATGGAGAACTTCTCGCGAACGGCTCCGGAAGCCACTATCTGGCCCTTTTCCAGGCGGATGAACTCGGAGAAGGTGGAGCCCTTTTGCCCCATGACATTCCTGATGATGGCTCCGTCCTGCGTGATGGCCAGACCCATTTCAGGATGGTCGGCGAAGGTGATGAGCTGCAGGGTGTCTTTCACCATGGTGTAGATGGCGGCGTAGGGCGGGTCGCTGCGCAACAGGATTTCCGGAGTGCCGTCATCGTCCAAGTCGGTCGAGAAGACGAGGGTGGGGGTATGTGTCTTGTAGTCAAGCGTTTTCTTCCGTTGCAGCTCGACGGAGCCAATCTGCTTCCATGCGGTGTAGAGCAAATCCTTTTCGCAGGGAAGCGGCACCTTCTTGAGCTCCGTGTACTCGATGTCGTCATCGGTCATAAACGTTTGCTCAGCCTCGGGCTCACCTTCCTTTTTATCCTTTTTCTCGGACGAGCCGCAGCCCGTCATCAGCATGACCGAGGTGGCCAGAACTATCGTAAAAAGAGTCTTTCTCATATAGGTTTTGTAGTATTATCACTCCAACGAAAGACAAAATTACAATAACTTTTGTTTCCGACCAAGAAAAGTGGGGATTTTTTTGCAACTTAGTCTCATTATATAATAAAATGTGTGCTTTTTGCACCTACTTTCGCCAAAATTAGCTATCTTTGCAGCCAAAATTATGTCTATAAATAAATAAGGTAAAAAAATGGCACAGCAAGAAGATGTTTTTAAGAAGATAGTGTCGCACTGCAAGGAGTACGGCTTCGTCTTTCCTTCAAGTGATATCTATGATGGCTTGGGCGCTGTCTATGACTACGGACAGAACGGCGTAGAGCTGAAGAACAACATAAAGCAGTATTGGTGGCAGAGTATGGTGCTCCTCCACGAGAACATCGTGGGCATCGACGCAGCCATCTTCATGCACCCCACCACTTGGAAGGCCAGCGGACATGTGGATGCCTTCAACGATCCCCTCATCGACAACCGCGACTCGAAGAAGCGCTATCGTGCAGATGTGCTGATTGAAGAGCAGATGGCAAAGTATGAGGACAAGATCCAGAAAGAGATAGAAAAGGCTCAGAAGCGCTTTGGCGACAGCTTCGACGAGGCAAAGTTCCGTGCCACGAACGAGCGCGTTCTCGAGAACCAGAAGAAGTATGACGACCTGCACCATCGTTTCCAGGAGGTCATGAATGCCGAAGGCGGCATCGACCTCGACGGACTCAAGCAGATTATCCTCGATGAGGGCATCGTCTGCCCCATCAGCGGAACACGCAACTGGACGGACGTCCGCCAGTTCAACCTCATGTTCAAGACCGAGATGGGCAGCACCGCCGACGGCGCAAGCACCATCTATCTGCGTCCCGAAACAGCGCAGGGCATTTTCGTCAACTACCTCAATGTGCAGAAGACCGGCCGCATGAAGCTCCCCTTCGGCATCGCACAGATAGGCAAGGCGTTCCGCAACGAGATCGTGGCACGCCAGTTCATCTTCCGCATGCGCGAGTTCGAGCAGATGGAGATGCAGTTCTTCATCCAGCCCGGCACCGAGCTCGACTGGTTCCAGAAGTGGAAGGCATATCGCATGAAGTGGCATCAGAACCTCGGCTTCGGCGCAGAGAACTACCGCTTCCACGACCACGACAAGCTCGCCCACTATGCCAATGCCGCAACGGACATCGAGTTCCGCATGCCCTTTGGCTTCAAGGAAGTCGAAGGCATCCACAGCCGCACGAACTTCGACCTGTCGCAGCACGCCAAGTATAGCGGAAAGAAGATAGAGTACTTCGACCCGGATACCAACGAGAGCTACACGCCTTATGTCATCGAGACATCAATCGGCGTGGACCGCATGTTCCTTTCCATCATGTGCCACAGCTACGAAGAACAGCTCCTGCCCGACGGCCAGACACGCACTGTGCTGCATCTCCCCGCAGCTCTCGCCCCGGTAAAGCTCGCCGTGTTCCCCCTCACCAAGAAGGACGGCATGCCCGAGAAGGCACAGGAAATCATCAACGACCTCCGCTTTCACTTCAACTGCAAGTACGAGGAGAAAGACCAGATCGGCAAGCGCTACCGCCGCATGGACGCCATCGGCTGTCCGTATTGCGTCACCGTCGACCAGCAAACACTCGAGGACAACACCGTCACTCTGCGAGACCGCGACACAATGGAACAGAAGAGGGTTGCCATCAGCGACCTTCGTGGCATCATAGAAGACAAGGTAAGCATCACCTCGCTCCTCAAGAAACTGCTCTAAGACACGATGAAGAAGCTTCTCCTCCTTTTGCCCCTGCTGCTGCTTGCTTCCTGCAAGGACAGCGAAGAGGCCAGCGATAAGCATTACAACTGGAAGGAACGTAATGCGCAATGGTTCGCCGAGGTGTATGACGCAGCTCAGGCAGAAATCGCTTCTGCCAAGGCACAATATGGCAATGAATGGGGAGAGCATTGCAATTGGCGCGTCTATAAAACGCTCCTGAAAAGCCAGGACGTGCAAGGCCCCTCTACCGACTATATCGTCTGCAAGATAAACGAGCGTGGCGATGGCGACTGGAGCCCTGCCTATACCGACAGTGTCCGCCTCCATTATCGCGGCTGGATTATGGATGAGAACTACCCGGCAAGCAAGGACAACCGCACCGTCTTCAGCCAGACCTACTTCGGAGACTTCGATGCGAAGACTGCCGCACCGATGGCAATGCCTGTTACAGCCACCGTGGAAGGCTTCATGACTGCTATACAGTACATGGTAAAAGGCGATGATTGGGATGTCTATATCCCTGAGCAGCTGGCTTATGGCGAGGCTGCCTCAGATGCCGTTCCTGCATATAGCACCCTGCTCTACCGCCTCCGCATTGAGCTTGTCCATAAGAGCGGAGCCGGAATGCCAGGCTGGAGATGACAAATCAGCGGATGTTGTTGCGTATCTTTGTCAAGTAGGCGTTGAGCGCTTCCTCGTCCCGATTGTCGATAATCTGTATCAACTCTTTGAGTTCGGAGCGTATGCCTTCGACATGTGCCTTGGTTCGCGGGTTGAAGAGAATCTCGCGAAGCAGGGTGTCGTCTTCGCTCAAGACGCCTCTCGCAATCTTGAGGTGCCGCTTGAACGTCGTGCCAGGCGCGTCCTGATGCTTCATCACGGCAGAGAACACGAAAGTGCTCACGAAAGGCACCGACAGGCTGTAGGCCATCGCTTCGTCATGCTCGTCGAAACTGTATTCATGGACGTTCAGCCCAAGTCTTCTGTACAGGTCGAGAAAGAAGATTCGCCCCATATAATCGCCTTCGTTGATGACGATGGCGTTCTCCGTAGAGAGGGCGCCCAGATTGGCAAAGGTGGGGCCGAACATGGGATGTGTAGAGACATAACGCATGCCGGTTCCTTCATAGAAATCCTTCAGTCCGGTCTTCACCGACGCGATGTCCGAGATGATGCAGTCCTTTGGGAGACAGGGAATAACCTGCTGGAAGACATCGACTGTGTACTTCAGCGTGACGGCATTTATCACAAGTTCGGGTTGGAAATCCCGTATCTCGTCGAGCGTCGTGAAGCGCCTTGTATTATAGAGGAACCGCATCCGTCTGGCATCAACCTCATAGACAGCACACTCATGATCGAAGGAAAGGACGTCGGTAAAGAAGCTGCCCATCTTTCCGGCGCCAAGGATAAGTATTCTCATGGCCTATTTGCTGATGATTTCCATTTGCTGTCGGATGCTCTCTTCGTGTATTTGCTCAAAGATCTTCTTGATGCAGAGTGTGTCGATGCCAAGCAGAGAACCCTGTGCGCCGCGTTTGTCGAGTATCTCGCTGTAGCGTCGTGTCTGCAGGATTGTCATGCCGCTCTCCTTCTTATATTCGCCGATGTTGCGGCACACCTTCATGCGCTTGGCAAGCAAGTCGATGAGGTCGTTGTCGATTTCGTCAATCTCTTTGCGCAAGTCCTTGAGTCGGTCGGTGTGTTCGCTTGTGTCGCGGAAGATGAGGCGGGACACGATGAAGTCCAACACCTCTGGCGTCACTTGCTGAGATGCATCGCTCCATGCCTTGTCGGGATCGCAGTGGCTTTCGACCATAAGGCCGTCGAAGCCCAAGTCCATCGCCTGTTGGCAGAGCGGGGCAATCAGGTCGCGGCGTCCGCTGATGTGGCTCGGGTCGCAAATGACCGGCAGTTGTGGGAAGCGACGCTTCAGCTCGATGGGAATCTGCCACATCGGTTCGTTGCGATACAGCTTCTTCTCATAACTGCTGAAACCTCTGTGGATGGCTCCCAGCTTCTGTATGCCGGCGCCGTTTATGCGCATTAGTGCGCCGATCCAAAGCTCCAGGTCGGGATTGACGGGATTCTTGATGAGGACGGGAACATCGACGCCTTTGAGTGCGTCGGCAAGTTCCTGAACTGCGAAGGGATTGGCTGTGGTGCGGGCACCTATCCAAAGGATGTCGATGCCGAACTTGAGCGCCAGTTCCACATGCTTAGGCGTGGCCACTTCTGTAGCGACAAGCATGCCTGTTTCCTCTTTTACCCTTGCCATCCAAGGGAGTGCCGGTTCCCCGTGTCCCTCGAAGCCGCCGGGCTTTGTGCGTGGCTTCCAGACACCGGCACGGAAGAGGTGGCAGCCTTTTCCGGCAAGCTGCTTGGCCGTTGTCATCACTTGTTCTTCTGTCTCAGCACTGCAAGGACCGGCGATGATGAAGGCGCGTTCCTGGTCGCTTGGCAGGTTCAGGGGTTGTAGATTGAGTTCCATAATGTATAATGTAGTTTTCCGTTATTTCATATATTGTTTGTAGGAATGGTCTGTGACGAGAGTGCTGTCGCCTATGCACAGGTTCCAAAGGATGCCGTTGCCGCCTTCCTGGGCTGCATCGAGGATGACGTTCTCCTCGACTGCATTGTGGCGATACATTCCGGCATTCATGGCGACGATGCTCGCGTTGAAGCGGCCGGTGCTCTTGAACACGGTGTGTCGCTTTTGCTTGTTGTTGTACCAATAGGCAAAGCAATGGTCGTAGAAGCTGCGCCCGCCGTGGCTGAGGAAACCGACGGCAAACTGGTCGCTGTAGCAGAAGTTGTACCAGTTGTTCTCCTGCTCGTCGATGAAGCCGCAACTGCTTTCGTACTGTTCGTCCGAGTTGTAGTAGAGCGGGTGGATGTTGCGGAGGCTGTTGCCTGCGGAGCGAAGCAGGACGCCCACATGCACGCCGCCGATGCGCATGTTTGTCAGGGTGTTGTCGAAGCCTTCTACAAGCACGCCGATGCAGTCGGGCTTTCTGTTGCCTGTGATGTTCGTGTCGGAGATGTCGCTGTCGGACGAGCCGTTGTTTGCTCCGTGCTTGATGTGAATGCCGATTGTCGTGTTCTTGATGGACGTTTGGCGAATGGCAGTCTCGCGTCCGCTGTCGATGGAGATGCCTTTTGCTATGCCTCTGCCGTCGATGACGCCGCCCTTCAGGTAGTAGTTGCTGCCGGGCGTGGATATCTTGTTGGCGGGGTCTTTGCCCCCGAGGCGTATCATGGCCTCCTTGCTGGCCCAGTCTTCGGCGGCCCGTATGATGGCGAAGTTCGAGAGTTCGAGGGCGACGCTCTTCTGCGGGTCGGCTGGAGTGAGGATGGGTTTGCTGATGATGTAGATGCCGTCCGGAAAGAAGATTGTGCGGTTGGGGTGTGTGTCGATGACGCGTTGGATGTCATCGCTGACATCTTTCCCTGTTCCCGCTTTTATGTAATCGGTGACGACGACGTAGCCTCTCTCGGAGGTCTTACGGGCGAGCAATGTTGCAGGCATTGCCAGGAGCAGGGCGAGGAGGAACAGTAACTTGTGGTTCATGGCATTATGTTGATTGCTTTGATGCGCTCCAACGCCTCTTCGAACTTCTCGTCCTTGGCGCAGAGGCTGATGCGGATGTAGCGTTTGCCGTTGCTTCCGAAGATGAAGCCGGGCGTGATGAACACTCTTGCTTCATGGAGAACACGCTCCGTGAGTTCCTCCACATCGTTATATTTGTCGGGGATGCGTCCCCAGAGGAACATGCCGGTCTGCTCCGGGTCGAACTGACACCCGAGAACCTGCATGATTTCCTCAGCATAGCGGCGGCGACGGGCGTATGTCTCGACGTTTGCCTGCTGGTGCCAGAGGTCGGAGTTCTCGTAGGCTTTGGCGGCGGCCAGTTGTATGGCACGGAACGTTCCGCTGTCCACATTGCTTTTCACCTTGAGAATCCATTGGATGAACTGTGCGTTGGTGGCCAGCATGCCTACGCGCCAGCCCGGCATATTATGGCTCTTCGACATCGAATTGAACTCGATGCAGCATTCCTTGGCACGCGGCACTTGCAAGATTGATAGGAGACCCTCCCCCATCCCCTCCCTTAAAGGGAGGGGTGCAGCTGCCTTTTCTACAGCAGAGCTGTCTGTTTCCCTCCCTTTAAGGGAGGGGTTGGGGGTGGGTCTTATGAAGCTGTAGGGATTGTCGTTGACCACAATGATGTTGTGTCGCAAGGCGAAATCGACAAGCTTCTCGTAGGTCTCGCGTCTCGCCCTTGCCCCCGTCGGCATGTTCGGGTAGTTTGTCCAAAGGAGTTTCACGCGGCTGAGGTCCATCTTCTCCAGCTGCTCGAAGTCGGGCTGCCAGCCGTTCTCGGGCAGAAGGTCATAGTTGACAATCTTCGCGCCAAGCAGTTTCGAGAGACTTGTGTAGGTGGGATAGCCGGGATTGGGCACGAGGACTTCATCTCCGACGTTGACAAACGCCAGAGTGACATGCAGGATGCCCTCCTTGCTGCCTATGAGAGGCTGAATCTCGCCGTTCGGATTGAGCTCTACACCATACCAGCGTTTGTAGAAAGAGGCCATTGCCCGACGCAACTCGGGGATGCCTATCGTGGGCTGATACCCGTGAGCCGTGGGCTTTCGGGCTTCCTCGCAGAGCGTCTCGACAGTCTCCGGCGACGGAGGCATATCGGGGCTTCCTATTGCGAGGCTGATGACGTCCTTTCCTTCGGCGTTCATCGCCGCCACTTCCTTCAGCTTGCGGCTGAAGTAATACTCTGTTACGTCGGCCAGTCTGTCAGCCGGACGGATGTTAAATGGTTTGCTTTCCATCTTCGTATATGCCAAGTTGTTTGAGTTCGCGGGTAAGCGGAGTAATCGCGTTGAGCGCCTGTCTGTAGCGTTTCTCCTCGCCGAAAGAGAGGTCGATGTAGAACATGTATTGCCACTCTTGCCCGATAATCGGCAGACTTTGTATCTTTGTGAGGTTGAGTTTATAGAAGGAGAGGACCGACAGGATGGCGCTCAGGCTGCCTTCCTCGTGGGGAAGCGTGAAGACGAGGCTCGCCTTGTTGATAGTCCTGGCGCTGCGAATGGCCGTAGCCTTCTGGGGATGAGCGAGGACGAGGAAGCGAGTGAAGTTGTGTTTGTTGGTCTCGATGCCTTCCCTCAGCACTTTCATGTTGTAGATTCTGGCGGCGTCGCGATGGCAGATGGCAGCGTGTCCCAGCCTGTGCTCCTTGCTGATGTCGGCAGCGGCTCCTGCTGTGTCGGCCACTTCGACCACCTTGAAGTCCGGATGTCGCGTGAGGAACTGGCGGCATTGCATGAGTGCGACGGGATGGGAGTTGACCTCCTTGATGTCCTCCCAACTCTCCTCGGGCAGACACATGATGCTGTGGCTGATGCGGAGCTTGTGTTCGCCCACAATCGTCATACCGCTGTCGCGCAGCAATTCGTAGTTGTGAAGCAGGCTGCCGGCTATTGTGTTTTCTATCGCCATGAGTCCCAGCAGGTCTTCCTCTGCCTTGAGCCGGGCAAACATCTCCTCGAAAGTGTCGCAGCATACCAGCTCCACCTCCTCGTTTTCGAAGAAGTGATGAGCGGCTATGTCGTGGAAACTGCCCTTGATGCCCTGTATTGCTATCCGTTTTGCCATTGAGAATTGAAAATTGAATATTGGAAATCAAAAAGTCCCGCTTCACGATGTGAGCGGGACTCTTGTGTTATATCTTGTTTCTTCTTATACCTTATTTATATATATACGGCGGCCCGCTTCACCTTATCTGCTAAAGTAAAAGTAATAATAGAAGCCCCAAAAAGAGTTGCCGACGTTTTTCATTTGTTTTTTCGTTTGCGAGTGCAAATTTACGTCAAATCTTTCTTTTTGCCAAGAGAAAAGCCGATTTTTTTTACAAAATACTGCAAAATAAGTACCATCGCTTGGAAAAAAGCTATGCCAGACAGCCTGCGTCGGTCGTCTCGGCCGCCTATGTTGCAAAACATCGCAGGCGGCGTTCGTTGATTTATCATGATGCAGCAATTGATTATTCATGATGCAGCAATTGATTTATCATGATGCAGCAACGAACTTGACTGGCGAGGTTGGGCAGGATGGTGTGTTAGGAAGCGTGATTCCGCGTGTTGAGGCGATAGAGCTGCCAGGCGTTGAAGAGGTTGTGCCAAATGGTGTAGAAGCCGCCAGCCACGGAGGTAAGGGGGTCGAGGAACGTGTAGCCCACCCAGATGGCCAGCACCGTGTTCTTCTGTCCGCAGGCTTGTCCGGCAGTCACGCTCTCGTCATAATGTCTGCCCACAAGCCTGCCCGTCGTAAACTGCGCGATGCAAGCCACGAGGGAGCCTACGAGAATCAGCAGGCAAACTGGCAGCGATGCCTCGGTATGCACGAGAATCCGTGTGGTGACGGCTATTGCAAGCGAGAGCGAGACCAGCCAAAGGTAGAAAGGCAGGTCGGGAATCGAGGTCAGCCGGCGCAGCAGAGTGGGGGAGATGCGACGGATGATGAGGGCGAGAAACAGGGGGAAGATGAGCAGGGGAAACACTTTCCGGATAATCATCCAGAAGGAAAGCCAGAAACTCAGGCCGCCAGTCGGGTTCACGAGAGGCACGAAAGCCGAAATGAGGACTGCGGATGTGAGGTTGATCAGCAGGGTGTAAGCCGTCAGCGAACCGACGTTGCCGCCCAGTTTGGCCGTCACCACCGCCGCCGCCGTCGCGGTAGGGCAGAGGAAACAGAGCATCGTGCTTTGCAGGCAGACTCGTGTTGGCAGGTCCTCCGTCGTTTGATGAAACAGACAGAGCAAGGTCGCGACGCCTGCCTGGAAAGCCAGCAGCCACCATTGCCAGCCGCGAAGTCGCATGTCTTTGAGCCGGATGCGGCAGAACGTCAGCGTCAACATCAGGAAAATGAGCGTGGGCTGCACATAGCCGATACCTTCCAGGACCGCCTCCCTGACTGCTGTCGGGAGCTCAAGGCTCTTGCCAAGAAAGTAGGCAGAGGCACCCGTCATCATGCTCAGGGGCAGCGACCAATCCCTTATGAATCTTCTAAAGTCCATCGTTTCCCGTTTTGGGGGAGTTAAAGAAGTTAAGGGAGTTATCGCTCGCTTTGCTCGCCTGGAAGTTAAAGGACATTACTTGTGGATGCTCACATCGTGATGCGAAAGCTATCGTCCTTTAACTTCTTTAACTTCCTCTAACTTCTTTAACTTCCTTTCTCTATTCCTTTTTGCCGCACAAAATTAGTCAAAATCTTCCGCATAGCAGGTTTTTATTGCAAGAATATTTCGTTATGTGAGGTCTTTTGACTATCTTTGCAGCGCGATAGTATATTATATTATGGAAGCTGTTACAAGAAGAACAAGAACAGTAATAAGACCAAAGAAGCAATTGTCAAGAACGATGAAATGGGCTTTGGCACACAAATGGAGCATAGAAGTGCTTGACCCTGAGTTGCAGGCGCAATGCAAGAGCTACAAAGACGGGCAGAAAATAGTCAGAGCCAATGAGGCTGATGCTTGACACCTGCGTGGTTATCGACCTGCTGACCGACCCTGAGAATATGAGTCAGGGTGCTCGTGACTTGCTTGGTGACCCGGAGAATACGCTTTTTGCCAGTTGCGAGACAATGCGAGAACTGGTAGTACACTTCAACAACAAGCAGCTGCTTAACAAGCGTTGGAAGTCGGCAGAAGAGTTGTTACAAGCAGTAGAATATGACCTTAACATCGAGTTCTTGTCCATCCGGCGTAATGTGGTTTATACTTATAGTCGTTTGCTCCTCAATGAAGCACAAGGACATAATGACCCCAGCGACCACATAATCATTTCTCATGCAATTGCAGAACACATGGCTCTCATGTCGAGCGACAGGAAATTCCCTTTCTATCGTAATCAAGGGCTTGAGCTTATTGAATATTAAGAACAGTAAATAGTAAATCATTAAACAGTAAATCATCTGATGAACCTTTATATCAGATACTTCGACGAGGAGGTACTCGTCTATAGCGTTGAGGAGGCTTTGGAATTCCTTGCTTCTTTGGAGGACGTTGAAATCAACGATTACATCCGCCTCGAGCTGGAGAAATTCATGTCGGGCAGCGCTATGTTCCCCAAACACATCAAGGTAAATCAGCGCTCCTTCTTCATCGCCATCAAGACGACGGCAGCCACGATGGAGGAGTTCAAGGCAAAGGGAGCCAACCAGGCCAAGCCTGAGAAGGTGGGTCAGAAGGAGGCTTTGGCCAATTACACCAAGCCCCAGTCCGGATGGTATGCGGCAAAGATAACCTTCAAGCGCGTCATCGTGTCGGCCGAAACACAGAAATGCCAATATGTCGACACGCCTTTTGTCTGCAAGGTAAAGGCCGAGAGCGCCCAGGACTGCTATGACAAGGTGATAGCTCACCTTCGCAACCGGCAGGATATCGACCCTCGCAGCCAATACCCAAGCATTAAGAATCAGAACTTCGAGTTTAGTTTTTTAGGGTGACCCCTTAGCCCTTTTCCCGGGACACAAAAGATAATTGTAAATGGCAAGCGGCCAAAAAGCAACTTTCTATCTTCCCGACAAAGGAAGGCGGATGTTCTTTTTCCCTCCAAAAGGTGGATGGTGGGTTCTGTTGCTGTGCTTCGTGTTGACGACCACCATGTTTGCCGACAAGAAAAAGGGTAAGCAGATAGAGCAGATATATGTCCTTCCGGAACCGGATGCCCTGCCGAAAGCTCCGCTGCCGGAGCGCTCGGCGCCTCGTGTGGAAGAGCTTCGCGCCATCATTCGCCATACAGTGGCAGGCGGACAGGGCATTGATGTCTCGCACTATCAAGGCCGCATCGATTGGGAAGAGGTGGCAACCGATAAGACAATCAGCTTCGTCTATATCAAGGCGACAGAAGGCGCCAACCTGGTGGACGAGTTCTATCTGCGCAACCTCTATGGGGCGAAGCGCGTCGGCATACCTGCCGGAGCCTATCATTTCTTCAGTCCTTCGGTCAGCGCACTTGTCCAGCTGGAGAACTTCCGCTCTGTCGTTGACCCTCGTCAGCAGGACCTCATCCCCGTAGTCGATGTGGAGAAGCGGGGCAAGGCATCTCTCGTGCAGTTCCAGAGAAGCCTGAAGGCGTTCCTCGATGGTGTGGAACACATGTTCGGCGTCAAGCCCATCATCTATACAGGCGTGAACTTCTATGCAAAATACCTCGAAGGGAAGTTCACCGGCTACAAGTTCATGGTGGCTCGCTATGCGGATGAGTTCCCCGGATTGAGCGAGGATGTGCCCATCGTCCTGTGGCAATTCACCCAGACCGGCTATGCAGACGGAATAGGTGGACATGTGGACAAGAGCGTCTTCCTTGACCGCTATGGCTTAGCCGACATAATGCTTCCTTCCTCTGTCCGTGGAAAGAAGTAAAGCAAAAAAAGTAAGAAAAGGTTTTGCAGTAAGCGGAAAAAAGTGTATCTTTGTGGAGTCATACCTCAAAGAATGCACATAGTTATCGCCGGAAACATAGGCAGCGGCAAGACTACGCTGACCGAAATGCTCGCCCAGCACTACCATTGGGAGCCGATGTACGAGCAGGTGACGTTCAATCCCTACTTGGAGGATTACTACAAGGACATCCAGCGTTGGTCGTTCCCCATGGAAGTCTTCTTCCTCAAGGAGCGTTTCCGCGACCTCATGGAGATGCAGAAGAGCGGGAAAGACACGATACAGGACCGTTCCATCTACGAGGGAGTGTATGTCTTCGCTACCAACAACAAGCGGATGGGCAACCTGAGCGACCGCGACTTCGACACCTTCATGGAGCTCTTCGGACACATGACGAACATCATCCACTACCCGGACCTCATGATTTACCTGCGGGCCAGCATCCCCCACCTTGTCCATAATATCCAGAAACGCGGGCGAGACTGTGAGCAGACCATGCAGTTGGAGTACCTCAAAGGCTTGAACGACCTCTACGAAGACTTCATATATAATAAGTATAAGGGCAAGGTGCTGACCATCGAGGTTGACGAAATCGACTACCAGCACAACCCGAAAGACTTCAAAGCTATAACAGACAAGATCGACGGACTGCTCTACGGCATGTTCCCACTATAAAAGGTGAAAAGGTGAAAAATTGAAAAGGCTTCGCGCTGTCTTTCACTTCTTCATCTTTTTACCTTCCACCCATAAACAGTTTTACCTTTTCAACTTTTTACCTTTTATATTATGCATATAGCAGTAGCAGGAAACATAGGGTGCGGCAAGACCACCCTCACTAAGTTGCTCGTCAAGCGCTATGGCTGGACACCTCGCTTCGAGCCTGTCGAGACGAACCCGTACCTCGACGACTTCTATCAGGACATGAATCGCTGGAGCTTTAACCTGCAGGTTTACTTCCTCAACAAGCGTTTCCGCGATGTCGTCGAGATATCGAAGAGCACGGACACCATCATCCAGGACCGCACTATCTTTGAGGACGCACGCATCTTCGCCCCGAACCTTCATGCACAAGGCTACATGAGCGACCGCGACTTCAAGAACTACAGCGACCTCTTCGACCTGATGATGTCGCTGGTGGGACTGCCCGACTTGCTCATCTACATACGCAGCTCCATCCCCAACCTCATCGCTCAGATTGCCAAACGGGGCAGAGAGTACGAGCAAAGCATACGCATCGATTACCTCAACGGCCTGAATGAACGCTATGAAGCATGGATTAAAGACTATCCCGGCAAACTCCTCATCGTGGATGGCGACGTGCTGAAGTTCGAGGCGAATGTTGCCGACTTCCAGCGCATCACAGAGCAAATCGACGCGAAGCTCTACGGCCTCTTCCCGGAAGAGTAAAAGGAAAAGCCCTCTGCTTCAGTTTAGGCAGAGGGCTTTATTGTGTTATGTTGTGACCTTAGAACTTGAAGCCAAGCGTGCAGGTGATGGTCTGACGCGTGAGGTCAACGCCAACAGGGTCAATTGTCTTGTCTGCGAGGGCAGGATTGTCGAGCACGAATTGCGGAATGAGCTCTTGGTTTGTGTTGGTGTAGCTTGTGTCGAAGGCATAGAAGTCAGCCTTCTGATGACGAACCTTGTAAGCGAGATCCACATAGAAGCTCTTTGAATGGTAGCCCATGCCGAGCGTCAGGATGTTGGTGTTGCCGGGACGCATGTAGCTGGTGCTTGTGGCATAGTCCATCGCAGCACTATTGAGGTTGTACTGGTCGAAGCCGATGTTCTTCTTGTAGGCAGACGTGCTGAGGTTGTAGCCCAGTCGGAATGCCAGGTTCTTCGTGGCGTTGGCTTCGACGCCGAGACGCAGAGTGTGTGTGCCGCGCATGTTGTCGCGGGTGAACTGGTTCATTGCCTTGTCCTTTACATTGCCTGAGGTTGAGCCGTCGGCGTACTCATCTCTGGGATAGCCCATGCTTGTGCCGGCGAATGCGGCATATTCATAGTCCACGTCCCAAGCGAATGTAGAGCCGATAGTGCTGCCGATGCTGGTGCGCACCTTCCAGGGAGAGCGTACGTTGAACTTGAGCTTGCTTTCCCAGGGCTCTATTCTGCTGCCTAATGTGTTCGGCTCTCGAGCAAGGTCGAACAGCGTGCTGTTCTTGAGGCGGTACCATGTGGGAGTCTCCACAACAACGCCGAAGCGGAAGGGACTGCTTTCGATGGGGCGGATGATGGTGCCGAGCTTGACGTTCACGCCTGTGCCTGAGACGCGGATGTCATTGTTGAGGTCATATCTTGCAACGCCTCCGAGGTCGTATTCCCTGTAGTATGTCCATCCACGATAGCGCATGTTGTCCACGCCGATGGTCAGGCCGATGAAAGCCCTGTCGTTGATGTTGGTGCTTGCATTGAAGTCGAACGACTGCAGGGAACCTTCGCTGTGGTGTGTGTATTCGTTGCTTGAGGTCGATGTCTCGTTGTAGCGATAGACGTTTCCGCTGGCGTTCTTCTTTACCGAGAAGTAGCCATTCTCCAGAGCCATGCCGGCAAGGTTGTTCTGCCAGCCCTCGTCCCAGTCCGTCAGCTCTGCCACCTGGTCCAGCTGGCTCAGCTCGTGCGTGTCGGGATTGTCTGCGTAGAAGTTATGGTTGAAGTTTATCTTCTTCTGGAAGTTGAAGGCGAAGTTGACGTAGGGGCAGGTCTCGCCGCCGGTCTTCATGTTGAGGACGAAGCCAGCCTGGTCGAAGGTGAACTTGCCGCGATTCTCTTCGCTGATGCTCGACTTGCCCCAGAGGCCGCCCATCGTCAGGGCGATGTCGTTCTTGCGATACAGTCCGATGCCTGCCGGGTTCCAGCTGATGACGCTCATGTCTGCGCCGAGTGCACCGAGAGCACCGCCCATGCCGACGTAGCGGGATGTGCCGATGACGTCGCTGGAGCCGTTTGTGATGCGTTCGTTCATGTAGCTGTCCTGTGCATGGGCTGCGAAAGCGACAGCAAGGAGGGAAAGAAAGATATAGCGTTTCATTGTTTAATAACTGTTTAATCGTTTACCGTTTACCTTTTTAGTTCGGGCGGATTGTAGTCCGACCGTTTGGGATATAGGGATTTGTAGTCCTGTTATTCTTGCTTTTAGTGCATTGTGAATGCTTATATTCTATGCTGTCGGATTGCAAATCCGCCAGAACGAAAGGTCTTTATCTGCGACCGCCGCCTCCGCGTGAGCCGCCGCCACCGCCTCCGCTGAAGCCACCGCCTCCGCCGCGAGAGCCTCCGCCGCCGAAACTGCCTCCTCCGCCTCCGCTGAAGCCGCCTCCGCTGCTGTAGCTGCCGCGTGAGCTGCCTCCACTATAGGTGCTGGTGCTGCTGCCTCTTGATGAGCCGCTGCTGTAGGTGCTGCTGCCTCTTGATGAGCCGCTGTTGTAGGTGCTGGTGCCTCTTGAGGAAGAGGTGCTTGTAGAGGTTGTGCCTCTTGAGGAGCCGTTGTTATAGGTACCGCGTGAGGAGCTTGTGCCGTTGCCTCGCGAGGTCATCGTGCCGCGTGTGGTTCCGGTATTGGCGTTGCCTCTCGACGAGCCTTGGTAGGTGCCGCGTGAGCCTTCGCCTATCTGCCTGCTTGTCCCTTCAGACCTTGTGGCTCCGCGAGAGCCGTAGGAAGTGGCCGAGCGCGATGCTCCGATGCGTCCGTTGCCAGACCTGCCGCCGCTTGCTCTGCCGCTGTAGGTGGCAGAACGCTGACCGAGGTTGCGTGCTGCGGTTGTCTGCTGACGGGGATGATGCCAGCCGTAGTCGCCGTGATAATAGCCTCCGTAGTAGCCGCCATAGTACCAGGGGTCGTACCATCCGTAGTTGTGCCAGCCCCAGCCCCAGTCGTACCAGCTATAGTAGCCGTAGCGATAGTAGGGTGCATACCAGCCGTACCAGGGATCGTACCACGGGTCGTACCATCCGTAGCAGTAGTCCCAGATGTAGGGGTCGTAGAGGCGGAAGCCACGATAGCGGTAGAGGCGGGACGTCAGACAGAAGTCTCCGTCGTTGAGGCCGTCGTTGTATCCGGCATAATAGCCTGCGTCGTAGCCCGACATCTCATTCTGTTCGGGATTGGTCGAAACGAGAAGCGTGTCGCCTTTCAGTTGATAGGAAGGAGAGCCTGACTGCTGGGCCGAGCCGCGACGGTTGTACTCATCCACATCGCGAAGCTGACCGGTATGGTAGTCGGCGTTAGGATCGCCTTCGTCGTCGATGGAAGCTTGTGAACTTACCTGTGCGGATGAAGTCGTGTTCTGCTGGTTCTTCTTCTTGGAAGAGAAGGAGTACATGTCGTCGTCCTGTGCTGATGCGCTGAAGCATACAGCCAAGAGCATCATGAGGGTAATAACATTTGCTTTCATAGTATGTTCCTTGTTAATAATTGTCGCTTTATACCTTTTCAATTTCTCGGTTTTTCAACTTTCTTGATGCAAAGTTAAGGAGTTTTGCGTAATATGCAAAGGGGAAACGCCTATTTTGTGGAGGAAATTTCCCCAACTGGGGAAAAAGAGCTACATTTGCAGAGGAAATGAACAACTCTCCACAGACGGATGCCCGACACGACATGCGGCCTTGCAAAACTTGGCGTGCTGTGTTCGTTGCTGCATCATGACAAATCAATTGCTGCATCATGAATAATCAATTGCTGCATCATGATAAATCAACGAACGCCGCCTGCGGGGTTTGGCGACGACCTGAGCGGAGCGGACCGAAACCGCGTGGGGAGAGGGGTGACTATACATTATTATATATATTATGAAGTACTTCGAAGTGACTTGCAAGATACGGCCTTTCAGCGAGGATGCTGCGGATCTTCTGTCCGCATCGCTCTCCGAGATTGGCTTCGAGGCCTTTTCCCAGACAGAGGACGGCCTGCTGGCTTATGTTCAGCAAAAGGATTGGAGTGAGGACAGGATGCGCGAGGCGGTGCAGGACTTTTGCCTGCCTGGCGTCAGCATCAGTTATTCGTTGGCCGAAGCGCCCGACGAAGATTGGAACCAGGTCTGGGAGGAAGAGGGGTTCCAGCCGGTGAGCCTCCCCCTTGCCCCCTCCCAAGGAGGGGGTGTGATAGTGGTCCACGACGTCAAGCACACAGATGTGCCGCCTGCCAAATACGACATCCTCATCACGCCCCGCCTGGCGTTCGGCACGGGGAGCCACGAGACGACGCGTCTCATCCTGCGCACTCTCGCCTCTCTCCACCTGGAGGGGAAGCACATCATCGATGCCGGAACGGGCACAGGCATCTTGGCTATCATGGCCATCAAGCGGGGAGCGGCAAGCGTCTTCGCCTACGACATCGACGAGTGGAGCGTGGAAAACACCAAGGACAACCTGCTGCTGAACAGCATCCTCACTCTGACTCCCCCTTGTCAGGGGAGAACAATATGCCCCTCTCCCTACAAGGGAGAGGTAGGGAGAGGGTCCGTTATGGTCGCTTGCGGCGATAGCTCTCTGCTCGAAGACCAGCCGAAGGCCGACCTCCTCATTGCCAACATCAACCGAAACATCCTGCTTCAGGACCTGCCGCGATTCGCCGCGTCAATAAAGCCAGGCGGTCAAATGATACTGAGCGGCTTCTATCTCTCGGACATCCCTGCTTTGACAGAAGCCACCGTGCAGCACGGCTTCAGCCTGCTGCAAACGGAAAACGAAGGGGAATGGGCAATGCTCCTATTCGAAGCGGATGCTCTTGGCGGGCGTGATGTTTGACACCACAAGGCTGGGCACAATCATAGCCAAACCGCAGAGGACAAGCGTGCCCAGGTCGATGGCAAGCACCCACCACCAGTTCACCAGCACAGGAACCGCCTCCACATAGTAAACATCGGGATCCAACGTAACCAGACCCGTGAATTTCTGCAGGTAGATAAGGGCGAAGGCCAACAGGTTGCCGAGCACGATGCCACGCAGAATGATCAGCATCGCGTAGTTGAGGAAGAGATGGCGGACTTGTATGTTGCGCGCCCCTAAAGCCTTCATGATGCCGATGAAGTTGGTGCGTTCCAGAATGATGATAAGCAGACCGCTCACCGCAGTAAAGATAGAGACACAAATCATCAGGATAAGAATGACCACGATGTCCATGTCGAGGAGATTGAGCCAAGCGAATATCTGCGGATGCTCCATGCGGATGCTCATGCTGGAATAGTATTCGCCGTAGGCATCCTGCTTGTGGTTCACCTCGTTCACCACGTCGAGCCAGGTCTCATCAAGCTTGTCGAAGTCCTTCAGCCTTATTTCCGCACCGCCGTACTGCTGGCTGTCCCATCCCAAGAGGCGATGGATGGTGTAGAGGTCGGTGTAGGCAAAGTTCTTGTCGAAGTCGGTAAGGTTCGTGCGATAGATGCCTGCCACGGAGAACTTCCTTGCCCGAACCGTCTGCTCGAAGAAGTAGGCATAGATGGTTTCGCCTACATCGACCTGCATCTCGCGAGCCATCGCCTGCGAGATGACCAGCTTTCCTGAGCCCGCAGAGTCCGTGAACTCGGGTATCTCGCCCTTTACCAAGTGGTTGCTTATGAAGCTTTGGTCGTAGTCTTGTCCTACGCCTTGAATCGCGATGCCCCGGAAGTTGGCGTCGGTCTTCAGCATGCCCGGCTTCGTGCAAAAGCGTGCGACGGATGCCACATTGGGGATAGCCGAGAGTCGCGAAGTGATGGAATCGTCGATGACAATCGGACTATACTCTTGCTGGCCGAGGCTCCTGTAGTTCATCACCTTGATGTGTGCTCCGAAGCCCAGCACTTTGTCCTGCACTTCTTTCTGGAAGCCCAGCACGATAGCCACGCTGACCAGCATCACGGCCAAGCCGATAGCAACGCCCACGGTAGCAATGCCCGTGGCGAGACGCGAGGCGCGTCCGCTGCTTCCGCCTTCTGCAAAGAGCCGCTTAGCTACGTACCAGGTGAACAAGTTCAGTTAAGAGTTATGAGTTAAGGGTTAAGAAAGAATGATTCAGATATTGGAATTTAATGGGAAGGGTTGCATTAGCGTTACTGATTAGAGATAAGTATGGTATTTTTCTTAACTCTTAATTCTTAACTCTTAACTCTTCCCGGATACGCTTCCAAAGCCTTGCGAAGCACGAACAGCGCGCGAACCAGGTCCTCTTTCTTCAGCACATAGGCCAGTCTGACTTCGTTCTTGCCGATGCCAGGCGTGGTGTAGAAGCCGGCGGCGGGAGCAAGCATGACCGTCTCGCCCTCGTAGTTGAAGTCGCTCAGGCACCAGGCACAGAACTTCTCGGCATCATCGACGGGCAACTTAGCGACCGTATAGAACGCTCCCATCGGGATGGGGCTATAGACGCCGGGTATCCTGTTGAGTCCGTCGATGAGGCATTTGCGTCGTTCTACGTACTCATCATAGACCTCGCGACCATACTCCTCGGGTTCGTCGAGACTTGCCTCGGCCGCAATCTGCCCGATGAGTGGGGGACTGAGGCGTGCCTGGCAGAACTTCATCACGGCCTTGCGAACCTCTTTGTTCTTGGTGATGAGGGCGCCGATGCGTATGCCGCACTCGCTGTAACGCTTGCTCACGCTGTCGATGAGCACGACGTTGTTCTCGATTCCCTCAAGGTGGCAGGCGCTGATGTAAGGGCTGCCCGTATAGATGAACTCGCGATATACCTCGTCGCTGAAGAGGTAAAGGTCGTACTTCTTGACGAGGTCGCGTATCTGATTCATTTCGCGACGCGTGTAGAGGTAGCCCGTCGGGTTGTTCGGATTACAGATGAGGATGGCACGCGTCTTCTCGTTGATGAGCTCCTCGAACTTCTCGACCTTCGGCAGGGAGAAGCCCTCCTCGATGGTCGTCGTGATGGTGCGGATGACGGCACCAGCCGAGATGGCAAACGCCATGTAGTTGGCATAGGCAGGCTCCGGCACGATTATCTCGTCGCCAGGATTGAGGCAAGCCAGGAAGGAGAACAGCACCGCCTCGCTACCCCCGCTCGTGATGATGATATCCTCAGGCGTGAGGTTGATGTTGTACTTCGCATAGTAGCCTACCAGCTTCTTGCGATAGCTGAGATAACCTTGGCTGGGGCTGTACTCGAGGATGGTACGGTCGATGTTCTTTATGGCATCAATCGCCGCTTGGGGTGTGGGAAGGTCGGGCTGACCGATGTTCAGGTGGTAAACATGTATTCCTCTGTCTTTTGCGGCGTATGCCAAGGGAGCCAACTTGCGGATAGGCGACTCCGGCATCTCCACGCCTCGTACGGAAATCTGTGGCATAGGTTTTGTTTGTTATATAGTCCTTTTGGGGTGCAAAGGTACGAATAAATTAAGAATTAAGAAAGAAGAATTAAGAATTAAAGTATGTTTTGCTTGTGTATGTGCTTGCTTTTCCGTATTTTTGCGACGCAGTAAGGATTAAAAGACATCATGCAACAACAGATTCTGCACTTGCTTTGCACAGCCGGCACATGCCGTCTCTACTTCTCCGGGCACGAGCATCAGCTCGTGGCGGGCTGTTGCATGATAGCGATGGCAAGCCATGTCGGGCAACTTCAACCCTCTCCGGATTGCCAGCTTTATCAGATTCTTCTGCCTGCCGAACAACAGGCCAGCCTGATGCCTCACAGCAGTTACGGGACATGTGGATGGCTGCATCTCTTCATGCATCCCATCTTCCCGTTGGAGGGAGACGTGCTTTCCGTTGTAGAACACGACTTTGAGGAGGTTGCTTTCCGCAGGGAACATACACCGGAAGCCTACCGTGAGGAGGCCGTCCTGCAAGGCATGCGAGCCCTCTACCTCGACGTTATGAACGCTCACGCCGCGCTCTTCGAACGAGAAGAAGCAAGCCAGAGGGCAGCCGACATCATGTCGCGTTTCATCCGCATGCTGGAGTCGGGTACCTACAGAATGCACAGAGACGTCGCCTATTATGCCGGTGAACTCTGTGTCTCGCCAAAGCACTTGCACAAGATATCGACTCAAGTGAGCGGACGCACCCCAAGTTATTGGATCAGGCAGTTCACCGTGATGGAAATCAAACACCTGATGATGCATGGAAAACTAACGGCAAAAGAGGTGGCGGGAAAGCTTAACTTCGACAGCGCCTCGCATTTCAGCCGCTATCTCAGCCATTAAGGGAAAAATCGACAACACGTTGCGAAATCTGGGTTTGGCTGCGTGCGTACATTGTTAATACCTTTGCACCCAGAATTATAAGGTATTAACTTTGTTACATAAAACACCACGCTATGCAAGTCCGCACATTATTATTATTAGGCACCTGTGCTGCAAGCATCTCTCTGCAGGCAGAAACGCAAAACGAAGGCATTCAGGATACGACAAGGATGAGCGAGGTGGTCGTCACCGGAACACGTGACGCCACCGACCAACGCCATCTGCCTTTCACCGTTACAAGTATTAGCAACGAGAAGCTCAACGAGAACTACCGCTCTTCTGTCATTCCGACAGTAATGGAACAGACGCCGGGCCTCTTCTCTACCAGCAGAGGCGTGCTGGGTTATGGCGTGAGCACCGGCGCAGCAGGCAGCATGATGGTTCGTGGTGTGGGCAGTGGTGCTCGGCTTTTGGTGCTGATAGACGGTCAGCCACAATATGCCGGCCTCATGGGTCACCCTATTCCCGATGTCTATCAGACCTTGATGACAGAGAAGGTTGAAGTGCTTCGCGGCCCTGCATCGCTGCTCTACGGAAGCAACGCGATGGGCGGCGTGGTGAATATCGTCACGCGACAGATGAACGAGGACGGCTGCAAGACAAACATCTCCCTGCAGGGCGGCAGCTACGGAACCTTCCAAGCCGATGCCGTGAACCGCTTCCGCATGGGTAAGCTCAGCACCATTGTCGGCGCTCAATACCAGCGAACTGACGGCCATAGGCCTAACAGCGCGTTCGAGCAGTTCGGCGGGTATGCCAAGATTGGCTACGACTTCTCCGACCATTGGAAAGCCGTGGCCGACGCTAATGTTACGCACTTCAATGCCAGCAACCCAGGCCCCGACTATGCTCCGCTGCTCGACAACGACTCCAAGATTACCCGCGGCCTTGCGAGCATCAGCCTGAGCAACAGCTTCGTGCGAACCAGCGGTACGCTTCGACTGTATTGCGACTGGGGACATCACAACATAGACGACGGCTATGAAGTAGGCGGAACGCCCAGGCCATCGCTCTACAAACACGATGACTACATCGCTGGCATCTCTTGGTACCAGAGCGCGCACTTCTTCGCAGGCAACACCGTGACCGTCGGCCTCGACTGGCAACACTTCGGAGGCAGCGCTTGGAACGAAAGCAAGCAGACTGGTGTCAAGACGTATCTCGTGAAGGATAAGGACGGCAACCTTGTGGAGAACCAGCACGCAGACGAGGTGGGAACCTACATCGACTTCCGTCAGGACATCTGCAAGTGGCTGACCGTGGATGCAGGCCTGCGAGTCGATTGGCATTCTGTCATTGGCACAGAGCTTGTGCCTCAAGGCGGTCTGGCCTTCCATCCCACACGCAATGCCGACATCAAGGCGCTGGTGAGCAAAGGCTTCCGCAACCCCATTATCAAGGACATGTATATGTTTCCGCCTGCAACGACTGACCTGAAGCCCGAGCGCATGATGAACTACGAGCTTGCCTACACACAGAGGATAGCAGGGAAGGCACACATCGGGGCCAACATCTTCTACATCAAGGGCAAGAACCTTATCAACACTGTCAGGATAGACGGGCGTCCTCGCAATGTCAACACGGGCGACTTCGAGAACTGGGGGCTTGAGCTTTCCGGCGACTACCGCATCAATAGGCATTGGAGCGTGGACGGCAACTACTCGTACTTACGAATGGAGACGCCCATTATTGGTGCTCCCGAGGGCAAGCTTTACTTCGGCGGCAAGTACCACAACGACAAGTGGACTGCCACAGCTGGCGTGCAGAATATCAGCGGACTCTACATTGCTGCCGACCAAAAGGAGAACTACACCCTTCTGAACGCTACCGTCAGCTACAAGGTGCTGCCTTGGATGGCTCTTTTTGCCAAGGGCGAGAACCTGCTGGCTGAGCAATACCAGACCTACGACGGCTTCTACATGCCGAAGGCCACCTTCATGGGCGGCGTGAAGCTCGACTTCTAAGAAAGCAATACGATAAAAGATGGGCATCCCGAAACGATTTGGGATGCCTATCATCTTTTAAGACTATTTGTCAAACATGATGGTTATCTCTGCCCAGGACGACTCGCCAGGCACAAAGGTGCTGAATGATTTTCCGTCGAATCCCTTGTAGAGAATATTGTTAATCTTCATAGTGCTGGCTTCTTCCGATGCATTGAACACCTTCTCGTCGGAGGAGTTGAACGTGCACGGCACATTGAGCAATTCCACATCAAGGCTCTGGCTTCCGTGGCTGCTGTAGCTGACACGGCTGATGACTGGACTGCCCGTGTTCGGGTTGGTCATGTCGATTGTGATGTTGTCGGTCATGCCGCCATTGCTTCTCTTCGCCGTAATGGTGAAGCCGGTGGATGTCTTTATTGTTGTGATGCCTTGCGAGAAGTAAGTGCCGAAGGCAGCATTACGCGTTTCGCCCTGATTCCCTACGAGGAACGATGAGTCGAAGTCGATGCTCTTGACGGCAAGACCTTCCTTCTTTAGTCTTAGCTCTGGTGTGATGGCGCTCATGTGCATACTCTTGTTCCCCTTGTTTGTGATGAGGGTAAAGACATTCAGGTGTGCCTTCTCTTCTTTCATGAAGCTCAAATCGAGGACTATCGAGTCGCCGCCAGAGAAGGTGCCGTCCAACCAATGGATATCCCTGGGGTTGGTGTAATAGAATACATGGGCCTGCACGTCCTTACCGCGTTGCTTGAGTACGAATTCCTTTTTGTCGAGGTCGGCGATGTTTATATTGATTTCGTATCGCTGCAATTTGCAACCATAAGCTGAACACGGTTCCTGATGTTCCGGGTATTTCCCATCCTCGGAGATTTTGAACGTGTTCTTGACCAGTTGGAAGGGGTAGATGTCGGGCAGCACCTCGCCCTTCAAGAGGCTGATGAAGTAGGCGTCGAGGTTGTTGCCGTCGAACATGTTGTTGCCGTGCTTGGTTGCCCAGGCCTTCAGGGTGGCGAAGGCACTTTTGTCGGTAGCGTCGCGCCATAGCTCAAAGAGTTCTATGGTGCTGTCCAGTTTCATCTTCTTTGTCATGTACTCCAGCAAGGGTGCCACTCCATATCCATGGTTCTGATACATGGTATGGTTTATTGCACTTTCTGCATCGCCGTCGTAGCCACTGCCTATATCTATTAGTCCTGCTGCCAAGGACTGCGGCAGATAGTCCATAATGAAACTGACGTTAAGTTGTCCTTTATTCATGAATTTCTCTGCCCATACGGCGCCCGCCTCTTTAAGTATGGCATCTTCGCCGTTCTCGCCGGCCTTGTACCATGAGAGGCGCGTGTCGTAATCGGCTTGGAAGTAGTGCATCAACTCGTGGATGAGGGTCTGCTTCATGGTGATGGTATCATCGTTTGCCACCAACTTCTCGAGGCCAATGGTTATGGTGCTCATCTCGTCGGTTATCCTGCTCTGGCTGAAGAATCCATATTCATCCACGCAGCCTGTCAAGATGATAGGAATGTCGCGGTCGGTCTTCACCTTGTAGCCCAGCTTCTGTATCTGGCTTATTGCTTCGCCGACGGAGCGCTTCAGGATGGGGTACTTCTTTTGGAGCCTTGCCTTCTGTGTGCTGTTCATCCAGAGCAGTCCGAAGTTCTTGAAGTTGGGATAGGGGATGGCGCCCAACCATTCGGTCTTGGGACCGTAGTTGATGTCTGTGTGCCATTTCACTTCTCCGCCCTTGTCGGCATCGGCACGCGAGCTGGGGTCGTCGCCTTCCAGGCGCTGCACGTGAGCCAGGCCGATGGCAAAGTTGACGGTGTTCTTGCCGTTTTCCATTGCCGGCAGAGTCATTGTGTATTTGCCATTGGCGTAGGTGCCTTCCACGCTGTATGCGCTTACTATATATTTGTCGTACGACAGACTGTGCCCCAGGCTGCGTTCCACAAAGTAGATGTCGTCGGCGTGTTCTCTGCTTTTGATTGTTATCTTCACCGGCGCCTTTGTTGTAGAAGGCATAGTGATTTCGTAGAACTTCGACACTTCGTGTTCTCCGCCCACCTCGCCTGCGCTTAGCTCGGTGACTGCCACCTTGGAATCGGTCAGGAAGGTGCCGGCGGGGAAGGTCAGCAAGATGTCGCCCTTCGTGATGGTGCCGCCTGATGCAGGCACATTATGCCAGTCGCCGCTGCCGGCTGCCGGAGTCGAATTGCCGGGTTTGGTGTCTGCGGGGTCGTCTCCGGAGCATGAAACGAAGAGAAGTGCCGCTGCTGTCAGCATGAACAACATGAACAACATGTGCGACTTGCGCAAGAAACTGATAACTTTCATGGGGTTTTATGTGATTAGAGTGAGTATATAGCGTGTTATCTTCGGCAAATATATGACTTTTTTCGTGAACTCCAATGCAAAGTCGCACGAATAAAAGAGTTTTTCTGCATGCATATTTTGACGCCCCAGCTTATGCTTGTTGGCTTCGCATGCCGAATTTGCTGGGTTTATGTGGTCTATTTCTTTGAATGTCTGCGAGATAGGTGGCTTCCGAGTGCCTCGAAAAAATCTCCCCAAGGGGCATCGGAAAACGCCGCCTGCGGCGATGCCCAACGCCGCACGCGGAAATGCCCATCGCCGCACGCGGGGATTGCCATCGCCGCACGCGGCGTTTTGGGGGCCTGCCAGCGGCATCCGAAACCGAGCCGTCGGCATCCGTGAATTGAGGCGCCAAGACTCTGTTATTCAAACAGTTTATCGTCCAATGGCTTTACCTTGAGACTCCGAAGATGGGTGATGTCGTTCGATGGTACACAATCGTGGTGGAAGAGCCACCAGCGACCTTCATAACGAACGATGCTGTGATGAGTAGTCCAGCCCACTACCGGCTGCAGCAGTTCGCACTTGAAGCGGAACGGGCCGTAGGGATTGTCACCAACGGCCAGGCAAAGCAGATGGCTGTCGCCCGTCGAGTAGGAGAAATAGTAGCGTCCACCGGCCTTGTGCATCCACGAAGCTTCGAAGAAGCGATGTGGGTCGCCCGCCTTGAGGGGCTGACCGTCGGCGTCGAGGATGATGACGGGGTGCGGTGCCTCGGCAAACTGCAGGACATCGTCGCTCATGCGTACCACGAACGACGGCAGAGCTGGCGCGTCAGGCGGGCAGAAGAGCTGCGTCTTCTTGTCGCCGGCAGGGCCTAAAGGAGCCCCCTCCCCGCTCCCCCTTTGGGGGAGTGCTTGGGAGCGGCAAGGCGGCAAGAATGAGGCACTCCCCCAAAGGGGGAGCGGGGAGGGGGCTCTGTACCACTGCAGCTGTCCTCCCCATAGGCCACCGAAGTAGCAGTATATCTCGCCATCGTCGTCCTTGAAGACACAGGGGTCGATGCTGAACGAGCCTCGAATGGGATGCTCCTGAGGAATGAAAGGACCCTCGGGGCGCTCGCTGACAGCCACGCCCAGATGGAAGACGCCATTGTAGTCCTTGGCCGAGAAGATGAGGTAGTAGCGGCCGTTCTTCTCAACCACATCGTTGTCCCACATCTGCTTCTCCGCCCAGGGCACTTGGTCAACATCGAGGATGATGCCGTGGTCGGTGACGGGAGCTTCCAGCGGATTGCCTGAAAGCGAAAGCACATGGTAGTCGCGCATCTGGAAGTGTCCGCCGTCGTCGTCGAAGGCTGCTCCCGTCTCGATGTCGTGCGAAGGGTAGATGTATAGGCGGTCGCCAAACACATGGACCGAAGGGTCGGCCATATAGTCATTGGGAAATAGGTAACGTTCCATGGGATATGATTGATAATTGATGATTGATGATTGAAAATTGAAAAAGGGTAATTGAGAATGGATAGGCAGGGCTTCCTTTAGCTCTCTCTCCTCTCTTCGATCTCTTTGTTGATGTGGTCGATGACTTCGTCGGTCAGCTCATAGCGTGAGATGATGAACATGGCAAGCACGAGGAGCAGGGCAGGGATGACGCAAACGAGCCAGCGGATGCCTTCCTGAGTCAACGGTGTGAGCAGCTCCATGTCGTTCATGAAGTAAGCACCGGCGGCGTTGCCCACCGACATCATGGCGAAGGCTGTGATGAAGAACAGGGCAATGATGCGCAAAGGACGGTTGCGCATGAACTCTGTCCAGAGGTCGCTCACCTTCACGTTCTTGGTCTCGCTCTCGTCCATCACCACGCGCTCCTTCGTCTGCGAGAAGCAGAAGATGAGCAAGGCCAGTCCGACGAGAGAGAAGATGAGCATCGTCATGAACCAGGCATGCGAGTCCTTGGGCAGGTTGCTCGCCTCGGCAACAGGCTTGTAGCTGACCAGCCAGAGTACGAAGCCAGGCACCACGCCTCCTAAAGCCATGCCTGCCTTGAAGAAGATGCCTGTCAAAGCGTTCACAATGCCTGAGATGCGACGGCCTGTCGTGTACTCGCCGTAAGAGATGACCTCGGGAATGAGTGCCCACATGTACCCTGTCGCCACGATGACGCCCGTCGACTTGATGAACTGGGCGATATAGACCAGGATGATGTTCTCCTTGACCGTGCCGATGTGGCTGATGACATAGAGCATCGCCATGCCGAGGATGGCAATGGAAAGGAAGATGTAGAACATGTTCTTCTTGCCCACCTTGCGCTTGATGGCTGGCACCAAAGGCATGAAGATGAACGAAGGCAGCGAACCAAGCCCCATGAACAAGGCCATCTGGATGGGCAGACTCTCGGAACCTGCGAACAGGGCGACAATGATGGGCACGCCAGCCGATACGCAGAGGCCGCCCACATTTGCCATGAACATGCGGACAGAGGTGAGGATTGTTATCTCGTCTGTGTCACGCGTCAACGAAGAGTTCAGTGCTCCGTAAGGCACATTGATCAAGGTGTACAGCATGGACATGCCGACATACGTGATGTAGGCATATAGGATGGAAGGCTTGAAGCCGTCCCAGAAGCAGAGAATGGCAAGGATTGTCAACGGGATGCCGCCCATGATGAGGTACGAGCGGTACTTCCCCCAGCGGGGATTGTGTTTATCCACAAAGGTGCCGACCAGAGGGTCCCAAAGCACATCCACCAGCCGCACGACGAGGAACATCGTCCCTGCCAGTCCTGCAGACTTGGCCGCGTCGCCCCCAAGCACATAGACATCTGTGTAGAAGAACAAAAGATACATGCAAATGGTCTGGTAGATGAGGTTCTGTGCCAGATCTCCTGCCCCGAAGCCAATGCGTTGCAACCATGAAAGGTGATAGAAGCCTGCTTTTTCTGTTATTTCCATCTTCACGTGAGTTTTTGTTGTTTACTGCTCTTGCAAAGATAGCAAAAACGCCGCAAAGTTGTACGGAAACTTGAGAGAAAGAGACTATAAATGCGCGAAATGTAGTGTAATGTATGATAAATTGCTATCTTTGCAGAGGAAACAAACTAAAAATGGATACAACAATGACACGCAAACACTTCACCATCCTCTTCTTTTCGATGTTAACCTTGTTGGCCTGCTCTACGAAGGGCGAAAAGGCCGTCACCTTCCAGAACGAGGGCAATCCCCTCATCCGTTCATGCTACACGGCAGACCCGGCTCCCGTGGTGTTCGACGGACGCTTGTACCTCTACACAGGACACGATGAATGCTTCGAGGACAGCGCGGGCTACGAGGGGCTTTATGGCTTCAACATCACCAACTGGCTTTGCTTCTCGACCGAGGATATGCAGACGTGGACGGAGCATGGCGTAGTCCTCAGCCCTGCCGACTTCGGTTGGGCATCGGGCGAGGCTTGGGCAGCACAGGTTGTGGAGAAGGACGGCAAGTATTGGTACTTTGTCAGCACGCAATGTGCCGACCCTAACTGCAAGTCGATAGGTGTGGCCGTTGCCGACAGTCCCACCGGTCCCTTCCGGGATGCCATCGGAGAGCCGCTCATCGTGGACAGCATGACGCCCAACGCCCATCCTCTTGGCTGGTGGAACGACTTCGACCCGACGGTCTTCATTGATGACGACGGCACGCCTTGGCTCAGCTGGGGCAACGGAACATGCTTCCTTGCCCGCCTGAAGCAGAACATGACAGAGCTGGACAGCGAGATCATGTCCTTGCCGATGGAGAACTACGTGGAGGGGCCTTGGCTCTACAAGCGTCGTTCGGAAGAAGGCAAGGACTGGTGGTACATCGTCTATGCCTCGGGGGGACATGGCGGCGAGACTATCTCATACGCTATGGCTCCGGAGGTAACAGGTCCTTGGACCTTCAAGGGTGAGATAACAGGCCGCGCCAAAGACAGCTTCACCATACATCCGGGCATTGTTGATTTCAAGGGGCACACTTATCTGTTCTACCACAACAGCACCCTTTCCCTTCACGGCTACGGCCCTGCTACAGGCCGCCGCAGCGTTTGTGTGGATGAGATGTTCTACAACCCCGACGGCACGATTCGCCCCGTCACTCAAACCTACGGCAAGCCTGCTTCGGCAAAGGCAGAGACAGAGAAGTGATGCAATAGGCGAAGAGGGAAGGCCTTGTCACTTGTCCGCGTTGAGTTCCCGAGGCTGTATCTCGTTGTGCTCGCCGATAGTGAAATGGGGGTTCTCGGGCGCAAGACGGATATGTTTCAGCCGGTTGCAGTTCTTGAATATATCCTTCCCGATTCTGTGCAACGACTTGGGCAGGCTAATGGAATAGAGGTGGTCGCAATATGAGAAAGCATAGTTGCCCAGAGTCTCCATTCCTTCGGGCAGGGCAACGCTGAGCAAGGCTTCGCACGAGGTAAAGGCATTGTAGCCGATGTAGGTCGTGGTGCCGGGCAGCTGTATGTCAAGCAGATTGACGCAACCGCTGAAAGCCGCGTTCCCTATTGCTTTCAGGCCTGGCTGGAAGACAATGCGGTTGAGGTTACGGCATCTGCCGAATGTGTGCTGGCCTGTTCGCTGCAATGTGCCGGGTGCCACGAAGTGTGACAAGTATGTGCACTCGTAGAATGCCGAGTCGGGCAGTTCCTCCAGGTTCACCTCCTTCATGTCTATGGTGCGAAGCAACCCTTCACGCAGCATTTTCCGCAGGGTGGAGAAGTCGCGTCCGTCCATCTGGCCGCACAGTTTTATGTGCCGTGTGGTCAGAAGCTCGTGCTGGCCGAGTTGTGCCTCGAGCGTTCCCGGCTCGTCCAGGGTAATCTCCTTCATCGTGCCGATGTAGGTGCTGTCGGCCACGTCTGTAAGCAGCCATTGTTGCTGGCTGTAGCCTGCCAGGTCGTCCAAGTCGTAATAGCCGTCTTTGTTTCCTGCCCAACCCATGTTCACATGCACTTTCTGTTTCTTGCAACCGTCGATGATGAAGAGATGTCCGCCTTCCTTTTCGCTATAACCGCGATAGAGCACGGGTCTGCCTGCTTTCAGTTCTGTGAAGATTAGCTGGCGGAACATACTGTCGCGTTGGGGAGTGTCGAACGTGGCCCGTTCATAAATGGCCATGTGGTTGCTGTAGTTGAAAAGTCGTTTCAGGGCGCCCATCATTCGCGAGATGGATGTACTGCTTCCGTCGTCGCCATACTCGGTGAAGGACGACACGCCGCAGTCGCTTATGAGCTTGGCAACGGCCACCATCTCCTCTTTCTGCAGTACGATTGTCAGGTGGGGATACATCAGGTCCCATTCGTACTCGTATGTTTTATCGGGGCTCATGGACGGATACCGGTGGTAGTTCACCATCTGCGCCATAGCCACAGGGCCGCAGCCTGCCAGCATGTGAGCCGTCTCCCCCTTCGTGTCCTTTGTCTTCGGGCAGAGCAGGTTGAAGGGATGGCCTTGTCCCCACTGTGTCAGGATGAGCGGCTTTATGTTTTCGGGAAAGACATAGCCGTCCTGTGCCAGCGCCATGTGGCATATCGCAAGCAAGATGGTGACCAGTCCTGACTTTAGCTTCATGAGTTCTTTGTTTGTGGAGGTTGGAATGCTTCCTTATCGAGGACAAAGGTACGACTTTTTTCTAAATTTCACCCCTGATGCGGGAAAAAAACACGGCGGCAGGGGAAATCTTGCGTCCGCCACATTTGATGCTTCATACGCAAGCTGCGTCTCTACATACTCAACTTGCAAATATACATACGCAGGTTGCGTTTCTACAGACGCAGCCTGCGTATGAAGAATGTGGCTTTCCCAGAGGATGATGCCCCCGTGCTGGCAGATGTTTTTCCGAGTGCTACATCGTCTTTTCTTCCAGCACCTTCATCCGATGGCCGCCGACGACGATGCGTGTCTCGAAGCCGGTTGTGGCATTGGCCTCGGTGCTGGCCTTGATTATTTGACGGCTACGAACTGCGGTCGGTAGATGCCGCCTTCGCCCATGGGAGGCACGGAGGCATCGAAGGTGGTCCAGGGGATGGTGAAGATGCGGTGGAGCCGCTCGCAGTAATAGGAGAGCGTGATGCTCTCGCCTTTGCCGTTGGCTGCTACGGTAAGTGGGAAGAAGATGAGTCCTTCCTCCACAGTGGGTGCCGTGAGGCCGCGCACCTCATTGCCGATGGTAGCGCAGAGGAGGTCTTGCGTCGTCACATAGGGCTCCAGCTCGCGCTGCATCAGCAGCGATACGCTCATGGTCTGCTCGAAGGAGGTGTATTGCGGAGCCTGCCAGGCAGGACGCGCATCGTTGCCCGAAGCTATCGTCTGCGGTGTGGGCGAATGGGGATCGTTTTCGTCTGAGCCAGAGCAGGACAGAAAGACGAGCGGAAGGAGAAGGCAGAGCCATCGGCCTATCTTGATGAGTTGTTTCATATCTCTTGCTTTACTTGTCGTTAGTTACCTTACCGTTGTGAATGTAGAGGCCCGGACGCTTTGGTTTGCCAGGCAGGCGCATGCCATCCAGCGTGTACCAGTGTCCGTCGGAGTAATCGTATGAGGCTTGTGTGAAGCTGATGTCGGTAGGCTGTTCAGGACTTCCTATCACAGCATCTGCGGTATAGCAGTGGTCGCTGCCGGTGATGCTTACCACCTGACCGTCACGCTCCAAGCAGAAGGTCAGACGATGAGGCTCATCGTCGGGCTGTGCTACGTTGAGGTAGAACAAGCCGTCCTCGCCAGTCTCGGCCACACCTACACGGCTGGTTCCATTGAAGGCAACCAGCTGGTCGCCAGCCTGCAGCTCCACACCACTGACACTCGCAACGATATTCATCGAGGTCGCGCCGTTGTTCTCGAAGAGCGTCGTCCGGCGAGGAGCCATCCTGGCTCCAGAGTATCGGGACTCGGAATAGTAGCAGGGGTAGTAGAACGTGGCATCGGCCTTTGCTGTCCGCTTGAGCATGTAGCCTTTGCCGGCTTCCAGGTAGCGCAGCGTCCCCTTCCATACGAGGTTCCCGGAGGCGTTACGGCTGAGGATGGCAAAGTCGTCCTGCGACTTCAGCACATCGCCCTCGCTGGCCTCGGCACTATAGACCGACATGGCCTGTGAGATGGGCAGGTTCAGTTGCGGGAGGTAGGCGATGCGGTTCCAGCCCTGCCGCACGACGATGTCTTCGTCTACAGTCTTACCGCCGATGTGGACTACCTTCTTGCTGCTTGCATAGATGCGGAACATGCGTGTGGGGTCAATCTTCACGGATTGGCGCTCGTTGTCCCACTTGTAGCCTCGATCCGTGAACTGCGATTGGCGACAGAAATAGGTGGCGGCGAGCTGGTCGGTGATGACCTCGATGGCATCGCCGGGCTCCCAGTTAGAAGCACCATAGAGCAGGCCGCCAATGGTGACGGGGCCATTAGGCAATACATTCAGCGATACCCAATTCCAGCCCTTGCGCAGTTGCAGAGTCTCCACTTCGCTGTCGTTGTTCTCCAACAGCAAGGGGGCCGTGCTGCTACCCACGATGGCGTCAGGCTTGAAGCTTACACGCTGTCCGTCGCGCGTCTCCAACTTATATATCTGCCCAGAGGATGCGTCGTAGAGGCGGAACTCCAGCTCGGGTGTCTTGTTCGGCTTGCCATAGATGGTCAGGAAGGTCAGCACCTCGTTGGCGTTGGCTGTCTGGTCGGCATCGATGTTTGCCACTCCCATCACTTCCTGGTTCGGACCGAATACGGCCAGGATGTCGTTGGCATCTGCGGCCACCATGCCGTCAATGTAGGCACGTGCCACTATGTGCATCATCTGGTTCCCAGCCTTCAGGTCGTCGCTGACGGCCCATTGGGGCTTCTCCCCTGTTACCTTCACATTGAGATACAGTGGTTCGGTCATGCCGTCGTCGCCCACCAGTGAGATAAGCTCGTTGTAGGTGCCGATGTTGGTGTAGGGCGAGATGCTGAAGGTGATGGTTTGTTCATCCAAGGCTTCGATGCGGCCTTGTGTCTGCGAGGCGCTGAGCCAGTAGGGCAGGTCGCGCAACTCGAAGTTCTGCCTCTGCCCGCTTAGGTTGTGAATGGTGGCCTCGAAGGCAAGCTCTTCACCATAATTGGTTTCCAAGTCCGTGTGCTTGATGCTCCAGCGGAGCGGGTTGCGATAGACATAGAAGTCCATTGTCAGCGGACTTGCCATGAAGTTGCCGTTGAGGTCGGGCACCTCCTTCACGGTCACATAGACATTGCTCTTCTCAATCTGGAAGTCGGGTACGTCAAGGTTTACCAGCAGTTGGTTGCCGTTGGCCACATAGCTGAAGTTTATGTTGTCCAATTTATTGGTGCTTGTCATGGGAGCATATACATCGCGGGCAGCATGTGCATCGATGACGCTTTGCTCCACTAGCGTGTCACGCCGTGCGACCACATTGCCGCGTGCGTCCTTGTAACGCTTGAGGCTGATGCCGGTGGGCATGAGGCGCTGCGTGTTGTCATCCTGCAGCTCGCTTCGCCCAAAGTCCAGATAAGCCATCAGGGCTGCCTCTGTTCCAGTCGGCATCTTGTTGACATAGTTATGGAGCATATTGACGGGCAGCACGCTGCTGAACATAGCCACTTCGTCGATGTACCCCTTCATCACCTGCTTGCAGGTATGGGCATCGGTGTATGTGGCACCCAATGCCAGATTGTTTCCCATGATGCCGCCCAGACTATCCACGCTGAAACTCTCAACAAGCTTCTTGTCCATATAGATGTTGCCCACATTGCGGGAACGGGAGACAGTCATGGCAAAATGATGCCATTGGCCGTCGCTGCAAGCGGCATCGGTCGGGAACTCATGGCCTCCGGAGCGTACTACGAGGCGTCCGTCCTTGATGCCCACATTGATGTGGTTGCGGGCATCGGCCTCTGCCTGTGCCTCTCCGTTGGCAAGGAGCGTAGCCTCCTGGTCAGAGGTGTTGAACCAGAACATCAGCGTGTAGTCCTGAGCGTCGGTGCGCACAAAGCGGTCGGGCTGCAGACGGATGCCGTCCGTGCCGTCGAGACGCATAGACAGGCCTTGCGGGCGCTTCCAGTTTGTACTGCTGAGTGCCAGGTCGATGCCACTGCCAGCATGGTCGTAGCTGTACACACCCTCACCCTCATTCAGTCCATAGTAGCAGAGCAAGCCATGCTCATAGCCGGTAAGGGTCTTTTGGCCATACTCTGCCAGCTCTGCTGCAGAAAGCGCACGGTTCCAGAGGCGGAACTCCAGCATGTCACCTTTGTACCAGTTGAGTTCGCCGAGCTGTGCGTCTTCAGGAACATCGTAGTCAAAGCCCAGGCGCAGTTCGCTGTTGCCGCGATAAACGCCTTCCACTGTCTGCTCACCGATGAGGCTGTTGCCATCATAGAAGCGTATCGTCATGTCGTCGCTGCCCTGTTCTAAGGTGTAGGCTATCTGCCTGAGGCCATTGAAGGGTATGGATGTGTTAGAGGTTACCTGCTTACCGTCCACGAAAGCTGTCATGCGGCGGTCGGCAGTGAGGCCAAGTTTCAAGCCCAGCTCGTCACCGCCATGTGAGAATACCGTCATAGCCTTCTGCTCATTGGCAGGGTTCAGCATCACATCGACTGTGAAGCTCTTGCCCGTCAGGTTCAACGGAGCAGCTGAAAGGACTGCACTGCTGCCGTCGAAGGAGAGACAGGTGCTGGTGCTTATGTCCCCACTGCGCGGAGTGCCCAAGACCTCGAAGTTGTTAATCTTGCTCAGGTAGTTGCCTGCGATGTCCTCGCTGAAACGGATGCTGATGTCCTCGCCGATGCCCAGGATGCCATTGACAGGTGTCGGCGTACCGAAAGGTACAGGACGTCGTGTGTCTTTCACGCCAGTGAGAATAGGAGACGCTGCTGTCAAATAGCCACCTGCATAGCGGCAGTAAACTACGGCACGCAGGTCATAATACTGCTCAATGGGATCCGTCTCTCCGAAGAAGCGCGTCTGAATGGCTCCATCGGCGGGGATGCTGTCCACCACACCGCTGGCCTGCGCCATCAGATCGGGGTCATTGTAGAAGGAGCAAACATTCACCCAGTCCTTGTCGCCTTGTGTGGAGAGCTTGTACTGCAACTCGATATGGTCGAAGCCTCGGTAGTTCACGTCGAAGCCCTCGATACGTACAGGAAGATAGTAGCCCCGCTGCTTGTAGTCGTACGGGCTCTCGGTGTTCACTACCCATTTGTTGCCGGGAGTGGTCACTTTCACCATGCCTGCCGATGGTACGAAGTGTGCGGAAAGTGAGAGCGGCGTATCGCGTTCGATGTCTTCCTCGTCATAAAGGCTGATGACGATGTTCTCGTAGTCGAATTCGGCTGCAGGATAAATCTCAATGACTTTTGTGACGACCTCCCCAGGCGGCAGATAAATGGTGTGGCCGGTTCCTGTGAGTCCTGCGCCATCCACCATCACCTTGGCGCCCTTCGCATTGTCCGGGTCGCTCAGGCACAGCGAGAAGTACTTGCCGGCCAGTGCGGGCAGGTCTGAGTCGTTGCACATGTGAATAGTGAAGCGTGCGGGCTGGTCGAATGGGACATTGCTCACTGCAGCCTGGTCGGCCCAGATGCGGAGCTTGTCGATTTCCATCGTCTTTGCGTCGAGCACAGTCCCGGGGTTGTAGTATTTTGTGACACGCTCGTCCTCGTATGGCTTGTGTGTGGCACCGCCACGTGTGCGGAATACAAGGCCTGAATATACGGGGACAGAAAAGAGGTCTTTGAGATACGAATACATCGCAAGTGGGAATCCAGTCTTAGTACCGCATCGGACAGCGTTAAGCATTTCCACAGTCAGGCGGTTGAACGATGTAGCCGTCGTGTCAAGATCCATGTAGTTGCGAGCCGTCCTGAACACATCCACATTGAGATGTGAATTCTCGGCAGCACCAAGGGAGAAGCCAATCTTTTTGGTCCAAGACTCGCTTTTGCCATTTTCATCAGAGAAGTTGACAGAGAAAATAGGTTTATAATCAAACGCGATTTTCGACCCTCCTATATGGAATTCTACTTGGTTTTCTATGCCTTGGATTGGATTCTCAACATTTTGGTTTTGATTATTGCTGGCGCCAGAATATAACTTCATCAGAGAATGCAGCATTTTGTATATTCCCTCGAAGGCAAACCCTCCGATATCAAAACCGAGGAGTGGAAAGCGAAGGTAGCGTGTGTCATCGGCACTTATTGCGAACTCTTCACTGTAGTCGATGGATGTCGGGCCGTCGAAGTCATAGTTTTTGGCCAGTGTGGTGGCATGCACTTTTTCTAATTCATTCATATAGAGGAAGCGCAGCCAATATACAGCCTCCTCGTTGATTGCCGCAATGCTGTCGCGCAGTGCGCCTTTGCTGCCCGTGGGGTTATATTGTTTGTAGGTTTTCTTACCATTTGCGTCGATGAGGCAGAAGGTTTCGTCGTCTTCATCCACCAAGCTGATGTAGGCAGGGAAGCCCTGCTTGTCCGCCAGCGACTTTGCATAGGTCGAATCGGTGCCAACAGGCAACATCAGGGAATTACGCACACGAATCAAGCCCGGCAGTAACTCATTCTCTATATGATGCTGTGTGTAGGCGAAAGAGGAACGAACCTTTGTGGAAACGCCCAGCACTTCGTCGCGGATGAGATAGATGGAGTCGCCGGAAGCATCCACACCGCGTGCCAGCACCTTCATGGTGCCTGTCTGAACGTTAATGTTGCCGCTGGTGCCAGCCTGTCGGGGTGTGAGCCGCTGGTACATCTCGGAAGGTACGGCACGCACGGCTACTGCGTCTTGCAGTATCAGGTTGTCCGTCATGCCGATGAAAACGTCAGCTTTCGCACCAACCCATTTCGGATTGGACGAAGTTTCAATCGTCTCTGTGGTGCTGATTTTATAGTCGTAAGTCCACCCCCAACCAAAACTGGTCCCCAGATTAAAAGTAAGGAAATCCGACTTTTCCACCTTGTTGATGGCACCCGTATCTGTGCCTGGTGTAGCCAGATTGGGAACGACTACGACTCCTTGATAGAAGTCAGCCCCTGTTGCTCTTTCCCACTCAAGGTCGAATCCTGCCTGGCAATCAATATTGGCAGTATATGAATAGCTCATTTCTGCACCGGACTCCAGGTAAGAATGGCTCTCGCCGCCTGGCGGGTCGCGCAAAATGTCAAACAGGTGCGGACGTCCCGCCGCCACGATGCGACGCCCCTCGCTCTTCGCCGTAGCTGCCATGACATAAGCCTTCAAGGTGGCGACGTCGTAATAGGTGCCGTCGTAAAGCAGTGTAACGCTCATGCTACGCAGTGCATCTTCATCTGTGAGCAGCAGAGTGACGTTCTCCGGGGAAAAGATATAGCTGCCTCCTCCCTCTTCGTCGAGCGTCACCTTGTCGACTTTGGAAGTGCTGACAAGCCCATTGTTGAAGGTCACTTCGCCGCCTTTCAGGTTCACGATATCTGCACTTTGCTTTTGGTCATTATTATAGTAATAGCGTTCACAGGCAGTAAGCATGAAGCCGTAGGGCGAGCCTGCCATGAACACGGGGTGGCCAAGGGCATAGCCTTTCTGCTCATTCCATAGTTCAATGGTAGCCTTATTGCCTATGTTGTCTTGAGCTGTGTAGTTTCGTACACCGAAGTATCTCAACTGGTCGGGATTGAACTGCCTGATGTCGAGCGAAGGCACGGCATGATAGATGCGGTTGAAGGTGGCGGTATCGGCATTTGCAACAGATGTCAGATCCAGTGTCTTTGCCACTTCGCCTTGTTGGAAGAGTGTGCTGTAGCCTGTGGCTGAAATCTCAGTCACCTTGTACTTGACAGGATAGACCAGCACCTCGTACTCGCCTGTCTTGTTGTCGGGATGGATGGTGATGGAACGGCGCGTGCTGTGCATCAGTGTTGTGTCCTGACGTCCGTGCAGGAATGTAGCGTCGCGTTCCTTGATGGTCTCGTCGTGCTGGTCGCGGACAATCCACGAAGTGTTGTCGCCTTCAAGCTGCATCACTATCTTGATGCTGTCGCCAAGGTTGTTGCGCGAGAGAGACTGTCCGAGAGGCAATTGTCCTTGAACGTTTCCACCAACGACTCGTCCGTGCAGCACTACCTTTGTCTGGTCCCACAAGCGCACGGTGCTGACATCTGCTGTCCAGTTCCAGTCGCGCTGGTCGCCTGTCTGCGAGTCTGGGTTCAGCAGATAGCCATCGTTCTTCATCACATGACCATCCTTAATGGCTTGTATGCGATGGGTTCCTTTCGGTATGCTAAGCGAAAAGGCTCCTTGGTTGTCGGTTGTGATGGGTCGCTGGTTGCCATCTACCATCAGCACACCGTCGCGCAGGAACTTTACGCCTGGCACGGGGATGCTGGATCCTTCATAATAGACATTGCCACTATATATATAATATGTATTGATGGTGAAGATGAAATTACTCTTCAGGTTCACGTCTTCGTCGAAGCTGACTACTTGTGGCTCGAAGCTGCCGGCATCGCCCATCGAGGCCACGCTGATGCGATAGCTGCCTGCAAGCTGATAAACGAGTCCGCCTATCTCGAAGTAACCGGTGGAATCTGTGACGGCGGCCTTTACTTCTGCTCCCGTGATGTCGCCAATAGGCTCGGCTGTCACGGTGAGGCCTCCCAGTCCTGTGCCATCGGCCAGCCGCACATAGCCACGCACCATGCCCGTTGAAGCGCACTGCCCGGTGACGGTCTGTCCGTTCACCTTCATGCCTTCGCATTGGAAGACGCTTTCCACTCGATAGTCATAGACATGCTGCGGTCTGGGCTTTTTGTCAATATAGTAGAATTGCTTGAGGCCTGTAGCCAGCGTGTCCCACGGCTCGCTGTCGGCACTGCCATGCTCGCGGCGCATTACTCGGTAGAAGTCGCTGTCGCCGCCCGTGTTCTGCCATGTCAGTTCGACGGTGCTCTGTTGCTGCTTGGCAGCGAGGTTCGTGATGCTGTCCGTGCTCATGAACTTATAGCTGACGGCATCGCCTGTTTCCATCTTCTTCACCGCGCATTCCAAACTGTCGGCATCGGTGTCCTGGAAATGAAGGGGCGATGCGCCGCGTCTGACAACCATGCGGAAGTCGTAATCCACGCACTTGCGTGTCAACTCCAGTGTATAGCGGCCATTGCTGATGGCGTCTTGGTTTCCTGACAAATCGAGCTGCTCAGTTGCCACTACTTGACCAGCCTCGTTCTTCATGTCGATGTATAGCAGAAGCTTTGCCCGCGGGTCCCAGTAATGGTTGGATGGGATGCGTATTGCCATGTCGCGCCCGTACAAATTAGTGACATATGAGTAGTAATATCTGGAGCGAAAGTCGTAGTGTGTCCCTCTCATTATGAAAAATCTTAGCGTCGAGTCGGAACCCAAATAGAACAATCTGTCCGGCAATCCCTCGAAGCTGCTGTTGTCGGCGCGCGGCGTGGTCAGTAGTTGCTGCAGGTTCCTCAATATAACAGGGTCGTACTCCCCGGGAAAGAAGTCGTCGGTATAGACCTTCTCTTCGTTGTTGGCAATGAGAATCCTGTTCCAGTAGCGGAAAAAGGGTTGAGTGCGCATGAAGCCGGCGGGAACATCATTGCCGTCGAAGTATGGCCTTGGATCGAAGTATGTCGAAACGGGCATCAGGGAGTTGGTGTCTTTCAGTACCACGTAGTACGGTTCTTTCGCGCACAGCATGCCCCATGTGCCGCCACCTTGGGCATCGGCCTCGCTACGAGTGGCGTAGGTCTTGCCATCCATAGCCACAACCGCGCCGATATTAGTGCTAGCCATAGATGTCTCGTCGAATGTGCCATGGCTCCATTGCAGTTCCACTGCATGGCGTCCGTTCACATCCCAATCTGCGGCTTTCCGCACATTTGCGAAGGAGAGATAGCGCAGGTAGGGTTGTTCGCTCACGGTGTACAGCAGTCGTCCTGACTGCTCGTTCCATCCCCAGACGGAGGTTCCCATGCGGCGCACTCGGTAGCTGACGGCATTGCCGCGATAGCTGTTCAGGAAGTCCTCGTCGGTATAGGTGAAGAGCGAGTCCTGTCCGAAGGCAATCTGTCCGATGGTCATCCACTGGCTGTCTTCATCGCTGGTGCTGCCGTTCAGGTTGCGCTGAATCTCCCAAAAGTCACCGTCGATGATGTCGCTGTAGAGGGGATAGTCCACTGTCCAGCTTAGAAGTATATTGGCATCGCTTGTAAACTGTGCCTTGAGGTTTTTGGGTTGATGCAGCAACGCCACTTCCACCACGTCGCTGGTGACTTCCACTTTGTTTCCTTCTTGGTCAGTTACGTTGCATATTGCCTTCACGCCCGTCATGGGCAGGTCTGCCGGCAGATAGAAAAAGCCAGATGTTGAAGGCTTATCCACCGTCATTTCCTCCGTACGGTTCGTGGCGCGGTTTGTGTATGTCACCTTCATGCTGTTCACCTTGCTGGCTTGAATGGCGTAGGGAACCATTGTCTTGCCGATGTGTTCCTTGTCGAAGGCCAGCATGGGTGTCATGAGCATGACACTGACAGAGGGCGGATCAGCAATGGAGAACTTGCCGAGCGAAAAGTCCATCGCCTTGCCCTTCGTGGTTCCCTCGCTCCACACCACGTGTGCCAGTAACTCTATTGTTTTGCCTTGCCACTCGTAAGGCACTTTCCAGCGCACCTTCATCGTCTTGTGGTAGCTGTCTTCACGGTCGGGGCCGAGCATGAACACCAGCCAGTCAGTCTGCGTGGGGAGCACCACCTGGTTGCTGTAACCTATGCCGTATTGTTCGCAGAGGATGGTGAAGTTCTCGCCCTTCCAGCACTTGGCAGCCGACTTATCTGTCCAGTCGTTGCCGAGGTTCTTCCAGGCAAAGATTGCCGTTGTGTCCCCATCGACGACGACCTTGATGCGGCTGTCTTCCGACTGATAGACATTCTTGCCGATGCGGTAATAGTCGAACGTGGGAAGCGAGAGGTCGATGGTGTTCTTGCCGGATGTCATTGCCGAATAACTGGCTGCATCTTTCATGTATGATGCCGCTCCCACCATCTGCGGGACGAGCCAGACGAGAAGCATCCATACACGGATAAGGTGTCTTTGATTCATAATGGTCATCGTATTGTTTTGGTTGCAAATTTATACATTTTTTGCTGAAATACTATGTTTTTGCTTGTAAATCCATAAAAACTTTGCGAAAAGAGTCCCTATTCTTTCTCTTTTTACACAAAAAACAGGTCGTTTCCCAGAGGAAGTGACCTATTTTGGTAGTAAGAATTATCAGTTACAAGTTCAGCAAGCAATGTAAGACCAGTGTTTATCCTCGTGTGGATTTGCCAAAATCCTCGTGTGAATTTGCTAAAATCCTCGTGTGAATTTGATGAAATTCTCGTGTGGATTTGTCAAGCTTTTCGTGTGTCGTGACATAGTTTGATGCGAAAGAGACAGTTTATTGCGTGGGGGTGATAAACTCAACTTTAGCATTTGATTCAAAAGCATAGTTTCAGGTACGAAAAAAGCTAAGGAATATTTGGGGAAGTCCCCAAAAATCAGTACCTTTGTAATAGCCAAAAAAAAGA